>JACCDV010194365.1_pt1 | contig 27056 bp, 30 predicted proteins | sample 7446131 | NCBI WGS metagenome assembly JACCDV01 (sample SAMN15323448, study PRJNA562643) | freshwater metagenome | isolation source: river surface water | place: USA:Blue River Watershed | collected 2017-08-17 | reverse complement strand
CTCTCGTGGTTTAATCATGGGTGCAGGTGCGTTGCAGTTAGCTTTCGGTAAACAACCTGACTACAAATTCCAAGAGTCTCAAGATTTTGCTATCACAGCTGAATCTGCAGTAGAATTCTGGATGGAAGCGCAGAAAACTATCTTGAAAGCTGAAAACACTGACTACAAAGCAGCTAAAATCGCTGGTATGGACTTCGGTGTAGTAGCTACTGACCTCGAGGTACAATAATCATGGCGTTTACTAAAGTAACAAACTTGTTTAACGCGCACCAGAAGAAGCAGAAAAGCTACTTCGCTGTGGAACTAGATGTAACCAACTCAGATGTGGGTCTGGTAACTAAAACACTGCTTTTAGCTAACTTACCGGCTAACGCTATTCTGACAGATGCTTTCATCTTCCGTACCACAGCGTCTGACGCGGTTACCTCAGCTACTATCAAGTTGGGTACGACCGACGGCGGTGCTGAAATTATGGCTGCCGCAGACTTAAAAGGTACAGGTGCTGTAGGTTCTCTAGTTGCTAAGCAGTCTACTGGTTCAGGTAAAGGCGTCTACGCTACCTTAACTATCACAGGTGCACAAACGGCAGGTAAATTCACAGTGGTCATTGACTACTTGGAGCCTACTAAGTTCACAGGTGAACTGACTCGAGTCTAAACCCGGTGCCCGGCTAGTGTCGGGCTCCTTTAGTTAGGAGTTACTATGGCAACGCGCATAGCTGATATACTAACTCGGGTACGTGACTCATTAGCTGACCCTAATAAAGAACGCTGGTCTGATGACCGGCTTCTTCGTTTATTAGACGAAGGCCAGAAACACTTTGCTCGAGAAGCACGGCTGCTAAAATCCTCGACTACCTTGCCTATTGTGCAAGGTCAAGCTCTTTATGCCTTACCTGATACCTGCTGGCTTATAACTAGAGTTAGTCTAGGTGGTAAAGCAATACCTCTACAGTCCTTTGACGGACTAGATGAAACTACGCCCTACTGGTACACAGAAACTGGCCCAGCTATTAAAAGCGCAGTTTTTAACCGCAGAGAGCCTAATACCCTTAGACTTTATCCTATTTTAGACGGTTCTTCATCTGAATATTCTTATAGCGTGGCGAATGAAGGCTACGTACAACCTTTTGAAGTTACTGGAGATGCGTTTGGCGTAGTAGTAGAAATAGCTGATACTGTGTCCGTCGATAGCTCAGATGCATTTGGCGTGATACAGAGTATTGCGGGTGTAGAACGAGTAGAACTAAGCTCCACTTCTTCTAACGTAGGCACAGTAGTTGCGATTGACGACTTTACTGCTACTTCACCTTACGGTATTGTAACAAGCATATACTCCCCAGACGTGCTGGCTACAGCAGACACTCCCTACGGTGTAATTACTGCTATATACGAAGATGCTACTCCGCTATTTGTACAGTATATAAAAGACCCAGAAACACTGCGCAGTATAGAAGCCGAACTGGAAGTGGCAGGCAGATGGGATACAGCGTTAAAAAGCTATGTCATAGGTCAAGCGTACAGAGATGACTTAGACACGGCCAACCGGTCTTTAGGCAATGAGTGGTTACAGCTTTACGCTAGAGAATTAGACGTAGCTAAAAAAGCAGATAGCTCGGATAGCACAATGGCTACACAGTACGAAATTAAATACAGGAGCGCATTCTAATGGCAGAGTCGCAGAGAGTTATAAAAAAGCAACTTATCGTTCATGAAGATATTCTTCAAGGCGTAGGCAAAGTACAACAGCAACGAGGTAGCTCGGTGTACGACGTGCACATGCTGGACTTACCTGTGCCTACATACAGTGTAGTAGATATGCAGGCATCAGATGCAGTATTCGTGCGATTATACGCATCGCCTACGCGGTATACGGATTTTCGTCGAGACCCTGACGCTGTAGCAGGTGGTATACCCTCCTCAGTTCAAGGCCGCTGGTTAGCTATTAACCCTGATATTGTCTTTGTAGGCTCTTTTTTATACGGCGCATACATTTTAGATGAATATAGCTTAGTCTATAACCACGCAGACGGTCTATATTATAGCTATAATGGCACAGTACCTTATTTTCTACCTCCAGGCACAGCTTTATCTGCAAGTTTTACTGAGGCGTCTGCTGAAGGTCTACGCGGAGACTTAGCAGCAGATAGCGGTGCAGCACAGCTAGGTACAAGCAGAGGCAGCACTGTTGAAGCCGAACTCACGACTCTAGCGGCAGATGTTACTACGCTAGAAGGAGGTAAAGCAGCACTAGCAGGTTCTGCCTCTCAGGCTTTTAAAGTAGCAAAAGCGAGTAACTTAAATGAAGCTGCTCCGCTAAGTCAAGTCAAAGCATTAGCAGCAGCTTTAGGCTGCAGCGTAACTCAAGTAGTAGCAGGCTTGCAAGTAGTTTTAGCTGCAAAAACACTCGAGTATCACGGAGAGAGTTTAGCTAATGGTACTCCTGTGTCTGTAGACATGTCAGCAGACTACACACTTACAGTACCTAACGGCGCTACACTAGGCTTAGTAAGTGGAGAAAAAGCAAAATTCTTAGTTGTTACAGGATACAACTCTGGCTCTCCTGTCTTAGGCATTGTAAAAGCAAACAGCGGACTAGACTTAACCAAGCCTCAAAATATTTCGTTACTTAGTGGCTCATCTAACTCTGGCAGTTTAATCTATGGAACAGCCGCGGTAACAAGTACTGAGTTAACTATAGAAGCAGAGTTCTATATTCAACTAGCTACCGCTGGCCAATGGGTCAGTAACCCTACAAATGTCAATACTTTTCCTCTGCTTGCCAAAAAGCGTAGTAGAAAAATGCTCTCTCAGTCGTATAGCCCTACAACTGGAACAGCCTTACTGATAACTGATATACCGGATTGGGCGAATAAAATAACAGTGCATTTTGATAAAATACTGCTCTCAGCAGTGTCTAGCATTCTGTTACAAATAGGTCAAGATACCTTGCTAACCTCTGGGTACGTAGCAGGTAGTGGCTCTGTATCTACTAGCACGACTAACGCCACTGGAGGCACATCTACTACAGCAGGTCATATCTTGAGACATTCTGTAGCAAATCAGGTAGACGCATCTGCAGAGCTTAAGAAGTTGCGAAATAGAGTAGTAGGTAAACATACCGCGTATATTCCAGGTATTACTGCAGTAGACTTCGGCTACAGTAGTGTACCCTTGGTAGGTGCGATAAAACAGTTGAACATAACCACAGTTGGTGGGACAGCAACATTTGTTAGCGGCTCTATTATTTTAGAATATGAGGAGTAAGCCATGACTGTACTTATGTATAGCGTAGAACAAGGGTATTTAGGTGAACGAGAGTACACTGCTTCGGAGCTAGAGGCTATTGCAGCAAGACAACCTACAGCAGAAGAACTTCTACAGCAGCAAATACAGGACCTTAAAAATACCATAACGCAAGACATTCGAGACAAAGCTTTGCTAGGGGACACTGCAGACTTGCAAGCCATCTATGACCAAATAAAGGCCTTACAGGCAGGAGAGTAATATGATAAGTCTGCCTTTAGCTAATGGCGAGTATGAGTTCAGAAGTAATTCTAATCGCCTGTACACTGAGCTAGGTTTTACTATACCTGACTCCGCTACAGCTTACGCGTCCGTGTGGGTCAAAAGGCAGGCTAGCAACACTTTCGTACAATACTCTCAAATAGCTTTTGCACTACCTAACTCTTTTATTATAGAAGGCTCAGTTAGCGAGATTCGAGTAGTCTTGACGGAATGTGAAGGCTCTGGCAAAGTTGTAATAGAACAAGTTAATGAGCTATGCGGTTTTACTGACGGGCAAAAATGCCGAGCTAATGTACAGTCTATAGCTAGAGTGTTTCCAGCTGGTGTATCACTAGTCACAAGCGGCAGGCCAAACTTAAGCTACTTAGATATACAAAACCGAGACTCTCAAGCTATATACTTTTGGCACGGTCGGGTACCTACGGATATCACGCAGACCAGCTATTTACCACTAGACCCAGCAACGTGGACGGCAGGTCAAGTAACAGCGGCCGGTTCTTTCATCTCTATTTATGGCGAAAAGATAGCAGCAGGTGAGCGTTTCTCACCTAGACTGGCTCATACCGGGGCACTCTATAGTTTCGTCTCTACTAATAGCGCTATTGCGCATGTTATGGTGGGCTAATGCAACTACAACTATTCGATGGTGGGCTGTGCACCAGAAAAGCACCGCAGTTTCTATCTGCTAGTCAAGGCGTAGTGTACGAGAATGTAGACAACGCTAAAGGTACGCTTTCACCTGTCATGCAAGCTTTGCAGAGTGACTATACTCACGGTAAGTATGCCTACTATTTCTCTGCCCAAGACTACTGGGTAAACCCGAGTGTGCAAACTAGTTTTGCTGTGCTAGAAGACAAACTGTACTATTCAAACACTTACGGTGCGTATAAGTTAGATGACGGAGTAGAGCTACCGCTAGGTATTCCTCCTCCAGACTTTGCACCTACCGCTACTGTTAACTACACTATACCTAAGGTTACCGGTTGTACCGCCACTAATGCTGCAGGAGGTAATCTACCTGGTAACTCTTTGCATTATGTATTAGTTAACGTAGATGCAGACGGTAACTTATCCAATGGCTTACTCGTGCGAGTAGCTAGAAGCTATACGGAGACAACTTCCGTTACTACTTCTGGATATGACCCAGCTTTTTGGGAAGTTATAACGGACGTTAGCTCTTCTGACTCCATGGACAGAAAAGTAGTTTTTAAGAAGTTTGCTGTAACAGCTATTAGTGCTAAACTTGAGCTGTACCGCCTATACGAAGATGGCTTTCATCTCGTAGGCTCGACTACTTCTACGTCTACAGATATAACTGATAGCGTGTATGACATTAGCGCCAACAAAATGCTAGATAATGATATGTTCGGTAAGCTAGATGGCACTTATAACTACGTGTATACTTATTATGACAAAGACAGAGGCATAGAGTCTGCTCCTTCCCCACTTAGTGGAGAAGTAGAAGTAGCAGGTGGAACTATAAGTATTTCTGACATGGTACAAAGTGCATGCAGCACAGTTACTAATATAATCTTATACCGAGTAGGTGGAGACTCCTCAAATTTCACTAAAGTAGTAGAGTTAGCTGTAGACGAGCTCTCTTATACAGATGCCATATCAGACACTGACTTATCTGCTACACTATTGACGTCTACAACGTACGATGCCCCGCCTGAAGGCTTACAGTACATCATAGAAGCTTATGCTATGCTGTTTGGAGCAGTCGAGACTAAGCTGTATTATACTCCTATAGGTGTGCCGGACGCTTGGCCTGGGGATAATTATATAGAGATAGGAGAGACTATAACTGGCATAGGTGCTGTAGCTTCTGGTCTACTGGTTTTTACCTCAGCTAAGACTTACTTAATCTCAGGTACAGGCCCAAACTCTTTATCTAAGTTGCTGCTAACTGAAGACCAAGGTTGTAAGGTGCATTGGTCAATTGCTTCTTCACAAGGCGCGCTTTTGTGGGTATCTAACGACGGCATTTGCTCTTCTTCTGGTGGTATACCCACGGTTGTAACTAAGGACTTGCTCGGTAAAGTAGACTTAGATGCAATACAAGCTATAGTATTTGATGAAGTATATTACTGCTTGCTCTCTGACTACTCTTTGATAGCGTTAGACTTCAGGTTTTCTACACCGATAGTTAAAAAGCTTAAGCTAGGTGTGCAATCTTTAGTTAAAGCTAATGATAAACTGTATGGCTATAGCTCTGGTTATTTACAGCAGCTTTTTGCAGGCTCAGACCCACTGACTTTTAGCTACAAGTCTCCTCGCTTGTCAGAAGGTTCAGTTGTTGTCAGCAAAACGTATAAAAAGATTTTCATTTATTCTAAAGGTGTGATAGAATTAAATGTATATATAAACGACAAACTAGTGGCAACTGCTTCGTATAGTGACGAAGATTCACATACACTGCTAATACCTCAAGAACAGCAAAGAGGTTTTTTCATCCAGTTTGAAGTGTCAGGCACTGGCGAAGTCTACGAAATAGCGTATAGCGCAGGAGAGAAAAATGGCTAGCGAAACTTCTATACAGATGCCCGCAAGTCTCAGTAACGAAACAGACTTGCGTAGAGTACTCCTGCAGATAGTAGATAAGCTTGATACCTTAAGCGGCTTGAAAGGCGATACGGTAGAAACAGCAGCTACGGTTAAGTCTGAATTAACCGAGACCATAGAGTCTGTGCAGAGTGACGTCACTGCTAATACTTCGGATATTAGTGAGTTACAGTCGCAAGCAGAAGACTTTGAAAATAGAATAGCTAAGTTAGAGAGTGTGTAACATGGCTGGTTATAAGTCTATAGAGGTTTTTGAAGAACTTTTTAACCTTATATATAAAGGTCACCCCGAGGCAGTCAAATTATCTTTTGACTTACTGCAGCTTGCCCATACTTGGGATGACTTAGTTGACGGTGACAAGGAAGTCAGCGGAGATGAGGCTAATACTGCCTTTGTCGCCTGCCTATTTACAATACCTTCAAGTCCTTTGTGGGGATTGGATATGCAGGCGAATCTTTTAAATGTTTACCTTCGCTGGCAAGACGCTAATACTTTAGAAGCAGATAAGAATAGCTCGGATGATGACTTAGCTAAAGCCTGGCTGTTACGCGCAGGACTTTATGACTTATTTGTGCTACTTGCTGCTAAACTATATGGTTTAACTTGGGCTAAAGAAATAGGTCCAATTGTACGCAAGGCGTACGGTGAGACTCTCTCAGCCTTTACACAGGAGATTAAAAATGCCTGACGTAGTTACTGGTGCAGTGACCGCCTTATCTGCTGGCTCATCTTTGTTTGGCGCTTCGTCTGCTTCTTCTGCTTCTTCTGCTGCTTCGGACGAAGCAGACGAAGCAGCGAAAGCATCTCTGGACTTTCAAAAGCAGCAGTACCAAGACTGGCAAGACACTTTTGGTCCTATACAAGACAACTTAGCTTTGTACTACCAGAACATTAGCCCAGATTATTATGAAGCTACAGGCCTAGCCAATTTCCAAAAAGAGCGACAGGCTCAACTAGAACAGCTAAGCACTACTTTAGCTCAGCGAGGTTTGACAAACAGCGGTACAGCTGCGACTCTAGAAAGAGAAAATGCGATAGACACAGCTACACAACGAGCAGCTATTCGTACAGGCGCTAAACAACAAGCAGTATCTGATATGTCTAATTTTCTCCAAATAGGCCAAGGGTCAAATCCAGCTAGCTCATATGGACAAGCCTTAGCTCAAAATGCTCAGAACAAGTATAGCACTGCAACCACAGCTGCGGCAGCCGCACAGCAGGCTACAAGTTCGGGTGTTAATAACTTACTGAAGCTTGGCACAAACTATGCGTTGACAGGTAACCCGCTGGGAGTGTCAAGCACAGACTTATTTAGCTCTTTATTCTGAGGTAAAGTATGGACGTTAACATCGCAGCAGGCATAGCTCAGGGTGCATCTGGCATAAGCGAATATGCTCAGGGCGTACAAGACCGTCAGCAACGTTTTGCTTTAGCTGAGATTCAGCGAGCACAAGGTGAGATGCAACTGCAAGAGTACAAGCAGAATGCACCTTTGCGACAATCAACAGAGCAGTTGAAACTCCAGCAATACGAAACGCAAGTTCGCAGTATGCAAGCGCAGTTTGCTAAGCAGTCTATGTATGATGGCTTTAGACTGTATGAAGCGGATGGCAACCCTGGACATCTGAATAACACGCTTCAACTACTGAAAAAGAACCCTGTAGCCCAGAGTTGGACAGGTGGAGTAGTGCGTTTTGACCCTGTTACTTCTGCTGATGCTAAGTTACTGCAGCAGGCAGGTATTAAAGACGTACAGGGCTTCATTGAGCATCCAGAGATGACTCGTAGTGTAGTTGTTGCTACAGGCGCAGATGGTACTAAGACACTCGTTGACCTAAACCAGCTTAAAGCTGGTACAGGTTATAACCAGTTTATGGAAGATGAAGAATTAGACCGTATGTCTAAGCGTGCTCTTATGCTTAAGCGTCTACAGACAGGCAGCACAGTAGAGAAAGAAACTCAAGCTGATAGAGTTATACAGCAGCTGATGGAAGAGAACCCTGATTTAAGCTATACAGATGCTTATCGCTTGTACAAAAATCCTAATCCTAAGTCAGGCTCGACTCAGTTAGAGCGCACGGCAGAAGAGCTGCGTAAATCCTACCCTGACATGACCTACGAGGATTCACTTACTCAGGCAGCAACTGTCTCTTCTCCTACCGGTAAACAGAAAGACATGCAAGCTACGGATGAAGCCAAAGCTGCACTTGACTCTATGTATGGTGGTAGTTTCTTAGCTTCAAATATGCAAGACCCTAAAGAACGCATTAAAGCTGAACCATATATTAGACGTATAGAGCAATTTTCAGGAGCCGAGCTGGACACGAATCAGAAGAAGCGTGTAGCGGAAATCAGACAATTAGTTACTCTTGGTAAGGAAGGTTCCGAACTAACTGCAGCTGAGACTGGTCCGCTCGACTCCTTATTACGAGAAGGTCGTAAGTATATCTCTGACAACATTCAAGGCACAGAAGCTACTTCTGCTTATCAAGCGTACCGAAACCTAGTTCGAAACGCTCTGTTTGGCGCGTCCCTGACTAACAACGAGCAAGCAGAGTTTGATAAAGCTTTTGGTACTCTGAAAGAACAGACTGGTCCTGTGCTAGCTAAGTTACGTACTCAACTGCAGATGCTGCAAGACGAACTTAGCGCCATCTATGACAGCGGAGATACTTACGTAATGAAATATCGCCTAGGTATGGATGAAGACCGCTTAGTCAGCGTTATGAACGCACTAGACCAGCGCTTAGAGCTATTCGATAACCAAGCACCTGAAGGAACGGAAGTTACTGTACCTACGCAAGCACCTAAAAAGCTCTCGAAAGAAGAAAGCTTAGCTAAGGCAAGGGAGTTACTTAAATGAAAGCAGAAATCCAGGACTTAAAAGACTCCTTTAAGATAGGTTATGAAGCGTTCATTGACAGCCGTAAAGAAGCGGATGAAGTTCGTGACCTATATCATAACCGTCATTATACAGATGACCAAAAAGCTATACTTGAGAACCAAGGACGTCCTAAAGAGACATTCAACGTTATCAAGCTCTTTGCTCGTATGCTTATAGGTTATTACTCTACGATAGTTAATACAATCAAAGTAGTGCCTATCCAATATTCAGACATAACGGTTGCTGCGCTACTTAATGATGCAATAAACTATGAGTTCGACCGTAACCGCTTTGACATGAAAGGCGATAACCTAAAGTTAAATGGCCTGCTTAGCGGGCTATTGTGCTCTTATGTCAACATCAAAGACTCAGGTAAGCGTGATAACTTTGGGCGTCCTATTTACAGCACGGAGTTAGATTATGTACCTGACTATGAGATTATTCTTGACCCTAGCTCTGTCGCAGACGATTATAGTGACGCTCGATTCTTGCATCGCTTCCGCTGGTACACTAAAGACGCAATTATCAAAGGCTTTGGAAAAGCAGTAGTAGATAAGCTAGCTCCTTTCACGAACTTTACTGATGCAGAAGAAGCAGACTATGAGTACCGTTATCAGGACTACTTCACAGGGCAGTTTCGCGTAGACGAGAGTTTCTTAGTCATACACACAGTACTAGAAGATGAGGAAGGCGACCGCTGGTCTATTCTTTGGCACGACGACGTCATACTGCGTAAAGATAAGATTACGTATAAGGAATGTCGCTGGCCTTATCGCGTACAGAAGCTTCATACTTCTGATAAGACAGAGTACTATGGTATTTTCCGTGAAATAGTAGAGTCGCAGAAAGCTATTAACCAAGCTGTGCTGCGTATTCAGCAGATGGTCAATACGGAAAAAGTATTCGTTCAAGAAGGAGCAGTTGATAACCTGGAGAACTTCACCCGCTTAGTTAACCGTGTTAATGCTGTGATTCCTGTACTGCAACTTGGCGGAATCAAGATAGAGAAGCTAAACGGCGAAGTGCAGAACCAGTATATGATTATAGACAGAGCTTTTGACCGTATCCAGAAAGTGCTAGGCGTTAACGATAGCTTCTTAGGTATGGCATATGCATCTGACTCTGGTCGTAAAGTTAAGCTGCAGCAAACTGCAACTATAATGTCTCTGCGCTACGTAACGATGCGTATGCAAGCGTTCTACTCTTCTTTAGGTAAAGACATAGGTCAGCTGATTAAGCAGTATTATACTGCAACGCAAGTGCTAAATGTGTCAGATGAGCTAACAGGAGAGCGTTGGCAAGTAATTAATGCCCCTATGATGAAGTTCTCTGGTCAGTTTGCGCCTAATGGGCAGCCACAGTACGAGCCGATATTACTGGAGAAGACAGACCCAGCTTCAGGTGAAGTTATGGAAGACGGTAACGGTAATATTATCTTAGCTCCAGTTAATGAGCCAGATACTGAATTTGCTTTCTCAGACTTTGATGTTCGAGTAGATGCATCTGCGTATAACGACGAAGATGAGCAGAATCAGTTGCTGATAGAGACTATGATGTCTGGTCAGATGGGTCAAATGTTAGCTCAAGTTAACCCTGCAGGCTTCTTCAAAGTAGCTTCTATGGCTCTTAAAGTGACTAAGACTCGCTATAGCGGTCAGATTTCTGAAATATTCGACCAGACTTCACAAATGCTTCAAGGTAATCAGCAGGCTACGCAGCAAGCGCAGATGATGGCATCAGGCCAGCCTATGCAGCAGCCTATGAGTCAGAGTATGAAGTTACCAACTAATACAAATGAAGGATATTGATAATGGTACTCGGTCCTCTTATTAAGTCAGTGTTAAAAGAAACTATTGAGAAGTTGCCAGAAGACTTTGCAATGAAGTCTGAGTCAATTCCTAATATGCTAGTTAAGCAAGGGGTTAAGCCAGAAGAGCTTAAGTTCGCTAAGTTAGGTATTCCTGGAGGTAAAGTAACTAAGCAAAACTTAGTTCAAGCTGAAGCAGGCCGCCAAGACCAGTGGGCAGTAGAGCAGAAAAATGTTCAAGACATAAGAACAAGCTATCAGGATGTTACGCTTCGTGGGGAACAAGATAATCCTACTTATACTGAGCGAGTATATAAGTGGGGTGCGTCACCTGAGCAAGCTCAAAGTAATGAGTTAAAAAGGCTACAAGAAGAACACGCTGCGTCAGGTCAAGAAGTGGACTTAGCTGCGCAGGATGAAGCAGCTAAAGCTGCCGGTTGGAACCCAGCTGACCCTAATTACCCTACATCCGATGAGTGGTTGCTATACAATCCTCCTAAGACTGGTTATGTGTCTAGCCACTTCCAAGGTGACCCAGGCTATCTGATGCACGCTCGTACCATTGACCAGGACTTAGGCGACGGTAAGAAAACACGTACTATTCTTGAGTTGCAGTCAGACTTGCACCAACAAGGCCGTCAGTATGGGTATGAGTCTACAGTAGATAAAAATAGTATTCGTAGAGTACAATATTTGGTAGACGAGGCCATAGAAGCAGAAGATGATGACTTACTGGCAGAGGCAGAGAAGTTAGCTAAGTCTGCAGGTTGGGACCCCGCAACGCATGACTTACCTGACTGGTTAGATGCTAATAGCAAAGGAGGTATTCCTAAAGCTCCACTAGAGTCAAACTGGTTACGTAAACTAATGGAGTTTGAGACTGCGCGTGGTATTGAAGACGGCGCAGAGCAGATAGCTATACCTCTGAAAGGGTCGGCAACAGAATCCTTAGTTCGTGGCCCCGGAGTTAGTAAGTGGTATGATACTGTAGTTAAGTCCACAGCAGAGAAACTAGCTAAGCAAACAGGTGGTACAGCAGAATTAGTGTCTAAGACTACTGAAGGTAGAACTTTGACAGCTGAAGAGCTACAAAGCACCAAGTATATACTTGCCCGCTATGATGAGGCCGCGGATGCGTCTAACTGGCGAGTGCTTAGTAACGTTATAGATGTAGCTAAAGAGCATCTGTCCGACTTAGGGATGACTCAAGGTTATGACGTAAGCGAAGTAGGTCGAGTCTTACAAGACTTAGTATCAGGTAAAAGAAAAATAGGCGCAGGTGGAGCAGATTATATAGTTATCAAGCCAGGTGAAAAAGCAAGAACGCAAGGTTTCCAGCTATACGCTTCTGGCGGTGCATCTGTAGCTGCGTTAACTGTAGCTAATGCTATGAACCAAGGCGTAGGTGATGACGATATCACTACTGTACTGAAAGAGCAAGGATACTCTGATGCAGAAATTCAGAAAGCACTTGATAAAGGTAAGAAAGCACAACTGGCATTATCTCAAGGAGTCGCAGAAGAAGACATCAGAACTGTCCTCGACGAGCAAGAGCCACAGCTAAATCAGCAAGCTGAGCAACAGCCACAGATGCAGAACTGGCAAGGTGTTAAACCGGCTTATAACTATCTGACTGGTGAGACCGACACAGCCGGTCAGCAGTATAGTTATAATAGAGGTAACTACACTCCTACGCTGCAAGAACGCCGGGACCAAGCTTATCAGACTTTAATGAGTCAAGAGAAAACTACAGCTCGAGACTTAGTTACGTCTTTACAAGTACTGAGTCCTGCCTTAGTTTCGCTAACTGACCAAGCCAAAGGAGCATTTGGTAATCAGTTAAAAGCTAAGCAAGTAGAGACTGCAGAAAAAGCAGCTAGAGACAAAGTAATCTCTATGGCGCAGGAAAAAGGTATAACTCTGCAATGGCAAGGTGGAGAGTACTACGCAAAAACTCCAGAAGGGCAGTGGGCTAAAGTGACACCGACTATTTGGGACGAGCTGTGGGCAATGAAAGGTGAAGCTACAGGAGCCGTAGCCGGTGCTGTAGCTGGCGCTAGAGCTGCGGCAGCTCTACCTGCACCCCATCCTTTAGCTAAGTTAGCTCTAGGTGCGGCAGGCTCTGTTGTAGGGGCTGCGGTAGGTTCTGCTACAGGCGCTGAAGCAGACTATTTATACACTGCGATGAAGCAGTCTGAAGAGTTAAGCGCACAAGTTGCTGCGCATAAAGCTATAACTGCAGCTGAGTGGAGTGTTATAGGTGATGTTATAGGCTATCCAGTCGCTAAACTTACAGGTGCAGCAGTTAAAGGGATTATGAAAGCTCGAGAGTTTGTTAAGACCGGTAATACCGCAGGAGCATATCGAGCACTTAAAGATACTATGTTTATTAGCGACTCAGAAGCTCAAGAACTAACTGACAAATTAGCTTCTCAACTAGCTGTGCCAGGTTCAAATAAACAAGAACAAGCTATTGTAGCTACTGCCTTAACTCGGCCAGGTGGAGAGCAGTTAGTTCGCGCTGCTACTTCAACATCTCCGAGAGTTAGTCAAGCTGTGCTGCAGTCTATTGACTCTCGTGCTAAGAGTTTGCTTGAAGGCACAGAGACTAAGAACACAGGTGCGTTGGTACGTCAAGACTTGAATAACTACGTGTCAGATGTGAAACAGTTCTTTGGCTCTGTCAAAGACGAGGCAATGAAGGCACCCAATGCTAGTCGAGTGCAGTTTAACTATGACAAGCTAGCTGTCGAACCTTTAATTACTCGGCTAGAAGGCAACATACAAGACGATGCAGTGCTGAACCGATTCAAGAACTTAGTTATGCGAGTACGCGAAACTTCTGACAGCCGCACATTCCCTGACTTGCTAGAATTACGTCAGATAGTTACAGGCTTCAAGTATAACAAGCGTATAACTAATACTAAGGACTTCCAGGCTATTGACGAAGTTATCGGTAATATAGATAACGCTATAACACAGTCAGCACAAATGGCTATGCCTGGTACCGCTGATGCCTGGCTGACTAAGTACGCGCAAGCCAGAGCTAAATACGCTCAGATGGTACAAGTGCAGAACAACGTGCTAGCTAAAGCTTTACGCAAACCTACGCTAACAGAGAGAGAAGTAGGAGACTTACTGACTAAACACATTAATAGCTTAGATGGCACATTCGACACAGTATTAGCTCAGCTTCCTCAGAACGCCCGTAAGAAAGCAGAGATGTCTGTTATTGATACTTTAGCTAATAAGTTTACAGTAGGCCAGTCTTCAACGATGCAAGTCACAGACTTTGTCAAGTTAAATGACCAGCTAGAAGATACTGTTTTCACTACGCCTGAAGCTAGACAGATGAAGCAAGCTATAGGTAAGATAGCAGATGTGTTTAGAAATGACCCTCAGTTGGCTCGTGTAGCTGGGTCTACGCACTTTGCTCAAGAAGCTGATACTTTGTCTACTAACCCTGTTACAGCTTCTCGCTTAGCTGCTGCTCGACAGATGTTCAGAAGTTGGCAGAAGTACTTCCCTACTGAACGAGGTAGAGGCATAGCATTAGTTAACAAGGTTGCAGAATTATTAGACAACCCTTTACATGCGAAGTCTGTTCGAGATGTAATAGATGAAATGCCAGAAGTTACTGCTGAAGTACAGAAGCTGCAACAAGAGTACGCCAGAGCCAAAGCTGCAGGCAAAGATGTGGGAGCAGCTAGAGTTAAGTTGTACGGAGACGGCAAAGTGTTAGACGCAAGAGCCTCACAAGGCGCACTGGCTGACTCTGTGCCACTACATCGCATAGCTACACTAGAACAAGTTAGAGACATAGCACAAGCTGAAGGTCTTACTGAAGGTAAACTCCTGGATGCAGCGCTGAAAAAACGTGGGTTTGTTGCAGTCATGCAAGGTAGTACTAAAGCGAGGAAACTATGAGTTCAGATGCAGAGATAAATGTAGCTTTGGCGTTAGAGCGCATCAGAAAGTTGGAGGCAGAAGTAAGTGAGCTGAAGAACGAGACTTTAGCTCAAATGCAGAACACCCTGACGGAGCTTCAGCGAACAATGGAGCGTATACAAAATATAGCTATCGGGATGGGACTGTATTACTTAGTTGATTCATTTGGACTAGTTGATACCTTAAAGGCCCTACTATGAGTGCAAAACTATTCTTACTAATCTTGATTCTGGTGGCCGGGTCTATTGGTCACCAGTACAAACAAGTTAAGTCCGCGGCTAATGATATAGTTAAGAAGGAGTGTCCGTATGACCGCTCGAAACATTAAAAAGAATTTAGCAGGCGCAGAAGACTTGCTAATAGGCGTAGGTGTAGAGTCACAGTTACGAGGCGAAAGCCTATATCCTGTGCATAAGCTAGATATTTATGTGCCTACTACTAGCATTGAAGAAATGAAGAAATCTTCTCTTTACTACATGCGTCTGTACTTAAGCTCTACTGTGTATAAAGATTACTACCGTGATGAAAGTGCCAGTACAGGCATAGAAGCAGAAGTTGGAGGCTATTGGGTAGAAGTAGATAAGGCTGTAGTTAGTCAAATTCCTACTAGTTCAACTAGCTTAGGAGAAGCTGGACAGATGGCAGCAGACGCAGACTTTGTTTACTTTTGCGTAGCTAAGGATACATGGAAGCGGGTAGCACTAACTTCTTGGTAAAAAATTAAGCCCTCAGTGCATAGAGGGCTTATCTATTTATAGGTTTTTCGCGTTAAATACGTTGGCGCCTAAAAAGTCTACCACTTTGCGTACTAGCGTGAATACTTTAATAGCTCGAGTGGTAGTCTTTGGAATTATAGCCGCTGCTACTGCTGCAGTGCCTACAATGTTAGAACCGTAGTCCCACACTGTGTTAGCTATCTCTAAACCTTGGTCTAAAGTCATAGTTTTATCTCCAATTAGTTATCTAAAGTTGCGTAGCGTAAGTTTTGGGCTATACGCCGAGCCCAACCACGACCGTAAATACCCCAAGTGCTGATATTGGTCATGAATTCTAAGCGGGCAGCTAAAAAGAGCATTAGCATATCGCTAGTATCTACTGTTTTAAACTTAGCTAATGTGACGGGTCCAATATTACCATCCTGCTTGACACCCAAAGCTGCTTGTAAGATTTCTGCAGCATTGTGCCACCCGCTATTTATGGCTGTGTCGAATAACTGGTAGGCCATACCTGTAGGATATTTATCTAAACCTAGTTTATCCCACCAGTCTTTTTCGTAGATAACCTTAGCCTCATCACGAGTCAAGTTTTTAATATCTAAGTCAGGATAGCTCATTGCTGAGATACCCCACTTAGTACCTTTTAGCTGCCCTTTATTTACCTGGCCTGAAGTCCAGTCGCCTCGGTCTGCTCTGTCGGCTTTGTATCCACCTTCACTGCCCATGGTACGCTCAAATGCTTCATCGAATGACATAAGGTCCTAACCTCGCTATTACTGTCTGTAAGTCGTAAGCTACAATAGCTATACCTGCGCACTGTTCAATTAGCTTAAGGTTATACTTTTGCAGCTCGTCCGTTGTATTACTTCCGTACTTCACTTCTATTGCAAAAAACTTGCCACAGGGTGTGCAGCCTAGAATGTCTGGAGTTCCATTTTTATTAGCTCGGATAATTTTGCGAGCGTAGAACTTATTCTCGGTTAGCCACTCTAATATCTTAGCTTGCGTCTGCTGTTCAGACATCTTCTAATCTAACTCCTCTACCTGTAGGATGACGAGGCATGCCATCCGGTGTTAAGTTCAAGTATTTGAACGTAAACTTTTTGCCTTTGAGAGACTCTCTAATCCGCCACCACTGCTCTCGTATGTCCTGGGTCATATCTTTGCCTCCACCTACTTTTACTTTCTTACCATTCCATAGCAACCAAATAGCCCCAACTGCTTCTTGCGCTACTTTACCTTCGTTTGAATGGGACCGCACAGAATAGCCCCGTTCATCTAGAGTCTGTTCGTTGGTATTTGTGTAAAGAGGTTCAAAGTCTTCGATGATGCCTTCTGCATCTTTCCAAGGCTTGAATTTTAGCATCCAACCTTGCTTAAGCGTGGAGCGACCAAACTTGTACGGAGCATCAGGGTCTCTTATTATTATACCGTCAAAACCTTCCCCAAGCGAAACAACTTTTTCAAATATTTGCAACACTTCCTCAGGACTGCTGCAGATTATTTGTTCAACTAGTTTTATTCTAGGGTCGTTTAGTTCTTCGACGTGCTTACGAGCCATTTCATGGCGTTTGCGGTAAGGGTAGTTAGGGTAGGCAGAGCAATCAAAGACCTGATAAGTAAAGTCTGGCATACCGTTAACTGAGCTAAAAGCAGATTGAACAGAGTTAAAATTACCTGTTAAAGTTAGCTCGCCGTCTAAAGCAGCGCAAGGGCCAACTTTAGACTCTAGATATTTGCGAGTATAGACATTAGCTAACAGTTTACCTGTGCGAGTCACAAGTGCATCAAGGACTCTGCCCCGGTACCCATCATACTTTGCACTAACCCAGACAGGATACTTTAACTTACGTAAGTCTTCGATTGTTAGTTCTTCATTTGAAGCAAGCATAGCTCTTAACTGATTACTCATACCTTGTCCCTTTTGAATACAGAGTCCACGAAGTTCTTTTTGTTGACAGCCACAGTCTTATACACTTGGTCAGATATAGCTTTCTTCATTAGTAAGAAGTGAACTATAATAGGCTCAGACCGCAACTTATTAGCCTGTCTTGCTCGCCTTTGCGTATGCTGCGCTGTAGACCAGTTTTGGCTGTATATAACTAAATACTTATACATACTTAGGTCTACGCCTTCTGCGTACGATGAAGCTTGTAAGATAGTAGCTTTCTTAAACACTGACCTTAGCTTAGCTTCTTCCTCAATGTAGTTGTACATGATAACTAAGTCTTCAGTGTCTCCCCAGTGTTCTAAGATATAGTCTATCTTTTCTCTATTCTTAGTTTGCAGGTACTGCTTACCTATCTTGCATACACCACCTTCAAGCATATGTAACGTAGCTCTTAGCTTAGCAGTTGTGTCACATACTAGTGGGTCTTCAGCCAGGTCTGTCTGTATAATGAAGTGAGTTAGCAAGTGATTATACGCGGCACGAGTGTAGTCAGACATAGGTACGTAATGTAGCTTATCTTCAGGCTCGTGCTCGAAACCTATCTCTTCTCTAGTCATAGAAAAGAATAAATGGTCTGTGTCTTCTTTTACCTCGTCTATAGTCTTGTCATATTGCGTTATGTCAATTCCGTTGACTTGAATATAGTATGGACTACCGAATTCTTCAAACCACGCATAGAACGTTTTAAACTGCTTCCATGGACTATAGCTAGATAACGCAAATTGATGGTAGAGCTGAGATAAACTCTGCGCATGAGGCGTTGCGCTTGCGTAGAGTAAAGGTTTGTTCGCACAAACAGCTTTCATCTCTTTCCATATTAACCCAGGTTTAGGAAATGAGCTAATATAGCTATGTGCTTCGTCTATGATTATAACATCACAGTCGTCAGGCAAAGCTGTGCACTTGTGGAAGTTAGTTACAAAGTACGCTGCTTCATGCGGAAAGCTTTTAAGAGTATCTATCCAACCTTTAAGGGCTTTTTTCTTTGTAACAATGCCTACTTTTTTAAAGCCGAGTTCTTCACAAACTAAAATGAGCGCCAGGGTTTTACCTGTGCGCTCTTCTGCTGCGAGATAAGCGATGGAGTACTTCTCCAGTCGCTTCTTAACCTCGGCGGCCATCAGTAGTTGATGAGGCCAAGGAGTTATCATAACTTAACTGCCTTAGCTACTGGTTTAGGAGCATCGCCATTAACAAAAGGACAAGTAGCGTAATGTGCACAGTACTTCGGAGAACACAAATAATAACCTGGGTTACCACGTAAGAGGTGGTGAGCCGGTACTTTGTCTTGAGCAACAATTTCAAGTACATCCAGCATGTTGTTAATTAAATACTTTGCCTTATCTATATTAGTTTGAATAGGCAGAACCATACCTGCAGTTTCTTTAGCTCCTAACACAACTGACTGTATAGTGTTGTGCTCCACAAGAAAGTTATTTTGGTTAGCTAAGAACTTGTAAATAGACTGTTGTACTTCATAGTTCGCTACTGTAGGCTTGCGTTTACTGGTCTTCAAGTCAGAGATAGTTTTTTGAGCTAAGCTACCATAGTCGATGGTGCCTCCAACTTCAGACACAAGTGGATGAGCTATATCTACTTTCATGAAGTGCTCAACAAAGTCTGGAATAGGAGTGAACTCAGCGATGTCAGTGACGAAGGCTTCTGTGCCTTTAATTATTTCAGCCTGCGCAGTGTTAACGTTTTCACCTTCGTCAAATTGCACTCCATCATGTATTTCTTCTTTGAAGCACTCAATGGCGGCGTCAGTAAGCGCCGACAGATTAGCGTCTTTCTTTCCTGACTCCATTGCTTCTCGCCAGAAGACTTCTGCTCCTCTGTGGATGCCTGTACCAATAGCGGCACGAGCACCAGGAATAGAACGCACGCCTTCAAGAAAGGTCTTACCCCACTGGTACGAGCAGTTATAGAAGCCCATAACAGCAGAAGGACGAATACGAATATCAGCTTCAAGAATTTTAATAGTCATTTGCGTAACTCCAGTAAGAAAGCAAGGTTAGTTAAAGCGTGCCATAAATGTGGATAACCTGAGTCCGAGTCAACCTCTTCACCCGCAATGTAAGCTAGGAAATGTCGCATAAAGGCTGCATCGTATCGAGATACGTCAGAGCAGTTACGCCAGTTATTCGGTTTGTACTTACGAGCGCCAAAGGTTAAGATAGTGGCAATGCCTTCTAGCGCTTTAGTAGGTATAGTAGTATCTTTACCTTCTACGTATAAAGCTAGTTTAAGATAAGCTAGTTCTAAGTGAGAGGCCGACATAGCTTCTCTGTATACCTCAAAGTGCTTGAACACTTCTACTACAGTTATGCTAGCTACGTCAGGCTTAGGGCCGAAGCAAAGTAGAGTTGTTGTATTTGTTGGCACTAAGTCATAGCGAAGTTTACTTCCATCGAACTTTAAGAACTCTTCGACTACTTCATATTTAATACCTTCGGCTAATAACATAGCTTCGCAGTCTACACAAGGTTGGTGTGTCACATACATAGTTACTTGTGACGTGTCTGTGTCTGCAGGTAAATTCAGCAAAGCTGCACGCTCTGCATGTATAACTGTGTCCAGTGTGTTACCGTGCTCGTCTTCGCACGGCTTACCCATGTTGTGATTCCAGCCTGAGCATAACGGTTGTTGTGTTATGTCGCTGATTATAACAGCGCCGACTTTACGACGCTTTGCAGGAGAATGACTTGCTGCTTTCGTAGCAAGGTCAAAAGCTAGTTTTTTGTCCATTAGTTTAATCCTTTCTTTGCTAAACAAGCATTTAAGATACGAACTAAATCCGCTGTAGGCGGGACATAGTTTGGTCCTTTATTACCTGCGTTTGCTTTTACGTTAGCCTCTACTTTCATAATAGACTTACTATCATTGCTCTTACACACAGCAGTTAATGCGGCTAACCAGTCTTGTGTAGTGAGCTTATAGCTATAAGCCGCTTGGAAATAGCATAGATTAAGAATTGCTGCCATGCTATCCGATACCCCAAATTCCATATCGTAAGCAAAGCTAGATACAAAGCCAGGGATAAGAAATATAGGTGCTAAGCCTGGCAAGCTGTTTAAAGCATCTACTAAGTAGTCTTGCCAGTAAGTTAGTTTTTGAACTAATAGCTCTTCAGAGATATCAGCTTTCCAGCAAATACCTAGCGCAACATAGCTAATATCGCCTAAAGCGTCTAACTTATCTACAGCCAGTGCGCCTTTTTCAAAATGCTCGTCATACTCTTCGCACAGCAATGTAGTAGCTAATGCTAAGTCAAGCTGTTGGTCGTAGCGAGCAGCGTTCCAGGCAGATACATTGCGATACACATCAATCATAGTTTTCATATTTACACCTTTAAGTCAAAGCGGATTACACCGCAATGTTGATAGAATAATACTTCTAAGTCTTTGGGGTCAAACTTAGTAAAGTCTCCTTCACCTGTGTAAGTGTAGATAGGTGCAGGCCATTGAATAACCATTGTATTAGCTAAGTATTCTTCCGCTTTTTCAAAGTGCTCTTGGTAGATGTGAGTGTCACCAAACTGCATTGTTACAATACCTGGTTTCAGGTCAAATTCTTTAGCTAAAGCTATTAGCCAAGCAGCAGCGAATACAGCATCAGATGGCAAGCCGACCATTACATCTACGGAGCGCTGGGTCCATAGCATGTCGATGTGACCTGACTCTCTGACGTAGAATTGATAGCTATAGTGACAACACGGTAAGCTGAGAGAGTGAATAGCGTCAGGCCGCCAACCAGAAATAAGCATCCGGCGGCTCGTAGGGTCTTCTTTGAGGAGTTTTTTAAGTTCAGCAACTTGGTCAAAGCCGTTAAAATTAAACCAAGAGTTACCGTAGTCAATATTAATATTACCAGCGTCATCTCCCCAGTCCTTCCAGTAATTACAGCCAAATTCTGCAAAGTCTGCAGTAGTCGTAGGTTTACGTAAGATGGCAGCCAGCTCACCAAGCACTCCTTTGTAAAAGATTTGTCGACCTTGAAGCAGAGGGAAGTTACCACCTTCTAACGTAAACTGAATACAAGTAGCAAACATAGACTTAGTTATGCCGTTGCGGGTTTGACGTAGCTCGCCATGCTCAAGCACTTGGCTAACTAGATTGCTGTAGTTAAATTCATACGGTGACATGCTATTTCTCCTAGTTGAGATTACGATGTAATTATACATCATCTCTATATAAAATGAAACAATTAATTTAAGACGTTTTGGGACGTCCGAAACCGGTCAATGCGTTTATCAGGGCCTGTTCGACGAAACGCGAAGAAACCGGTTTCCTGGAGTCTTTTTTACATATATTGAAGTCCATCTAGTTCTAATTTATAATCGAAAATGCCTTCTTCAATATCGCCCCAGTTTTTACCTACGAGCACTTTGACAGGCATAGGCACGTCGTGTACGTCAGTCATTTTGCACGCTTCAAACCAGGCTACTTGCATTGACTTAGCTAAGTGTTCTGCGATAGGAACGTACACTGCTGGGTCATCATCTGCTTCGATAATAAATGAGTCGTGGATAAAGTTGCACAGTACACCGTCAAGCTTAGCTAACTCGCCGTCCTTCATCAGATAGTGAAGAGCTAACTTAGCTACTTCTGACCCAAAGCCTTGGTTCTGAATGTTTAGCTGGTCAGTCATCATGTTGCCAACATATTCTCGGCCGAAAGGAGTAGACCAAATTTTGCCTTTACGCCAGTCATTCGCTCCTTGTTCTTGCCAGCCTGCTATTTCTTTGAACAGGTTACGCCAGCGAGACCGTAGTCTACCTGCTTGACCTTCAGCCATAACTATTTCTACGGTCTTAATAAGAATATTAAGGAACACTGCTATGCCGCCGCCGTATAAGAAGTTAAAGTTACAAGTCTTAGTTACTTGACGGTCTTCTTTAGTAAAGTTTTCACCAAACAGCATCTTGGCTACAAAGTCATGTAAGTCTTCTTTGTTTTTGAAGAGCTTAATCATTTCTAAGCACTTCGTAATAACCGCTATAGTGCGAAGTTCTAATTGAGCGTAATCTGCATAGATAAGTACTTTACCTTCAGGTGCGCCAAATATGCGCTTAAGCGCTCGAGGAATCTGCTGCAAGTTTTCATCGTCAGAAGTTAAGCGCCCAGAGCGAGCAGAAGGCTTAAACTTACCGTAGATACGCTTTTTAGTATATTTGCCCAAGAAGTTTAAGCGCTTAAGCATTTTACGGTGCAGACGAATCAGTTTGGCATGTTCGTTGCCTTGAATAGCTAGCTTAGCTAAAGCTATATCATCTGACGCAGCTGTATCTAACAGTGCCCGCACTTGTACATAGCTATTAACATTCAGAGTCTCCGTAGGCTTTTTAGGGTTAGGCGGAAGAGGATTGTCATTAATGGCTTTTAGACACTTAACTTTTTCCTCCATGACTCTGTTTAGGTCAATAGGCATGCCATTCCACTGAAAGTCTAAGCAGTAGTTAAGTGTCAACATGTCTAGCTTATAGCTAAGTGCATCTTCTTTGTGCTTAACTGCTTCATAAACAGCAGGTAGAAACTCTACGTCAATAGAGGCGTAGCGAAGCTGCTCTGGCGATAGTACTTTTTTAGACCAGTCTGACTTTTGAAGTTCTTTCTTTACTAATCCTTCCCTTTCATAAGGGTCAAAGCCAAGCACTAATGTCATAACATCATCTAAAGCATAGCCTTCTGCTCTTGGGAATGCTAAGCGAGCAAGCAAGAATGTGTCTGACATGCGTGGAAAGATGAAGCGGTTTTTAGCATTCTGTTGCAGCGCAGAAGTATCGTAGTGCGCGTTGTGCGCAACTATGTGATACTCAGATAGCTCTTGTTGCAAAGAGGCTTCGTCAGGCCACTCTCGCAGTTCTGCTTTAGGCCAACCAACTTGGTAGATTTGAGCGAGACGAGTTTTGCCATACAGTTGTACGGATTCTGTATCAAAGAATACAGGCTTAGATTTATCTAAATGCATAAGGTAATGCCTCCAATAGCATTCCAAAGAAGAGAGAGATTAGTGCAGCGATTACAAGACGAGAATCTTTTTTGAAGTATAGAGAAACTATACAAGTGCAGGTAATTACGAACATAGTAGTCTCCGCTGACTAGGCTGGTGGCCCCTACTGGTTTCGAACCAGTGACCAAGCAATTATGAGTCGCCTGCTCTACCACTGAGCTAAGGGGCCATAAGCAGTATTGCTACTGCAATTATGTCAAAGTATAACTTTCGTCTATGGACGCGAGTTAGTTGATGCGAGTGCATCGGCGGGTTGCTCTAGCTAATAAGAACAATCCCCGTTGCATGCCTTTCTTTTACTTTGTAAGGCTCAAAGATTTTAAGTCTATTCTACGCTAACTGGCAAAGTATCTCCAGCTTCGTAGACAGTGACTTCAGTAGCTGTCAGTACCGTCATTACTGCGTCTTCTGGAATCGGAGCCGATGCAACGGCGCACCCACTTTCATCAACTGTTACTGGAATAGTGTACATAATTACACCTCATAAGACACTTTTAGGTTTAACAATGCGAATGAGTCAGCTGCAGCACCAGCTATACCCACTGTGACATACATGTCACTTGCTGTATTGATGTTGGCCGTTATGTCTGAATAGACTGACGCATCAGCTGTAGTTGATTTAGTGCCAACACCTACCCCATAATAGTTCTTAGTTATTGCGCGTGTTGCATCATAAAATGACACTTCGGCGGCGGCAGCAACATCAGTTAGTGTAGTTATCGGCATGTTTCCAGCGTGGATGTTTGAGTCTGACGTTGTCCCAGCGGTGCCTAGCCTTACCGTTAATGTAGCTATAGCGTTAGCATTGGTTTTTCTCACCATTGCACTGGCAACTAATCGACCGTTAGGAATGATAAGCGAAGCTGGAATTTTAACTGCAGGTATCGCAAACAAACCGCTTGCTACGCCAGACAGAGTTGCGAGTGGCTGAGCCAACAACCCTACTCTATTTACAATATCTTGTTGCCCGCAAGGTCTCCAGTTGACTCCGTCTGAGTAAAACTTAGCATAGTTTAGGTCAGTACAAATAAAGTCATAGTTAGCAAAGGCAGCAGCAGAAGGTCTATTGGCCCAAGTAAATGGACCTAGATTAGGTGTGCGTCGTCTAGCTAAGCTCATAATAAATCCACCGTAGCTGTGCCAGTTATTTCTACCTTAGTTTCAGTAGGCAGAATTATCTCCCAAGCGCCAGGTGTAGCAAAAGAGTCAGTCAGTACGTAGTTGCCAGACGAACTCTTTAAGTAGATGTTGACTTGACCTGACGTTATATCAGCTAATAAAATAACCTTCCCAGGAGTCGGGAAGGTTTTAGTAATTGTAGTAGATGCCATTATTTCAAGCTCTCCAAGAAGGACTTAGCTTCGTCTCCTAAGTCGCTAATTAATGTTGCGAGCTGGCGCTTAACTTCCGCTTTGCGCTGCAATTCTTTAAAAATCTTAGCATTCTTTTTCTCTGCTTCAACTTTTTCTTGATAAGCAGCAGCGTTGATTTTGCATACAGCCCATTTATAAGTAAACTTAGCAGTAATGTCAATATCATAGTCTTCATTGACTTCTTTGACTTCTACTACAGTAAAACCTTCTACTGGAGAGTCTACAACTAAGAATTCACCTACTTTGACTTCCCAGTCTTTTGGCACTTTGTATGTATACTGTTTGTTTGTAGTTCCTTTAAACATAACAGATACTGTTTGTGCTTCTTGCATAGCGGAGATTAGGTTTTCTACTAACATGATAGGCTCCTTTGCCTGGTTTGATATAGTCTAGCACTCTTATCAGACAGTTATCATAAACACTACATAGAGTGAAAGTAAGATAAAAGTGCTAGACTATGGGCTCTCCGTAAAGAGCCCACAATTACTACAGTCGAGGAGTAGCTTTAGGAGCGTCGTCCGTGGTAGTAGTAACACCTTCGAAGTCTTCTTCGCCTGTCCAACCGTCTTCGTCGTCTTGAGCGTCAAAGCCAGCGTCACGCTCGTATGGTACGAACTTCGTCAGCTGAATAGCATCCAGGTACAAAGTAACACCCGCACTGAGAATAGCATTACCTTTACGGTTTTCATAGATACCCATGGAACCCGAGATAATACCGATAGAGCCGTTACCGATAGACTGGTCACCCAAAGATACTTTCTTACCTTTGGCATTGTAAATGTCAATAACCTTAGGAGAGTCATCCTGGTACTTAGTACCAGTTTTAAACTGCAGATACAACTTGCCAGGTACTTCAATTTTTTCACCGTCGTCACCTTTAGTGTATAAAGGATACATGCCCAGCGACTTAGGCTCTAAGTTGAACTTAGCAGGACGGTTTTCTTCCCAGAAGTCTTTAATCATCTGAATGAAGTCAGCGTTTTCCTTTTCATCGACGATTACAGAAGCAACGTATTGTAGTTTACCGGACAGGTTTTCTTTACCTTCACCAGTGATTGTTACCCAGCGAAGTTCACCTTTTGGAGATTTGATTTTTTGCGTAGCCATTTCAAAGATTCCTTATTCACATTTGAATTGTGTCCGAAGACTATTTAATTATATACATTTTGAATAGATTGTACAACTATTTTTAAAATATTTTATCCTCTCCTTTAGCTAATAAGTGTTCGGCCAAGTTTTCTTTAGCTTGTTCATCGATAGCTTGGTCTAACAAAGCAGATGTAATGTCTAAGCAGTGCTTTTTAAGCTTAGTGCGTTTGAAAGCTATACTGTTATCACTAGAGTCAGCGACCAGCAAATCACTGATTAGTTCCCAGAAGTCATTGCTGTCTGCATAAGCTTCTTGCAGTTTGTTCTTGTCTATTGTACCGTAGACTTTACCAGCGTTTATCTCACTGAATACAAATGCTTTGTTCATAGTAACGTCCATCCGTTAGATTAATTCTATATAAATATAAACCATTTTATAGAGAATGTACATATTAATTTGTAAAAACTTTATATCGAGCACGGCTGATTGCAACATACAGTAAACGCAGGTATAGCTTAAAGTCTCTTTCAGCGCACTGATACAAGTCATCCATATCTATATAAACGTTGTCAAACGTGCTACCCTGGCTCTTATGCACAGTTCTAGCATACGGGAAGTCTAGGCATATGACACACTCGTCGAAGCCTAAGAATTCTCGCCAGGCTTTTGACCGTGTACGAGCTAACTTAGTTGAGCTATTAGCTTTAGCCCATGCTGCTGCCTTATAGCCTTTATGTTGCTGTTCTATAGCTAAGTTAGAGTTTGCTGCTTCTACTTTTAACTCTTGCTGTTTTGTGTTGTAGTCGTGGTGACCTGCTATGTACGCTACAGCATAAGCATTACCATCTTCGTCTTGTACTTCCGCAAAACTATACTTGTCCCATAAGAACTCGAGTGTGCCATACTTAGAGTTAGTGTGGAGTTCGCCTGAGAACGGACACATAATGCTTTCAGGTCTTTCTACATCGCCATAATAAGTGTAAGTCTTTTGCGTAGTAGGACTAAATAGTGTATCGCCAGGCATAAAGTAGTCTCTGCCTGCGATAAGTCTGTTAAGCTCTTGCACTCGCTTGTTTGTATAGACAAGTAAGACGTCATCTGGCTCTGGCTTCTTAACTATGTCTGTGTTACGGATAAAGCACTCATTTGACTCGAGTGGTTCAGGTGTAGCTCCTTCAATAT
>JACCDV010113707.1_pt1 | contig 27083 bp, 29 predicted proteins | sample 7446131 | NCBI WGS metagenome assembly JACCDV01 (sample SAMN15323448, study PRJNA562643) | freshwater metagenome | isolation source: river surface water | place: USA:Blue River Watershed | collected 2017-08-17 | reverse complement strand
TCGAGGTCCAGGTGGGCACGATGGGCACCCAGGTCGCCGTTCAGATCGAGCGCGCGGTGATCCCCGACCAAGAGTAAGGAAATCCAAATGACCGACCAAGACATGACCGTGGACGAGGCCGCTGAGGGCAGCCAGATCAATGCCGAAGTGCTGCAGAACATCTCCGTCACCCTGACCGTCGAGGTCGGGCGCGCCCAGATCACGATCCGCGACCTGATGCGTCTGACGCAAGGCAGCGGGGTGGAGCTTGACCACATCGCCGGCGAGCCGCTGGACCTGCTGGTCAACAACACCATCGTCGCCCAGGGCGAAGTGGTGCTGGTCAACGAACGCTATGGTATCCGTCTGACCCGTGTGGCCCCCGCTTCCGAGCGCATGCGCAACCTCTGATCGCGCACGATGGGCACCTGGGAGATCGTCAAGATGTTCGCCAGCCTGGCGCTGGTGCTCGCCCTCATGGGCATCATGCTCTGGACCCTGCGCCGGCTGCAGAACAGGCTCCAGGCCAGCGCCGACCCGACGCGCCAGATGCGCCTGATCGAAACCCTCAACCTCGGACCGCGCCAGAAAATCCTGCTGATGCAGGTTGATGGCCAGCGGATGCTGATCGGCGTGACGGCCCAGCAGATCCAGTCCCTGGGCCAATGGCCCGCCGACCTGCCCAGCTCCCCGATCCGCACTGAAAACCTGCCCCATGCATAAGAAAACCTGGTTCTGGCTGGCCCTTGCGCTGGCCTGTCTGGTCCCCGCCGCCGCTTTCGCGCAAGGCATCCCGATGGTCAACGTGAGCACCGGCAAGGGCGGCACACAGTACAGCCTGTCGCTGCAGTTGCTGGCGCTGATGACTTCGCTGTCGCTGCTGCCATCGGCCGTGCTGATGATGACCTCCTTTGTGCGGATCATCATCGTCCTGTCCATCCTGCGGCAGGCCCTGGGCACCGGTCAGACCCCGCCCAACATGGTGCTGGTCGGCCTGGCGCTGTTCCTGACGTTCTTTGTGATGGCGCCCGTGCTGCAGGACATCCACACCAATGCGGTGGTGCCCTTCATGAACGACCGCATGGCTTTCGACAAGGCCCTGGCTGCCGCCGAAGTGCCCTTGCGCAAATTCATGATGCTGCAGACCCGGGAAGAAGACCTGGCGATGTTCATGCAGATGGCCAAGCTGCCCGAGTCGGTGACGCCTGCCAACGCGCCTTTCACCACCCTGGTGCCGGCCTTCATCACCTCCGAGCTCAAGAGCGCCTTCACCATCGGCTTTCTGATCTACATCCCCTTTGTGGTGATCGACCTGGTGGTCTCCAGCGTGCTGATGGCGATGGGCATGATGATGCTCTCGCCCATGATGATCTCCATGCCCTTCAAGCTCATGCTGTTTGTCCTGGTCGACGGCTGGGGCCTGCTGCTGGGCTCGCTGGCCAACAGCTTTGTCACTTCCTGAGGAACACGCCATGGACGCCTCCACCGTCATCGACCTGGGCCGCCAAGCCCTGTGGATCACCATGCTGATCTCCGCGCCGCTGCTGCTGGTGGCCCTGGCCATTGGCCTGTTCATCGGCATCATCCAGGCCGCCACCTCAATCAATGAAATGACGCTCAGCTTCATCCCCAAGATCGCGGCTCTGGGCATCACCCTGGCCATTTTCGGCGGCTGGCAGATCAACACCCTGGTGGATTACACGCGCGAGATTTTCATGCGCATCCCCAGCCTGTTCCACTGAAACATCCCTTGCGGGCGAAGCGTGAACATTGAACTGGCCACCTGGATGGACCATTTCTATCGGCTCTTGTGGCCGATGCTGCGCATTTCTGCCCTGCTGGTGGCCGCTCCGGTGTTTTCGCTGCGGGCCCTCAACACCCGGGTGCGGGTGGCCTTTGCCCTGGCGCTGACCTTCATGGTCTACCCCATGCAGGAATGGCCCCGCATCGACCCCCTGAGCGGCGTGGGTCTGCTGGAAGTGGCCAACCAGATCACCCTGGGGGTGCTGATGGGCTTGATGCTGCAGGTAATCACCGCTGCCGTGCTGGTGGCCGGGCAGACGATTTCCAACACCATTGGCCTGTCGATGGCCAACCTGATCGACCCCAACATGGGCAACGTGCCGGTGATCGGGCAATTCCTGATCATCCTCTCGACGCTGATCTTCGTCGGGTTGGGAGGGCATGGCTTGCTGCTCAGTCTGGTACTGGACAGCTTCCAGACCATGCCGATCGGCAAGCCCCTGCTGAGCCAGCAGGCCTGGGGCGGCCTGCTGACCTGGTCATCGATGATTTTTCTGGGCGCGCTTCTGATCGCCTTGCCCATCATGGTGACCCTGCTGTTCATCAACATCGGTCTGGGGGTGGCCTCGCGCGCGGCGCCTGCCCTCAACATTTTCTCGGTCGGCTTTCCTGCCATGCTGATCGTGGGTCTGGGTGTGCTCTACATCTGCCTGCCCAGCATCGGCACACGCATCCAGTGGCTATGGTCACAGGCCTTTGTGCAGGTCCGGCAACTTCTGTCGCAAATTTGACGGAGGGCAGCGATGAGCGAGAGCGACAGCAGCGAAAAGACCGAAGACCCCACGGGCAGAAAACTCCAGAAAGCCCGCGACGAAGGCCAGGTCGCCCGTTCCATCGAGATGCCGGCGGCCGCCGTCACGATCGCGGCCACCGCCGTCATCGTCGGCCTGGGCGGATGGCTGGTGCACCGGCTCAGCCAGATTTTTGCGCAGGGCATGAGCTTTGACCGCAAGGCGCTGGACACGCCCATGCTGATGCCTTCGATCTTCGCGGCCCACCTCACCGAAGCCATGTTCCTGCTTCTGCCAGTGCTGGCCGTCACGGTGGTGGCCGCCATCGCCGCCAGCGGCGTGACCGGGGGTTACCTCTTCAGCTGGGCCAACCTGGAGCCGAAGGCAGAAAAACTCAGCCCGATCGCGGGCTTCAAGCGCATGTTCGGCGCGCATGCCGCCATGGAACTGTTCAAGGGCATTGCCAAGTTTTCATTGGTCACCCTGGTGCTCTGGATCCAGCTGAGCACGCACCTCGAAGAGCTGCTGCAGCTGAGCACCATGAGCCTGGAGCCTGCGCTCTACCTCACCGGCAAACTCATCGCCGAATCGGCGCTTTGGCTCACCCTTACGCTGGGAGTGATTGCGCTGCTCGACGCACCCTACCAGAAGTACGCCTTCATCAAGCGCATGCGCATGACCAAGCAGGAGGTCAAGGATGAGCTCAAGGACATGGAGGGCCGCCCGGAAATCAAGGCGCAGATCCGCCGCAAGCAAAGGGAAATGGCCAACGCCCGGATGATGCAGAAGGTCAAGGACGCGGACGTGGTGATCACCAACCCGGAACACTTTGCTGTGGCCCTGTCTTACGACCCGACCTCCGACGGCGCGCCGATCCTGCTGGCCAAGGGCGCCGACCAGATGGCCGCCCGCATCCGGGAAGAGGCCCGCGCTCATGGCGTGGAAATCTTTGAGGCTGCACCCCTGGCACGTGCCCTGTACTTCACCACCGAGCTGGACCAGCCGGTGCCCGAATCCCTGTACTACGCTGTGGCCCAGGTGATCGCCTATGTCTTCAGCCTGGGACAGGTCCGCCCTGGCTTGGCGCCGATGCAGCGGCCACGTCCCGAGGTGCCGCCGGGCATGATGTTTAATCCGGATGGCAAGCGCGTGGACGCTGGTCGATGAACGTACACCCCATGAATCCATCCCCTTCCCCCTCTGCCCCGCCCAAGGACCTGTTCTTTCGCCTGGCCGATCGCCTGCAGATCGACGCCTGCCTCGAGGCCATTGAACAGGAGGGCAAAAGCGTCATCCTGCACGGCATCAGTCCCGGGCTGCTGGACCACTACAGCCAGATCCTGGTGCAGCGCCTGCGCAAGCGCCTGCCCGACACGCCCACCGAAATCTTCTTCCCGACACACACCGAGGCCCTGATCGCCCGGTTCAACGACCTGCTGGAAGACGTTTCAGTCGATGCGGCCACCCAGAACCAGGGCTCGCAAGCACCGCAAAAGCTCTGGATCGTCCACGATGCGAGTGCCCTGCCCGAGCACGAGCTCAAACTGCTGCTGCGCCTGCTGCAGCACCTGCCAGGCGCGCGTGTGAGTGCGGTGCTGGTGCTCAACGGCCAGGCCGCCAGCCTGCGCAACCTGGACCCACAAGGCCGCCGGCTGATGCGCTGGGAGATCGAGCCGCCCAGCCAGGCTCAGATTGACCAGATGGTCGAAGAAGCCCGCCAGGCCGGCCGCGAATTTGCGGCCCTGGAACTGATCGCCCGGCTGCAAACTACGCCGCCGGCTCCGGCCCGCGAGGCCACACGGCCTCCATTGGCACCCTTGGCTCCTGCCGCACTGGGTGCCCTCGGAACCGCCACACCCGGACCGGCTTCGGCCGATGCAGTGCCCCCGGCTGCCCCGGCTCGGCGATCGGGTGGCCGGACCCTGATGTGGATGGTCGCCGGCCTGCTGCTGGTGCTGTCTGCAGGAGTGGCCAGCTGGCTGCACCCCGAGGTGCTGCAGGGCCTGGTCGGCTCTGTGGCGCGAACCCCGGCGGTCCCTGCTGCCGCACCGGCCTCTGAGGCTGCAGCTTCCGCCAGCCCTCCGGCCAGCAGCCCGTCCAGCGAAGCGGCATCGGCTGTGACCGCCCCCGTCCCCGAGGCCAGTGCGGCCACAGAGGCGGCCAGCAACCCGGTCATCCCGGCCAGTCAAGCCCAGCCCGCTGCCAGCACGCCGTTGGCTGCAGCGTCGGCAACGGCGACGGCCACGGCTGCAGCCTCTGCGCCCGCGCAGGCCGCCAGCACCCCCAAAGTCATCAGCGAACTGCCCGATGCCGCCCAGAACGGACTGCAGTGGCTTCGCAAGCTCGAGGCCGACACCTGGGTCATCGAGCACGGTCGCCACCCCACGGCACAGGCTGCCCGAAAACAGATCTCGGCCGACAAATTGCTGGCCAATGCCCGCATCGTTCCCATGATGCAGCCCGGCGTGGAGACCGCCCAGTTCCTGGTGGTCACCGGTCCCTTCCGCTCGATGGAACGGGCGCGCAACTACATGGCCCGCAACGCGCTGGGCAAAAGCACTGCGATCCACGACGTCAACACCCTCAAAACCCTGACCCCTTCCAGCCCGCCGACCCAGCGTCGCCCATGACCGGACTTTTCGCACTGCATTGCCATGAACACGAACGACGAACAGCAAGCCTCCTCTGCCGCATCGCCCTTGCCCACCGGTGAATCCCAGACCGGTGTGGTCCGCCGACCCGCAGCCCCGCAAGAGGATGGACCGGTGCTCGAACACAGTGTGGCAGTTCCGAAAGCCGACTCCGTCGAGCCCGAAGCCATCGAAGCGGCCGTTGAACCAACCCCTGCCCCTGCCCCTGCCCCTGAACCTGAACCTGCGCCGCAGGCGCAGGCAGCGCCTGCAGCCCCGGCGGCACCGGTCCGTGCAGCGCCACCCCTTCAGGAATCGCCCAAAGTGTCGATTCCTCAACGTATGAACCATCTCAGCACGGAAAACCAGCGCCTGCGTGACGAATTGGACGCGCTGGAGCAATCCCTCAAGAGCACACCGGAGTGACCGAGCCCATGGACAACCCTGAAACTCCGGAAAGCCAGACCACGGCGCCGGCCGCACCAGGGGCATCTGCGCCTGCAGCGCAGGCGCCCGCCGGGACCGAGGCCGATGCCCAGGCCGCCGCCCAGGCCGCCGAAGAAGAGCTCAACATGATCAAGGCGGTCGTGCTCGACTCGGCCGAATTGGCGACCCGCTCGGCCAGCCTGGCGACCAATGCCGGCACCGCCATGCGCGAGGCCACCGAAGTGATGATGAAGACCCATGCCAAGCAACGCAAGCAAAGCATGATCCTGCTGATCGTCACCGGCGCACTCATGCTGATCACGGCCTGCGTCTTCATGGGGGTGTCAGTGACCCTGTTTTCCCGCCTGAAAACGGTCGATGCAATGCTGCTGGCGGTAGGTAAACGGGTCACCGAGCTGAACACGACCATGGAAACCGTGGCGTCCGTCAACGAGGCCCTGCAAAACCTGGCCGGACAGCAGGAGCAGGCGCACAAGCAGCAACAGCAACTTGAAGCCAAGCTCGACGAGGTACTCAAGTCCACCCAGGGCATGCCCGCAGCCGCTGCCAAGCAGCTCGAAGACAAGAGCCAGGCCATCGTCAAGCAGGTCCAGTCCATGGACGCCCGCATGCAATCACAGGCAGCCTCACTCCAGCGCCTGAGCCAGCAGGTCAAGGGACTGGAAGGCCAGATTGCCGATTCGGGCCAGAAAATCCGCTCCGAGGTGGAGAACATGAGCCGTCAGCAGCGCGAGCGCCAGCTGCAGGCCGAACAGGCCGCGGCCAAGGCGGCTGCTCAGAAGCCAAAGGAGCGTGAGCCCCTGCTGCAGTACCCCAGGCTGCCCATTCCTGGCGCATCCGCCCCGGCGACCGTACGCCCCTGAGTCAGCCCGTGGCCACCGCCAGGGCGCCACGCAGATCGTATTTGTTGATCTTCTCGATCAGGGTGGTGCGCTGCAGCTGCAGCAAGCGGGCCGTCTGGGTCACATTGCCCTGGGCCCGCTCAAGCGCCTTGAGGATCAGGTCCCTCTCGATGCCTGCAAGATGTTCCTTGAGCGAGAGCCCCTGGTCGGGCAGCACCGGCATGCCCTGAGCCAGCAGGATCACATCCTCCACATCACAGACCTCGGTTGGCACAGGGCCTGCCATGTCCTGAGGCACCATGTCCAGCGGTTCGAGAAACGTCTGGGGTTCGAGGCTTGCAGCAGGCACCACGCCCCGGGCCGACTGCAGCTCGGCCAGCCCTTTGGGCAGCAGGTTCGCGGGCACCATGTCCAGCGCAATCTCCTGTTCCGAAAACAGGGCGGTGAAACGGTCCACGAGGTTGCCCAGTTCCCGCACATTGCCGGGCCAGGCGTAGGCCTGCAACACAGACACGAAATCGGCACCGAAGCGGATCGGCACGCGACCAGGCATGGCAAAACGCCGGGCAAAATGCGCCAGCAGGTCGGGTATGTCGTCCTGACGCTCGCGCAGCGCCGGCGTATGCAGGGGCAGGACGTTCAGCCGGTAATACAGGTCTTCTCGGAAGCGCCCGGCGGCAATCTCCGCCTCCAGGTCCCGGTGCGTGGCCGCCACCACCCGCACATCCACCGGCACCGGGCGCCCCGAACCCACAGGTTCGATGCTGCGCTCCTGCAGCACGCGCAGCAGCTTGACCTGCATGTCCAGCGGCATGTCGCCGATCTCGTCGAGGAACAGGGTGCCGCCGTGCGCCAATTCAAAGCGGCCGATGCGGTCGGCGTGGGCACCCGTGAAGGCACCCTTGCGGTGTCCGAACAGTTCGCTTTCGAGCAGTTCCTTGGGAATGGCGCCGCAATTGACCGGCACGAAGTTGGCCGTGCACCGTGGGGACTGGTCGTGCAGACCCCGCGCCACCAGCTCCTTGCCCGTACCGCTTTCGCCGGTGATCAGCACCGTGGCCGCCGACGGCGCGACCTTGGCCACCATGTGGCGGATCGCCTGGGCTGCCGCACTGTCGCCGAGGTAGGTTGGAGATGACGAGGAAAGACGCATAGGGAACGATGCCGAGTCCACTTGGAGAGGAAATGGGCGTATTCAATGAATTGATTTACACCAATTTATCATTTTTGCAGATTTTTACACTTATCAAACTGCCGGTCAAACCCGTCGCCCGCTAAAGCTCGCATCCCTGGTGCCGATACTCGTGTACATCCCAGGCGTCAGCAGACGCACAGATCAAGGAAGCCACATGAACATCACGACTTTGCTGGGCACCGGTTGCCTGCTGCTCACCCTCGGAGGCTGCATTTCAGTGCCACTGCAGGCAAACCAGGAACGCCCCGCCCCGGTTAACCCACTGGTTGAGCGCATCGAGAACATGACGGCCACAGGCTACGCCGTGATCGGGGTCCAGAACCACCGCAATCCCGCCCAGCAGAGGCTGATGGCCATCCGCGCCTCCAAGCTCGATGCCTACCGCTCCCTGACAGAGCAGATCTATGGCCTGCAGCTCGATGCCCATGCCACCGTGGCCGACATGGTGGTGACCAGCGACAGCTTCCGCTCCAAGGTTCAGGGCGTGGTCTACGGCGCCACACTGGTGAGCATCACGCCGGTGGGAGATGACACCTACGAAACCACTCTTTCCATCGACAAGAGCACCGTACAGACACTGCGCAGCCACTACCTGGCGATGATGAGCAACCGCTCGCGCTGAATCTGTAGAAGTCCATCATGCTGAAGATCTCATTGCTTCGCCGATGCTTGGCCTTGTTTCTGGTGTTCCACGCGATCACCGGACATTGCAACGACGGCGCCAACGCCAGTGAGCGGCTGGAACTGGCCCGGCAGAAGCTGGTCGACCAAGCCTTGCGCTCGAGTGCCAGGGTGGACGCATTCAGCTGGATCGACAGCGCCGGTCGGCTGCATGAACACCAGTCCATGAGACAGTCTTTCCAGTGGCCTGCGCCGCTGGAGAAGTCAGGAGGCGGCGTTCGCGATTTGTTGCTCGAGGGCAGTCGGTCTGAATCGAAATGCGGCCATGATGCGGCCGCGCCTGGCATCTACCCCACTCTGGCGCTGAGCACACGTTGGCCTGCACGTTTGCCTGCAGCCCAGCGTGAACGCATGGAGCAGGCCATTCGTACGCACTGGCTTGGCATGAACGACGAGAGCAGACCCTGGCGAATGTTCCCCTCGCCTGTGAGGTACGCCAGTTCCTACGACCAGCGGCTGCTGGCGCCAGCCGCGCCTGAAAGCGACTGGCGGGTTGAGTTGCGCCTGGAATTGCAGCCGGCCATGGACCAGACCCGCGAGCGCCTTGTGTGGCGGCTTGCACTCAGCCATCAGCACAATCTGGTCGCCGAGCAGCAAGTGTCGATGGACCTGCGCGTTCAACCCCAGCCCTGGGGGCATGCCCTGTGGACGGACAGCACCTGGCAAACCATCGAGCAACAGCTGATGGCCTGGTCAGACTTGCTCAACAGCCAGATGGCCTGCGTGCGTCCCCAGCCGCAGCTTGAAGCCGGTGTGTCGGGCGGTTGGCAGCTGAACACAGGTCGGCTGGCGGGCCTTCAGGTGGGCGATGAATGGGTGCTGGTGGATCCGGCCTGGCTGCCCGAGCGCGCACTCGAGCCTGGCGCGATCGGCCGGATGGTGGTCGCAAGGGTGGTCAAGGTGGACGACATGCACGCCGAACTGCTGACCCTGGCCGGCGACCCACGCCTGCCCCGACCGGGCTGGGTGGCGCACCCCCTGAACCTGAAAAAGGCCGGAACACCCCCAGCCCCCGGGCTGCAACAGGCCCGTCGCTGAACGACGAGGAACACCCCCATGAACACCCTGCCTGCCCTGTCTGCATTCCCACTGCCCCTCGCGCTCGCCATCGCACTGCTGGCCCCGTTGCAAGGCCTGCAGGCCCAGACGGCGGATACACCGCCCCCCGGAAGCCACAATGCCATCGGCTTTGCGGCCTACACCAGCGTGGCCGGTGACACCCTGGAAAAAGTCGCCAACAAACAGTACGCGGGCAGCCCACTGAACATGGCCCTGCTGCTGCGCTACCTGCAGGAGGCCAATTCCGAAGTGCTGGGCAAGACCACCCACCGTCAACGGCTCAAGACGGGTACCGTGCTGCGCATTCCCGAACACGCCCGCCTGGTGCAACTGTCGCTGGCCCCATTCGTGCCAGCACCGCAGGAACCGCCCAACACCGGGCACAGCCCTGAAGCACGCCGACGCTGGGTGCACTACCCATGATCGAAGGGGCTCAAGCCCTGCTCAATTTGCCGGGCCGCGCCAACCCGATCTTTCTCGAAGGAAAGCTGCTGCCGCTGCGCGCGGAAACCGCTCAGGCACTCAACCTCCGTGACGGCCAGATCGTGCAGGCGAACCTGCAGTTGCGGGGCGACCAGCCCTGGCTGATCCTGCGCGGACAGGCCCTTCCCCTGCCCCCCGGCAGCCCGCGGCTGCAGGAAGGGCCCCTCTGGCTGCAGGTGCGCCAATCGGGCCAGGGCTGGCAGTTGCTGCCCACCCCGGCACCACTGACGTCGGGCGACCCCACCCAGGCGCTCGTCTCGCGCCTGAACCAGCTGCTGTTCCGGCCGCCCACACAGGCCGACACCCTGAACCTGCTGCAATCGGGCGCGCTGCCCAGGCTGCTCGACCAGATCGACGCCCCCGACCTGCGGCAGCTGTGGCAAAACTGGCAGCTGCAGATGGGCAAGCTGGCCCCTGCCGACCTGGCGAAGGCGGTGGCGGGTGCCCTGGGCAACGAGGTATGGCTGGCCCGGGGCCAGCCACCGGCAGGCCCGGACCCGAGGCAACTTCTGCGCAAGCTGGTGCAATGGGTCCAGGAGAGCCGCAACGCCGACGAGGGCCCGGACGCCCTGCGGCTCGACGACCTGCTGCGCCCGATCGAGGCCAGTCTGGACCAGCTGGAGAGCCACCAGGTGCAGGCCGCGCAGGCACAGGCCCAGCAGGAACTGCTGCTGTCCCTGACCCTGCCCTTCCAGGACGCGGAGCCGGTGGAGATCGAATTCAGACGCCCTGCGCGTCAGGGCGATGAGCGAGCGCCGCTGACGGTGAACCTGCACACCCGCAGCGAAGACCTGGGCGAAATCTGGCTGCAGACGCAACTGACCGGACTGCGACAGGTCGATCTGAGGATGTGGGCCCTGCGCGAGGATGTGGCGCTCATGGCCCGCGAGCAGTCGCCCAAGCTCTCGGCCATGCTCGGCGAAGCAGGCCTGGACTTGCATTCGCTGCAGGTCATGCACGGGGCCCGTCCGGCCCCGGCGCAGGACTGGGTGCCTTCGGGCCGTGGCATGGTGGTGGATCTGGCGGCATGAGGCACTACCGCAAGCAGGCCGTGGCTCTGGCCTATGGCAACAACCCCACCCCGGTGGTCACGGCCAAGGGCGATGCGGCACTGGCCGAACGCATTCTGGAAGAGGCCCGCACCCACGGCGTTTTGATTGCCCAGGACCCGCAGCTGCTGCATTTGCTGGCTCGCCTGGAGGTGGACCAGGAGATCCCGCCAGAGCTCTACACCGCTGTCGCGGTGCTGCTGTCCTGGGTCTATTGGCTCAAGGGGATGCGTCCGGGGGACGAGAAAAAAACGCCGGAGACTCAGGCGTCCTGATAGCCGCGGCCGCGCGCGAAGCGGGCCACCTGACCCAACCGGTCGTAGACCTCCACCGTGCTCGTGTGGCTGGCCTGAGTCAGACTCTGAAGGGCATTGCGTATGGCTTCGAGCTTGCGCTCGATCAGGACGGCGTTGCGGCGGTGAAGGTCCCGGCATTCGACCAGGGCCTCGCGGGCATCGGCCCATTGGGGATCGGTCTGGAACACCTGTGCGTCGGGCGCGAGCCGGGCCAGCTGTTCGAGCAGCTCGTTCTTGCCCGGCTGAAGGCTTTCGAATTGTTCGAGGGATTGCTCACGCAGGGCCTCGAACTCCAGCTCCAGCAATCGCCGCAGACGTTGCAGCAGATCCCCGAGAAGCGAAGGGTTCTGCTCAGTGCCGGGCTCGCCGGAAAGGCTCATCGGAAGCTCACTCCTTGATCATCTGCTCAAGGGCCATGAAGCTCTCGGCGATCTTGCGGGAATTCAGGGGGTACTGGCCATCCTGGATGGCCTGCTTGATGGCATCGACCTTGGCGCGGTCGAAGTCGGGCTGGGCCATCACACGCTGGGCCACGTTCGACAGGGTCACCTCGTCGCCTGCCGGACGGACCGCCGCTTCCTGCTTGGATCGTTCGGTCGACTCCGAAGCCTGTCGCCCGACCTGTCCAATGGCCGCGCGCAAGGTTGGATCGGACTGTACCCGTCTGGCATAGCTGTTGATTGGATCGGTCATGTTGCGCTCTCTTTCTGCATGGGCTGGCAGTCGATCTGCCATGCGACATCTTGAGTATCGACCCCAGCGCAGGAAACTTGAGGGATTTCCCGCGTCATTTTCAAATCTATAAAAAATTAATTCATTTCGAAATCAAATGCCCCTTAGGGTATTCAATCCGGTCACGATGCCAGTCACCGTGCGCCCCGAGTCGGGATTGCGCAATCGGACCTGGTCGCCCATGTAACCGTCCTGCAGAACCTCGACCCTCACCGAGATCTGAAAACCCTGATTCTGCCCCACATTGAGCACCGCCATGCGGCCCTGCTGGACCAGCAAGGCACGGCGCACATCCATGGCCTGCAAGGGCGTGCCCGCAGACACGTCCCGGGTGAGGGCCGACAGCACCACCCGCTCGATCTGGTCAAAGGGACTCTGCAGGGCGGGGCTTTGCGGCACCTCTGCCAGCGCCAGCATTTCCGGCTGCAGCACAGTCCCCCTGGGCAAGGCCGAACGGAGCACCACCACACGCCGCATCACAGGCGCTGTAGAAGAAGCATCGGCACGGGCGCCCAGTGCTGTAGGGGTGTTGCGCAGCTGCAGGAAAAGATTCCAGCCACTGCCATCGGGGCAACTCACCCTGAGGGTCTCGCGGGAGGCAAATGGCCAGTCCATCCGCAAGCCCGCAGCGCAGCTGCGGACCTGAACCCGCTCATCCAGCGGGGCAATCTGGACAGCCCCGGCAGATGACCCGAGCTCGGTGGCCACCCACTGGCGCGCCTGATCCATGAGGCTGGCGCGCGCATCCTGCGCAAGCGCCATCCCACCCGGCAGAAGCAGCCACAAGGCGAAGAAAAGTCGGCACAGCATTTGCATGGAACAGGTCGGTGTGGGTTTTCTGACAGTGATCAGTTTCTCCCACGTCAGTGCAAGAAGGATGCCACAGAACCGACCGGAGTAGCCCCTTGGAAAACTTTGCCCCCCTCACAGCAGCCGCGTGGAGGCCCGAAGCCTGGCAGGCGAGCGCAACCGCGCCAGCCGACAGTCCCTCGGGTCAGGATTTCCAGTCGCTCCTCGATCAGATCAATACCTCACCTACCCAGGCGGGGAAATCCGCGAGCGGGGCTGCTGCGCCTGCCGCATCCGTGGCAACTGCGGCCAGAGCCGCTCACCCCCCAACGGCCTTGACGGTGCGTGTTGGCGACAGCCTCAACAGCATCGTGCAGCAGCTGGCCCGGGAACAGGGCGTGCAGCTCAGCGCCGAACAGACCCACCGTTACGCCCTCGAACTCGCACAGAACAACCGCATCACCGACCCCAACCGCATCCAGCCCGGCCAAAGGCTGCAGACCGCCGGCCTCTTCAGCGCCCTGCCCACCGGCACACTGGCCAGCGCAGAGGCGCCTGCGGCCAGAGTCTCCCCCGCCCCTCTGCAGACGCAAAACTGGCTGGCCCAGCGCCCTGTATCGGGTCAGCGTACGCCCAGCACTTTCAGCGCCCCGCAACTCAACCGCGCCATTCCGCACGCCAGGACTGGCGCAGGCCAAAGTCCTGCCCACCCGGTCCTTCAGCAAACCCTCGAGCGGGCGGTGGCCCGCGGCTTCATTCCGGCCGACGAAAAGTCCGCCGTCGAGGGCAAGATCCTGCAACTGGCCCAGAAATACCGCTTTGCGCCCGACGACTTCGCCCGCATGACCCTGATGGAAAGCGATGGCATGAACCCCAAGGCAAGCAACCAGCGCTGCCACGGCATCATCCAGTTCTGCGACGGGCCCAACCGCGGCGCGGCCAGCGTGGGCATGGCCCAGCAGCCCAAAGCCATCCTGGGCATGAGCGTCTATCAGCAGCTGCACCTGGTGGACTCCTATTTCGACGATGTCAAGCTTGGCCGCCAGGATGGTCCGACCACACTGGATGACCTGTACCTCACGGTGCTGCAACCTGCCGCACGCCAGGAAAAGCAGGCCCACGCCCCCCTCAACATCCTGGGCCCGCAGGCCCGGGCCCTGCACGTCGATGCCGATACCCGCCAACCGATCACCCGCCAGTCGATCGTCGACGGACTTCTGAGGCACACGCGCGAAAAGCTTGGCCAGATGTTCTCTGTGCCTCCGGCACCACGTGCCGGTACGGCGGTGCAGGTCTCGCAGAGCGAAGTGCCTGGCGCACAAGACAAGCGCGTGCGCTGAGGCGTGCGGCAAGGTTTTGCCGCCCGGTGTGAAGAGCGGCAAGAACCCGCCTCCCCGCTGTGCCCCAGCCCCCGCAAACCACATGGCACAACATTTGCATTCGGACTGGACAAAGCCAACTTGAGTCAGGGCTGTCAAGAAACCGGCAGCCCGCACAACCGCTGAAAGGAAACCCATGAGCCTGTTCGATTCGGCACTCAGCCTGCACGGTCAGGCGCTGTCCGTGCGCAGCAAGCGGGTGGAGGTCATTGCTCGCAATATCGCCAATGCGGACACCCCGCATTACAAGGCGCAGGACCTCGACTTCAAGCAGATCTTCAAGCAGTCCAGCGAGCAGCAGCTGCGCACCACACGGGACGCACATTTCGAGGTGCCGACCCCCGGAGCGAACCCTCACGGCCTGCTCTACCGGGTGCCTTTCAACACCTCGTTCGACGGCAACACGGTGGAAATGAACATCGAGCAGGCCCAGTACGGCAAGGCCGCAGCCGAATACCAGGCCACGCTGAGCTTTTTCCAGAATTCCGTTTCGGGTCTGCGCAAGGCCCTGAGAGGAGACTGACCATGTCCATGGACAAGATTTTCGGCATCGCCGGCTCTGCGCTCAACGCGCAGACAGTCCGGCTCAACACCGTGGCCTCCAACCTGGCCAACGCAGGTACGGTGGCCAGCAGCGAGCAGGACGCCTTCAAGGCCAAACGCACCGTCTTCAAGGCGCTGGTCGACCAGCAGCTCGCCGGCCAACAGGACAAGGCCAGCCCCAACAGCGGAGGCGTCAAGGTGGCCATGCTTGCCGACGACCCCAAGCCGGTGCTTCGCGTCTACGAGCCAGGCAACCCGATGGCCGACAAGCAAGGCTATGTCTACGGCTCCAACGTCAACGAAATGACCGAGATGGTGGAAATGATGGCCGCCTCCCGCTCTTACCAGAACAACGTCGAGGTGGTGAATACCGCCCGCCAGCTGATGATGCGCACGATCGACGTGCTGCGCGGCTGAACCAGGACATAAAGCATGACCGCCATCACCAACAACCTCGCCAGCATCCCGCGTTACGAGGATGTGGTCAACAAGAGCAAGGCCTCCCCCATCAACAACGAGATGGACAGGCAGGCCTTCCTCAAGCTGTTCACCACCCAGCTCAAGAACCAGAACCCGCTGGACCCGATGAAGAACGAGAACTTCGTCGCCCAGCTGGCCCAGTTCTCCCAACTCGAAGCCACCACCAACATGGCGAGCACACTCAAGTCCTATGTGGACAGCACGGCGGGCGAACGCATGCTCGCCAGCGCCTCCCTGATCGGCCGCAAGGTCTCGGTCGAGGGTGCCGGTGCAGTGCTGAGCGAAGGGCAGCCGGTCAGCGCCACGGTCAAGCTCGACAGCGGCGCCGACGGCATGCGGGTTCAGGTGCTCGACAGCAAGGGCAATGTGGTCAGAACCGCCGCCTACGGTCCCCAAAAACCCGGCACGGTGTCCATGACCTGGGACGGCCGCGACGATGCGGGCAAGTCATTGCCCGATGGCAACTACCAGTTCAGGGCCAGTGCCGTGGTCGACGGCAAAAACACCAGCCCAGCCGTCAGCGTCATGGCCACCGTCCAAAGCATCCAGACCGCCGGTGACGGCAGCCTCCAGGTGGTGGTCTTGGGCGGCCAGTCGGTCCCGCTGACCAAAGTCACCACCATCACCCAGTAAACCCGCTTCCCGCCTCAAAGGAGCAGATCCATGTCCTTCTATACCTCCCTCACCGGCCTGAACGCCGCCACCGCCCAGCTGGGGGTGACCAGCAACAACATCGCCAACGTGGGGACCACCGGCTTCAAGCGCTCTCGCGCCGACTTCGGGGACATCTTCGCGACCTCCCCGCTGCAGAAATCCTCGAGTGCTGTCGGTCAGGGCGTTTCGCTCAAGCAGGTCAGCCAGGAATTCAGCCAGGGCAACGTCACCTCCTCGTCCAATGCCCTTGACCTGGCCATCTCGGGTGACGGCTTCTTCCCGCTGCGCTCGGCCGACGGCCTGCAGGACCTCTACACCCGCAACGGCTCCTTCGTGCTCAACGAGCAGTTCAACGTGGTCAACTCCTCAGGTCAACGTCTGATGGCGGCAACGGTGGACTCGACCGGCAGCGCCAACGTCAACGAGCGCGTGGTGCTGACCATTCCGCAGAAAACTTCCGGCGAAGCCGAACAGACCTCGCTGGTCAAACTCGGCCTGAACTTCCCGGCCGACGCCACGGTCATCAGCGCACCCTTCAACCGGGCCGATCCGAGCACCTACAACAAGAGCACCGCGATGACGGTGTACGACAAGGGTGGCAACGGCTACCTGGCCACCATTTACTACGTCAAGACGCAGAACGCCAACCAGAACAGCCCCTTCAACAAATGGCAGACCTATGTGTTCGTGGGCGACGAAGAGGTCAAGGCCTCGCTGGTGCAGGCCACCAATGCCGGCGGCGAGGAGCTCTATGTGAACCAGTACGGCCAGCTCAAGCCGCTGAGCGAGGTCAAAGACGAGCTGACCACCGGCAAGACCCAGCTGATCTCTCTTGACGAGCTGACCGACAAGCGCGTCTCCGAGGCCGCCACGGTGACCAGCACCGAAGCCATGGACAGCAACCTCTTCACCCTGGCCGACGGGGTTAACTTCAAGAGCCTGATCACGCAGGGCAAGCTCGCGGCCGCTGATCTCAAGAACGTGTTCACCCTGGATGTGGACAACTCCGGCAACCCGGTCAAGGTCGACCTGAGTTTTCTGGCCAATGTGGACCAGAAACTGACCGGCAACCAGATCGCGGCTGCCGCCACCAACTTCCTCAACCGTCGCTTTGGCGATGAGGCCTACTACGACCTGAGCTCCGCCACCAACCGGGCCTTCACCCTGACGACAACGCGCGTCACCGCCCTGAACAACGGGGTGCAGGTGCCGACACCGATCCCGATCTCGCTGTCCAGCACAGACTTCCCGACAGGCACCGACCTCAAGAAGCTGCAACCCGAAGACATCGTCACGGCGCTGCAGGCCAAACTCGATGCGACGACCGCATTGCAGACCGGTACGCCTGCGACCAACACCATGAAGGTGCGTTTTGACTTCAACACGAGGACCTTCAATTTCGTCGACGGCAGCTCCACCATCACCATCGCCCAGGGAGCCGGGGGCACCAACGAACTGTTCGGCCTGGCTTCGGTGCCGCTGACGCTCGACGCCAACGGCAGCTACGGCACACAGGTGCTCGCCAACGGCGCCACCATCCGGCCGACCTCCGAGCAACGTTTCGGCATCCAGGTGAGCTACGACTCGGGCACCAAGACCTTCTCGGTCAAGTCCGGCACCACCGGCGACACCTCCAGCATCAAGCTCACCCTCGACAAGGTCGCGGGCAAGTCGCTGGGCGCCTCCCTGTTCGGCATGAAGGACACCGAGGTGCTGACCTCCAGCGTGGCCCTGCGCGGCATTGCCTCCGAACCGGCCATTGCCTATGGCAGCACACCGACCATCAACGTCACCAACAACTTTGCCGTCGACACCAGCAACAACAAGTTCGTCGTGACGGTCGACGGCGTCAAGGGCACCGTGGTCATCCCGCCCGGCAGCGACTATTCGATTTCCTCATTCACCGCTGCCCTGCAAAAAGGCATCAACTCGCTGGCCAACAACTCCGAGACCGGCATGCCCGAGACCATCAACGGGGTCAAAGTCGGCTACAACTTTGCCAACAACCGCTTCGAATTCACCTCCGGCACCGCTTCGTCCGATTCCTTCATCAAGATCTCGGGCAGCTCCAACTGGGGGCTGGAAGCCGTGGAGGCAGGCCGTGGCAACACCGCCACCTGGATCAAGCCGACCCAGCACAAGGAACTGGTGGGCGGTCAGCTGGTGCCCAAGTACATCGACAGCCAGGGCAACGAGACCACCAGTGCCGACGGCTTCACCGCCCTGCCCGCCTGGTCGCCTGTGTTTCTGGACAAAGGTGAACTGACCTTCGACACCGGCGGCAAGCTGGTCTCGCCGCTGGGTGGTACCCAATTGGAAACCGTGTACCTCGCCGGCGGCAAGGGCGCACTGACCATCAACATCGACTATTCGGCCTCGACCCAGTTCTCGTCCTCGTTCGCGGTACTCTCGCAGTCGCAGGACGGCGCGCCCGAGGGCGACCTGGTGGGTGTGACCATCGGCAACGACGGTCTGGTCAGTGCCAGCTACTCCAACGGCACCCAAAAGTCGCTCGCCAAGATCCTGCTGGTCAACTTCTCCAGCCCCACCGGGCTGCGGCAGATGGGTGACTCCACCTACATCGCCTCGGCCGCATCGGGCCAGCCCATTCTGGGCACCGCCGGTACTTCCGGCCTTGGCACGATCCGTGCTGGTGCTACCGAAAGCTCCAACGTGGATTTGACACAGGAACTGGTGAACCTCATCACGGCTCAGCGGAATTTCCAGGCCAACGCCAAGGCGATCGAGACCTCGACCACCATGACCCAGGCCATCATCAACATCCGCGGCTGATCCTTGACCCTCTGACGGAAAACCGACCATGGACCGCCTTGCCTTCAACGCCGCCGCCGCGATCACCGAACAGCGCCTCGGGCGCCAGTCTGTCATCAACGAGCTGGCGAACGTGTCCACCACCGGTTTCAAGCGCAGCTACGAATCGGCCACCCAGGCCATCAAGGTCACTGGTTCGGGCATGGATTCGCGCTACCAGCCGCAATCGGTCAGCAAGGACGTCATCGACCTGCGCCCGGGCACGCTCATGGCGACCGGTCGGCCCATGGACGTGGCGATGAACGGCACTGCCGTGCTCGGTGTGACCGCCAGCAATGGCGAACTGGCCTTCACCCGGCGTGGTGACCTGCGCATCAGCGCCAACGGCGTGCTGGAGACCGGTGCCGGTCAGGCGGTGCGCGGTGCAGACGGCGGTGTCATCACCATCCCGCCGGGCTTCGAGGCCAGCATCAATGCCGACGGGAATATTTTCGCCAGAGCGCCCGGTCAGGCCACCAATGCCCCCGGCATCGCGGTCGGACGGCTGCTGCTGCGTGACGCTGCTCAGGTGACCCTGACCCGGCGCACCGACGGTCTGTTCACACTGCAGGACAAGCCAGGGCAGGACATTCCGGTTGCCGGCAACGCCCTGCCCTCCGTCACCCCCCAGGCGCTGGAAGGCAGCAATGTCAGCGCCATGGCGGTCATGGTCAAGCTGATGGAGCAAAGCCGCAGCTTTGAGCAGCAGATCAAGGTGATCAAGGAAAGCAGAGCCGGAGATGAATCCGGCTCTTCGATGCTCAAGGTGTCTTGAGCCACTGACTGAACAACAGAGAAAGACAGGAGTTCGCCATGGACGCATCAATGTGGGTTGCCAAGACCGGTCTGGACGCCCAGCAGACCCGGATGAACGTCATCTCCAACAACCTGGCCAACGTCAACACCAGCGGGTTCAAACGCGACCGCGCCGTGTTCGAGGACATGCTCTACCAGAACATCCGCCAGTCGGGTGGACAGACCGGTGCCAACTCGCAGGCCCCCACCGGCATGATGCTGGGCACCGGTGTGCGCGTGGTCGCCACCGAGAAAATCCATGCCCAGGGGAACATGGTCACCACCCAGAACCCGCTGGACCTGGCCATTGCCGGTGACGGTTTCTTCCAGATCGCACAGGCCGACGGTTCGATCGCCTACACCCGGGATGGCAACTTCAAGCTCTCCAATACCGGCCAGCTGGTCACCGCCAATGGCAACCTGCTGCAGCCACCGATTGCCGTGCCCCAGGGCACGACCAGCATCACCTTCGGCCGCGACGGCACGGTGTCGGCGCAGAACGCGGCAGGTGGCCAGCAGGTCATCGGTCAGATCCAGATTGCACGCTTCATCAACCCGAGCGGTCTGCAGTCGGTTGGCCAGAACCTGATGCGCGAAACCCCCTCGAGCGGCCAGCCCCAGGTGCTCGCCCCGGGAACGGTCGGCACGGGCAGCCTGGTGCAGGGCTCGCTTGAAGCCTCCAACGTCAATGTGGTCGAAGAGATGGTCAACATGATCGAAACCCAGCGCGCCTACGAGATCAACTCCAAGGCCATCTCGGCGGTGGACGGCATGCTGCGCTTCGTCAACAACAACATGTGATCGGACACCTGACCATGCGCATCCTCCTGACACTGGCCCTCATCGCCAGCCTTGGCGCCTGCTCGGTGATCCCGCCGCAGCCCCTGGCGCATTCGCCGGGTTTCGAACCGGTCTTCCCGACCTCGCGTCCGGCCGACAGCGCCCCGGCCACCGGCGGCATCTACGTGGCCCAGCAAAGCGACAGCTGGTTCGGCCGTGGACGGCACTACCGCGTGGGCGATGTGATCACCGTATTGCTCAACGAATCCACGCAGGCAGCGCGAACCAACAACTCCAACCTGAGCCGCGAGTCGAGCAACGATGCCCTGCCCGGTCTGCAGACCTGGGCCAACAACAGGGGTGGCATTCTCAATGGGGCGAACATGGCAGGCGCCAAGATCAGCAACAAAGGGGCTGGGGCAGCCGACCAGCAAGCGAGCCTGAGCGGTTCGGTGGCCGTGTCGGTCATCAACATCCTGCCCAACGGCAATCTGGTCATTCGCGGCGAGAAGCAGCTGGCACTGAGCGAAGGCACTGAAGTCATCCAGGTCGCCGGCATCATCCGCCCCGACGACATCGCCCCCAACAACACCGTTCAGTCGCGCCGTCTGGCCCATGCACAGATTGCCTACCGCGGCACCGGCGATCTGGCGGCTGCCACACGACCGGGCTGGGGCACCAGCGCGCTCATGAAGCTCTGGCCCTTCTGACCACGGACCACCGCCATGAAACGTTTTGCATTCTTCCTGCTGACCCTCTGGCTGATGGCGGGCGCCGCACAGGCCGACCGCATCAAGGACCTGGCCTCGGTGGCCGCTGGCCGCAGCAACCAGCTCATCGGCTACGGCCTGGTGGTGGGCCTGCAAGGCACCGGCGACGGCACCGACGTCTCGTTCACCGCCCAGAGCATGCGCTCTCTGCTGGCCCGTCTGGGCGTGAGCCTCGAAGGCCCCCTGTCGGACTTCGAATCCGCGGCCACCGTCGGCCGGGTCGACATCAAGAACTCCGCCGCCGTGATGGTCACGGCCGAACTGCCCGGCTTTGCCAAGCCCGGCCAGCGCATCGACATCAATGTGTCGGCCGTTGGCAAGGCCACCAGCCTGCGCGGGGGCAATCTGCTGCTGACCAGCCTGCGTGGTGTGGACGGTGAAATCTATGCCCTGGCACAAGGAGCACTGACGGCCACCGGCATCGACGCCTCGGCAGCCGGCTCCAAGGTGGCCATCGGTGTGCCCACATCGGCACGCATTCCGGGCGGTGCCCTGGTCGAACGGGTGGTCAACAACCCCTTCGAGAAGGCCGAACACGTCATGCTCAACGTGCGGGACGGCGACTTCACCACCACCACCGCCATCGTGAACGCCATCAACAGCCGCTTCGGTGGCAATGTGGCCAAACCCATCGACCCGGTGTCGATTGCCATCAAGGCCCCGCAGGACCTGAGCCAACGCGTCGCCTTCATGAGCATGATCGAGAACATGGACGTGCAGCCTGGCGAACCCCCGGCCCGAGTCGTGGTCAACGCCAAGACCGGCACGGTCGTGATCAGCCGCAATGTACGCGTCACTGCAGCCGCGGTCTCGCACGGGACCATCTCGGTCTCGATCGCCGCGACGAACGAGGTGTCTCAGCCCGCGCCGCTCTCGCAAGGACAGACCGCCGGCGTGCAGAACGCCGAGGTCAAGGTCGAGGAACCCAACAAGCCGATGTTCCTGTTCCAGCCCGGCGTGGACCTGCGCCAGGTGGTCGATGCCGTCAACCAGGTGGGTGCCTCGCCCTCCTCACTGATCGCCATCCTCGAAGCCCTCAAGAGCTCGGGCAGCCTGCGCGCCGAACTGATCGTGATCTGAGTCACCCATGGACAGCCTCGCCCCTCCCGTCCTGACCCAAAGCGCCCTCGACTTCGAAGGCCTGGGCAAACTGCGTGCGCAGGCCCGCCAGGACGACAAGGCGGCCGTGCGCGAAACCGCACAGCAGTTCGAGGCGCTGTTCATCCAGATGATGATGAAGTCCATGCGTGAGGCGGTGCTCAAGGACGAAGAAAACAGCTCGAGCGCAGAACAGACTTTCGAGTCCATGTTCGACCGTGAGGTGGCCCACGGCATGGCCAAGCGCAACAGCCTGGGTCTGGCCGACATGCTGGTGCGCGACCACGAGCGCCGCAGCCAGATGCTCAGCACGGCCGATGTGCTGCAAAGCCGCCAGAACAACCCTCCGGCGCTGAACCCGCTCCAGGCGACACAGCCGGCCCTGCCGCTGAAATCGGACCAACGCCAGCCCATGGCGCTGCCGGGTCCGGCCATGCTCAAGCCTATGCCGGTCCATGGCATGGGTCTGGGCAAGATGGGTGATGGAGGTCGTCCATGAGTGACGTGCTCAGCATCGCGAGTTCGGGCGTTTCCACCTACCAGCGTGCGCTGGGCGTGGTGAGCAACAACATCGCCAACGCCGCCACCGAAGGCTATTCGCGGCAGGACGTCTCGATGGAGTCGAGCCCGACCCGCTCCAACGGCCGGGTCTACCTGGGCACAGGTGTCATGGTCCAGGGCATCCGCCGCCAGTACGACGCCTTTGTCGAATCGAACCTGCGCAACAGCCAGAGCGACCTGCAGAGCCAGCAACCCATGGTGGATTACACCAACCGGGTGGTCGACGTGATGGGTGGCGAAACCTCGGGTCTGGCCGGAGCGCTGGACAAATTCTTCGCTTCGGCACGCGCCCTCTCGGCAGACCCGGCGTCCACCGTGCTGCGCAGCAGCTTTTTGCGCGACGCCGACGGCCTGGCCGGACGGTTCAACCAGCTCAGCGCCCAGCTCGACCTGGTCGACAGCGAAACCCAGGAAGCCGTCAAATCCGACATCAAGCAGATGAACGCCCTGGCCGGACAGCTGGCATCGGTCAACCAGCAGCTGGCCAAGAACCGCGAGCTCACACGTCAGCCGCCCGAACTGCTCGACCAGCGCGACCAGTTGCTGCTCTCGCTGTCCAAATTCGTAAAGATCAACACCGCGTTTGCCGACAACGGCATGGTCAACGTCAGCCTCGGCGCTTCGACCACCCAGGACGTGCTGGTCAACGTGAAGGAAGCCACGCTGCTCGATGTCACCTTCGACACCGCAGCACCCGAGCGTTTTTCGCTGGTGCTCGACCCCTATGGGGAGCCCAAGCCGATCTCCAGCATCCAGAGCGGACGGCTCGCCGGTCTGATCGCCTTTCGCGAACAGGTGCTCGGCAGCACCCGCACAACACTCGACGACCTGGCCCGCACGCTGGCGCGCGAGGTCAATGCCATCCACACCCAAGGGGTCGATGCCAACGGCCAGCGGGGCACCGCCCTGTTCGGCTTTGACGCCGACAAGCCACACGCCAGTGCCGCCCTGCAGGTCATGCTGCAGGACCCGCTCAAGGTCTGCGCCGCCTCGTCTTTCCGGATCATCGAAGACCCCAGCAACCCGGGCACGGCCGACGCCACCATCCGCTTTGACGCCACGCCCTACCCCGGTCCGGCGACTCTGGATGAGGTCTTCTCGAACAACGGCAGCATTGCTGCTGCCCGCAGCATTGCCGTCGGCGAGACGCCAGGCATCTCGGCGTTGGCCACCATCCCAGCAGGCCTTCAGGATGTGACGGTTTACCTCGACACCCTGAGCCCCGGTCAGCAGCTGCAGGTGATGACACGGGACGCACGGCACCTGGCCGGGCAGCCCCTGAGTACCGCCCAGCAGGGCCGAATGATTGCCATCGGCAACGGTTTCGAAAGCGCAGCCTCGTACAGCACGCAAGACATCAACCTGACCGACGGCACCGGCTACAAGGGGCTCAAGGTCTTTTATGGCGCCCGTGCCGGCGCCCAGGCGATCCAGCAATTCGACAGCAACGACAAGGCGATCGTGCCCAGTTTGCAGCCTGCGGTGCTGCAGGGCGGCAACATCACCACCGGCTGGTCGGGTCTGCCGGCTGGCGGCGCCTTCACACTCAATGGCATGAGCCTGGGGCCGCTCACACCGGCCAGCGGCAGCAGCATCCAGGCCAGCGACGTGGCGCGCTGGCTCAACACCGCTGCAGCCCCGGGTGTGACGGCCAGCGCCGCCAACGAAATCCGCGTGAGTGCCAACCAGCTCAGGCTCAACGCCGACCTCAGCCTCAACGGCGTGGTGATCGCGTTTCCGGCAGGCGGCTACGGCTCGGCACAGCAACTGGTCGACGCCATCAACCTGCAGTCGGCGACCAGCCGGGTCCAGGCCCAGCTGGGACGCCAGGGCGAACTGATCCTCAACAACACGGCAGGCTTCGAAGGACAGAACATCGTCGTTTCGGGCATATCGGCCAGCACACCCAACGCGCTGGGCATGGCCGGGGGCACCTATGGCGGCCAGGTCCGCCTGCAGCGTGCTGCCGGCGACGCCCGTCCGATCGAACTGGGCATCGGCGCGCAAGGCGATCCGGCCACCCTGGCCAAACTGGGCCTGCGCACCCAAATGCACATCGAAGGCGCCGCACCGGATGATCTGCTGGTGTTTGTGACCGGTGCAGGCACCGCGAAGGTGGCGGCCAGCTACAGCGGCGAGGCCGCTGACCCGACCGACCGCCTGCGTCAGTCGCCAATGGAACTGAACTTCATCAGTGCCACCCGCTTTACCCTGACGGACCGGGCCACCGGCACGGTGGTGGCCGAGCGCGACTACGACCCCAACGCCGCCGATCCGACGATCCGCTACCAGGGCCTGAACATCCTGCTGAGCAAGCCACCGCTGGCCGGTGACCGCTTTGTCATTGATGGCAACAACGATGGCACCGGCGACAACCTGGCCATGCTCGACATCCTGGCGCTGGAAAAACGCCCGGTGGTGGGCAGCAAGACCCTGGGCATGGCCTACATCGACCATGTCAATGACGTGGGCAACACCGCCAAGCAGGCCAGCATCGTGCAGTCCTCACTCAAGGTGGTGCACGACCAGGCGGTGGCCGGTCGCGACCAGGTCTCGGGCGTGAGCCTGGACGAGGAAGCCACCAACCTGATCCGCTACCAGCAGGCCTACCAGGCCTCGGCCAAGGCGCTGCAGATCGCCTCGCAGCTCTTTGACACCATGCTCCAGATCCGCTGAAGCTGAAAGACGCTCATGAAAGTCTCTTCTGCCTACCTCTTCAACCGTGCCGTCGAACAAATGGGCACGGTGCAGGAAAAGCTCTCCAAGACCCAGGCCCAGATGTCGCAGGGCAAGCAGGTCATCATGGCCAGCGATGCGCCCGACCAGGCAGCCAGCATCACGCGCTACAAATCGTTGATCGCACGGCAGGACAGCTACCAGGCTGCGCTCGACAGCATGAACAGCCGCCTGCAGTCCGAAGAAACCGCCCTCTCTTCGGTGAGCAACCTGCTCATCCGCATGAAGGAACTGTCGGTGCAGGCGGCCAACGACACCCTGGGCCGCAGCGACCGCCTGGCCCTGGCCACCGAAATGAAGGGTCTGCGCGACCAGGTGCTCAGCCTGGCCAACACCCAGGACAGCTCGGGCAATTACCTGTTTGCCGGCAGCCGTGTGAAAGCGCCCCCCTTTGTCGGCGTCAACGGTGCGTCGCCCACCTACCAAGGCGACCAGAGCCGCATGCAAGTGCCCGTGGGTGACCAGCGTACGATCTTGCTCAACCGCTCTGGCGCAGAAGTCTTTGGCCGCGTGGTGCGCACCGACAGCGAAGGCACACAGACCGGCGTAGGCTTCTTTGATGTGCTGGACCAGACGATTGCCGCCATCGAGCAATCGGACCGCCCGAACATGCAGCGCGGCATGGGCGAACTCGAACAACTGATGACGGGCATCGACCTGACGCGCGCCCAGATCGGCACCGACCAGAACGTGCTGCAGGCCCAGCAGGACATCGTCACCGACACCACCCTGACCCTCAAGAACGTGCTCTCGGGCGTTGAAGACCTGGACTACGCCGCGGCCGTGTCCAAACTCAACCAGCAGACCCTGGCCCTGCAGGCGGCGCAAAGCAGCTTTGCCAAGGTGTCGCAGCTCAATTTGTTCAATTACCTCAATTGACGGCTCAAGGAACACTCGCTGCTGCCGATAAGTTCCTGATTGTCAATTCTCAGCTATGGCCACCTCCTCCACCAACCTGATCACTGCCCTGGGCGCCGGCTCCGGCGTGGATGTCAAGTCCCTGGCGCAGAGCCTGGTGGACGCCGAAAAGAAGCCACGTGCAGATCTGATCAACGGAAAAATCGCCAAATCGGAGGCCCGCATTTCCGGCTACGGCGCTTTGAGCTTCGTGGTCAGCGAGTTGAAAAACAAGTTCTCAGCATTGGATGACCTGGGCGACCTCAATACCCTCACAGTCTCCAACAGCCAGACGTCGGCCTTCACAGCCGTCGCGGGCAGCGGCGCCATCACCGGCACCCACAGTGTGGAGGTGCTGTCTCTGGCTGCGGCCCAGCGCCGAGCTTCCGGGGGGTTTGCCAGTGCGACCACCCAGCTCAATGGGGGTCAAGCCTTCAACCTGTCGTTGACGGTGGGCAGCCGCCCCGCATCCACCATCGCCGTCAGTGCCACGCAGACCACACCCACTGGCGTTGTCAACGCGATCAACGCGGCCAATCTGGGAGTCACTGCGCAGCTGGTCAACACCGGCGATGCCAACACCCCCTTCACCATTGTCCTGACGGGTCAAACAGGCCTTGCCAACGCATTCACCTTGAGCAGCGACATCCCGGTCGGTCAGACCGGCGTTGACTTTTCGCGGTCTCTTCAATCGGCCAGCGATGCCTCATTGCGGCTCAACGGCCTCTCGATCACGCGCAGCAGCAACCTGGTCGAGGACGCATTGCCCGGCGTGCAGCTCAAACTCAGCGCGCTGACCAGTGGCGCTGCCTCATTGGGCATCACCCGTGACACCAGCAGCCTGCAGACCAAACTGTCCGAAC
>JACCDV010238951.1_pt1 | contig 27104 bp, 16 predicted proteins | sample 7446131 | NCBI WGS metagenome assembly JACCDV01 (sample SAMN15323448, study PRJNA562643) | freshwater metagenome | isolation source: river surface water | place: USA:Blue River Watershed | collected 2017-08-17 | reverse complement strand
TCAAGCGCATGGTCACCGACAGCACGCCGCGCCTCATTCTGGAGGGGGCGCGCGAACACAACCTTCAAAACGTCTCGGTGGACTTTCCACTGCAGCGGCTGGTCACCGTGACCGGCGTCAGCGGTTCAGGCAAGTCCACGCTCATCCAGGATGTGCTGGCGCCGGCCCTCATGCGTCACTTCGGCAAGGCGACCGAAAGCCCCGGTGCACACGACCGCCTGCTCGGTGCCGATCACCTCGGCGATGTGGTCTTCGTTGACCAGTCGCCCATCGGCAAGACGGCCCGATCCAACCCGGTCAGCTACGTGGGCGCCTGGGATGCGATCCGCGAAATCTTTGCCACGACCGCAGAGGCACGCCAGCGTGGCTACACCGCCAGCAAGTTCAGCTTCAACAGCGGCGACGGCCGTTGCCCCACCTGCGGCGGCTCAGGCTTTGAGCACGTCGAAATGCAGTTCCTGAGCGATGTGTACCTGCGCTGCCCCGACTGTGACGGCAAACGCTACCGGCCCGAAATCCTTGAGATCACCATCGAGCGTCAGGCCGTAGGGAAATTGGGGTCGGATCCCGATTTCGCGCAGCGAAACTCGGGCTCCGACCCCAATTTCCCGGCACCCGGGGTCAGGCGCTTGAACGTCTCCGACATCCTCGAACTCACCGTCAGCGAAGCCGCTGCCCTGTTTGCCCAGGACCGCGAAGTCATCCGCGCCCTGCAGCCCATCGTCGATGTCGGCCTCGAATATGTGCGCCTGGGGCAGCCTGTGCCCACCCTGTCGGGCGGCGAAGCGCAGCGCCTCAAGCTCGCCGGCTTTCTGGCCGAAGCCGCCAAAACCGCCAGCCACAGCCGCCAGAGCCTGGCGCGCAAAGGCACCCTGTTCCTGTTCGATGAACCCACCACCGGCCTGCATTTCGACGACATCGCCAAGCTCATGCGTGCGCTGCGCAAATTGCTCGAAGCCGGCCACTCGCTGATCGTCATCGAACACAACCTCGACGTGATCCGCGCCAGTGACTGGCTGATCGACCTCGGCCCTGAAGGCGGCGAGGGTGGTGGCCTGGTGGTGGCCGAAGGCACACCCGAAGACGTGCGCCAGCACCCGACCTCGCACACCGGCGCGGCGCTCCGCGACTACGCCCAGGCCATGGGAGAGGCTGTGGCTGTTGGTGAGCGTGGTGGTCGTTCACAAAAAAGCGAGGTCGGGGTTACAGCGGGTGACGATGTGTGGCGCGCAGAGAAATTGGGGTCGGATCCCGATTTCTCACAGAGAAACTCGGGCTCTGACCCCAATTTCTCTGCTTTGCGCAGCAAAGCCCAAGCGCACAGCCACTCTGAGGCCATCCAGATCGTCAACGCCAAGGAACACAACCTCAAGAACCTCAGCGTCAACATCCCGCGCGGCCAGTTCAACGTCATCACCGGCGTCAGCGGCTCCGGCAAATCCACGCTCGCCTTCGACATCCTCTTCAACGAAGGCCAGAGGCGCTACCTGGAGAGCCTCAACGCCTACGCCCGCTCCATCGTGCAACCCGCGGGCCGTCCCGAGGTTGATGCCGTCTATGGCATCCCGCCCACTGTGGCCATCGAGCAGCGCCTATCGCGCGGGGGGCGCAAATCCACCGTCGGCACCACCACCGAGGTCTGGCACTTCCTGCGCCTGCTCTACGTCAAGCTCGGCATCCAGCACTGCGTGCATGACGACACGCCGGTGCAGCCGCAGACGCCCGACAGCATCGCCGCCCAGCTCATCACCCAGTTCAAGGGCCAGCACATTGGCTTGCTGGCACCGCTGGTGGTCAACCGCAAGGGCGTCTACACCGAACTGGCCGACTGGGCGCGTCCACGCGGCTACAGCCACCTGCGCGTCGACGGCGAATTTCTCCCGACCCAGGGCTTTCCGCGCATCGACCGCTTCAAGGAGCACACCATCGAGCTGCCGGTGGCCAGCCTCGATGTGCTGCCCGCGCAGGAGACCACCTTGCGCCAGGCGCTGCGGACGGCGCTCGAGCACGGCAAGGGCGTGGTGCATGTGCTCAGCCACCTCAATGGCCTCCAGGAGGCGATGGAGAAGGGCGGATCCACGGCCCGCATTGGTCAACACCGCGTGTTTTCCACACTCAGGGCCTGCCCGGCCTGCGCGACTTCGTATGCCGAACTCGACCCGCGCCTGTTCTCCTACAACAGCAAGCACGGCTGGTGCCCCGACTGCGTGGGCACCGGCGTCAGGCTCACCAAGGAGCAGCGCAAGGCTTTTGACGATTCGGTGCGCGACGACAAGGACAAGGGCCGCGAACAGACCTTTGCCGAACCTGAAGTCGAGGACGTGGCCGACACCGTCTGCCCCAGCTGTGAAGGCGCCCGCTTGAACGCCACCGCCCGTGCGGTCAAGCTGCATGGGACGGGTGAACTGGCCTGGCGCATCACCGACATCGCCCGCCTGTCGGTGTCCGATGTGCGTCGCTGGGTCGAAGCCCTCCAGCTCTCTGGCCGCGAGGCCGACATTGCCCGTGACCTGATCCCCGAAATCAGGAGCCGCCTGGAGTTCCTTGAAGAAGTGGGCCTGGGCTACCTCACGCTCGACCGCGGCGCCCCCACGCTCAGTGGTGGCGAAGCTCAGCGCATCCGCCTGGCCGCGCAGCTGGGCAGCAACCTGCAAGGCGTGTGCTACGTGCTCGACGAGCCCACCATCGGCCTGCACGCCCGCGACAACCAGATCCTGCTCAATGCCCTGCACAAGCTGGGCGACAAGGGCAACACGCTGGTGGTGGTCGAACACGACGAAGACACCATCCGCCGTGCCGACCACATCATCGACATCGGCCCCAGCGCCGGCAAGCGCGGTGGCCGCCTGGTGGCCGAGGGCTCTGCCGCCGACATCTCTGCCGCAGCCGACTCCCAAACCGGCCGCTATCTGCTGCATGCGATGAAGCATCCCCTGCAGCCGAGGCGGATGGTTGTGGGGGCGACCTCAACTGCACCACTGAGTGAAGCCGGGCTGCCGCCGGGTGACGATGTGTGGCGCGCAGCGACTTCTGAGGAGCCCGGCGTCAGCCCGGCTTCACGACGCTTGAAGAAGGCCGAGCCGTCAAAACAATCGGGATCTGCCCCCGATTTTTCTGACCCCGATTTTTCGGCGCAAAGCGCTGCTCTGAACTGGTTGGCATTGAGTGGCGCCACGCTGCACAACCTGCAGGACGTCGACGTCGAAGTGCCGCTCAAACGCCTGGTCGCCATCACCGGCGTCAGCGGTTCGGGCAAGTCCACCCTGGCGCGCGATGTGCTGCTCACCAATGTGCAGGCTCTGGTGCAGCAGCGCGGCACGGCTGCCGGCCGCGCCGCGCAGGACAAGGGCCAGCGCGTGGCCCTGACCGGCTGCGCCGATGTGCAGGGTTTCGAGGCCATCGACCGCGTGCTCGAAGTCGACCAGACCCCCATCGGCAAGACGCCGCGCTCCTGCCCGGCCACCTACATCGGCTTTTGGGACACGATCCGCAAACTCTTTGCCGAAACCCTCGAAGCCAAGGCGCGTGGCTACGGCCCGGGCCGCTTTTCCTTCAACACCGGCGAAGGTCGCTGCCCCAGCTGCGAAGGCCAGGGCATGCGCACCATCGAGATGAGCTTCTTGCCCGATGTGAAGGTGCCCTGCGAAACCTGCCACGGCGCGCGCTTCAACCCCGAAACGCTGGCGGTCAGCTGGCGCGGCAAGAGCATTGGCGAGGTGCTGCAGATGGAAGTCGACGAAGCCGTCGAATTCTTCGCCAGCATGCCCAGCATCGCGCATCCGCTGCAACTGCTCAAGGACGTGGGTCTGGGTTACCTCACGCTGGGCCAGCCTTCGCCGACGCTGAGCGGCGGCGAGGCGCAGCGCATCAAGCTCGTGACCGAACTGACCAAGGTGCGCGACGAAGTGGGCAAGCGCGGGCAGAAAGCGCCGCACACCCTTTATGTGCTGGACGAGCCCACCGTGGGCCTGCACATGGCCGATGTGGACAAGCTCATCCGCGTGCTGCACCGCCTGGTCAACGCGGGGCACAGCGTGTTGGTGATCGAGCACGACCTGGACGTGATTGCCGAAGCCGACTGGATCATCGACCTCGGCCCCGAAGGCGGGAATGCGGGTGGACAGATCGTGGCGGCAGGCACGCCGGAAGACCTGGTGCGCCTGGGCACCCACACCGGCAAGGCACTGGGGCCGGTGCTGGCGAGGACCTGAGCGTCATGGGTCAGGCCTGGGGCTGATTGTGGCGATCGGGGCGCAGCAGCCCGAGGCCTTGCGCTTGTGGTTTGTGCTGGGGGCCAGCACGGCCAGCCTGCTGTGGTTTGCTGCGCTGGGCATTGGCGCACGCTGGCTGGCGCCCTGGTTCGCTCGCCCGCGCGCCTGGCAGGTGCTCGATGCGCTGATCGGCATGACCATGTGGTTGCTGGCCGCCCTGCTGGTCCGCCATGTCTGGACAGGGTGGTGATTCAACGGGGCGCCAGGCGCCACAGCGAGGTGACTTCCGCCGAGCGTGCCGCATGCAGCGGGTCGCTGGCGTCCTGTGCCTTGCCATGCCTTGGCCGTGTGTCCTGGCGGCCCAGCACCTGCAAGCCTGCATCGGCGATCCAGCCCAGCAATTCGGCGCGCGAACGCAGGCCCAGGTGTTCGGCCAGATCCGACAGGATCAGCCAGCCTTCGCCTCCTTCACACAAGTGCGCGGCAAGACCCGACAAAAAACCCTTGAGCATCTTGCTCCCCTCGTCGTACACCGCCTGCTCCAGCGTCGAGGTGGGCCTGCCGGGCAGCCAGGGTGGGTTGCACACCACCAGCGCTGCCTGGCCCGGAGGAAAAAGATCGGCCTTGCGCAGCGAAACCCGGTCCATCAGGCCCAGCCGCTGCAGGTTGTCTGCTGCGCAGGCCAGGGCCCGGTCCGACAAGTCGGTGGCCACCACCTGCGCCACGCCACGCCGGGCCAGCACGGCCGACAACACCCCCGTACCCACACCGACGTCGAAAGCACATGGCACTTGCGCCAAAGCGCCAGGCAAGGGTCCCCGTGCCACCAGGTCCAGGTACTCTCCGCGCACCGGTGAAAACACCCCGTAATGTGGATGAATGTGCGCTCCGCCCAGCGCCGCCAGCGGCACCCCCTTCTTGCGCCATTCGTGGGCACCCATTACGCCCTGCAGGCTGCGCAATGGCACCACGCTGGCTTGCCCGTCTGGATCGCCCCAGGCTTCCGTACAGGCCAGCCGCACATCGGGCGCGCGGCGCAGTTCAATCCTGTAGTCCCCCTGCAACTCGATCAGCAACATGCCCAGCACCCTGGCCCGCTGTGCCTGCGCCTGCCGGTGTGCATGGAAGACCGCTGCAGGCATCACGCCTTGAACGGATGGCCGGACCTTGCCACGCCGTGGGCGGTCCAGCCGCCGCACCAGTGCCTGCAACAAATGCCGCGCATTCTGGAAATCGCCACGCCACAGCAACGCCGTGCCTTCACAGGCCATGCGGTAGGCGGCATCGGCGGGCAGGGTGTCGTCGGCCAGTACCACGCGGCGGGGCAGGGCAGCCTCAGCGCGCCAGACGGCCAAGTGAGCCTGGCCGCCCTCTTGCCAATCCAGTTCTACTGCAGAATTCATGCTTTTTTCATTCAAAAATGCAGGCTTCTGTGCGAACGCTCTCGCGACGGTCATACGTGGGCGTTGCACTTGACTGGCAAAGATAAATAATCTGATTCATATCCTGCCCGTGACCGGCAAACAGGCAAAATATGGTTTTTGTATGGTTCATGGCCTCTGCGCCCCAAGCTCGGGCTCTGGAGAGGTTAATTCAATGGCAAAGCACACGCCCGCACGCCATGTCCAAGTGAGTTCAGATGATAGTCGTGATCATGTCAGGAGGCTCCGGTTCCCGGCTTTGGCCGGTTTCCAGGGAGCAACACCCCAAACCATTCATCCGTTTGCCAGATGGCCAAAGTCTGCTGCAAAAGGCCTTTCTTCGGGGAATGCGTTTGCCGGATGTCAGGCAGGTCATGACCGTCACCAACCGCGATCACTTCTTCAAGACTGAGGACGAGTACCGGGAGGTCGATGATGCAGGCACAGCCCTGTCCTTTGTGCTCGAACCATTTGGTCGCAACACCGCTGCGGCAGTAGCTGCGGCAGCCCTCGAAGTCAGCCAGCAACACGGACCTCAGGAAACCTTGCTGGTGCTGGCCGCAGACCACCTGATTGCAGATCAGGCGGCATTTGCGCGCGCTGTGGCCCAGGCCCATGACCTCGCCCTGCAAGGGCAGCTGGTCACCTTCGGCATCCAGCCAACTGCGCCCGAAACCGGCTACGGATACATTGAGGCAGACGGACAGAAGGTCCGACGCTTTGTTGAAAAACCCAACGCGCTCAAAGCGGCCGAATACCTCGCATCGGGCCGTTACTTCTGGAATTCCGGCATGTTCTGTTTTACAGCGGGCACCATGCTGGATGAAATGCAAAAGCACTGCCCATCCATCCTGCAAGCCACACGCGAATGCCACGCACTCTCGCGCCGAGCACAGGGCGCCAACTTCAGCCAGATCGAACTCGATTCGACCTCGTTTGCCCTGGTGCCGGAAGACTCCATAGACTTTGCCGTCATGGAAAAAACCGACCGGATATCGGTGGTGCCTTGCGATATTGGCTGGAGTGACATTGGCTCCTGGAACGCACTCGGCGAACTGACCGCGCAGGATGAAAACGGCAACAGGGTTTCCGGGCAAGCCCTCATGCACGAGACCCGCAACTGCACGATCCAGGCAGACAGCCGACTGGTCGGCACGGTAGGTGTGAGCGACCTGGTCATCATTGACACCACAGACGCCTTGCTCGTGGCCCACAAGAACAAGGCCCAGGAAGTCAAGAACATCTTCACTTCGCTCAAGTCCATGGGCCACGACGCCTACAGGCATCACAGGACCGTACACCGCCCATGGGGGACCTACACGGTGCTGGAAGAGGGTACAGGTTTCAAGATCAAGCGCATTGAAGTCAAGCCAGGTGCAAGCCTGAGTTTGCAAATGCACCACCACCGCAGTGAACACTGGATTGTGGTCTCCGGCCAGGCCCTGGTCATCAACGGCGAACAGGAACTGACCCTCAAGACCAACGAATCCACATTCATACCCGCCCAAAACAGGCACCGACTTGAAAACCGGGAGGCAACGCCCCTGATCATGATCGAAGTTCAGACGGGTGGCTACCTGGGCGAAGACGACATCGTCCGGTTCTCGGATCGTTACGGGCGTGTGAACTGAATGAGGTCCTTGTTCGCGCCCTTGTGGCATTACCGGGGATTCATCCTCGGAAGCGTACACAGGGAGTTCCAGGCCAAATACAGACACTCCTTGCTGGGCGCCTCCTGGACAGTCCTGCAACCGCTGGCCATGATCCTGGTGTACACCGTGATCTTTTCCCAGGTCATGCGCGCCAAGCTCCCGGGCGTGGACACCACCTTTGCCTACAGCATCTACCTGTGTGCAGGCATCCTCACCTGGGGCTTGTTCACGGAAATTGTCGGCAAAGGGCAGACCTTATTCATTGAAAACGCCAACCTGCTCAAGAAGATCAACTTCCCGCGTCTGACACTGCCATTGATCATGGTGCTCAATGCATCCATCAACTTTGTGATCATCTTCGGACTGTTCCTGATCTTCCTTGTGGTCTCCGGCAACTGGCCTGGCTGGGTTGCGCTAGCCCTGGTTCCTCTTCTGCTCATCCAGCTGATGCTCTCGGTGGGTCTGGGCATGGCGCTGGGCGTGCTCAACGTCTTCTTCAGGGACATCGGCCACTTTTTCGGAATCTTCATCCAGTTCTGGTTCTGGCTGACTCCCATTGTTTACCCGCCAGACATACTGCCCATACAGTTCAGGGCATGGCTGAACCTGAACCCCATGGTGCCACTGGTCACCGGATACCAGGGCGTTCTGGTGCAAAGGCAAGTGCCGGACTGGGCTTCCATGCTCTGGCCCGCCATCCTCGGTTTGCTGCTGTGTGCCTGGGGCTGGCGCATGTTCCGGCGGCACTCCGCTGAAATGGTGGACGAACTCTGATGGGAACGATCACGGTCAGCGGACTGGGCAAGGCATACAAGCAATACCCCAATCGGTGGTCCAGGCTCGCCGAATGGCTGGTGCCGGGCAGCCGGTCGAGACACCAGACCCACTGGGTCCTTCGTGACATCGGGTTCACCGTCATGCCCGGCGAGGCCGTCGGCATCATTGGGGTCAATGGCGCTGGCAAAAGCACCCTGCTCAAGCTCATCACGGGCACGACCCAGCCCAGCGCGGGTTCGGTTCACATCACCGGGCGGGTGGCGGCCCTGCTCGAACTTGGCATGGGCTTCCACCCCGATTTCACTGGTCGAGAAAATGTCTACATGGCAGGTCAGCTGCTTGGCCTGCTCACCAGTGATATCCAGCGCCTCATGCCGGAGATTGAGGCGTTCGCCGACATCGGCGCTTACATCGACAAACCTGTTCGCGTCTACAGCAGTGGCATGCAAATGCGGCTGGCCTTCAGTGTGGCCACCGCAGTTCGGCCCGACGTGCTCATCGTGGACGAGGCCTTGTCCGTGGGAGACGCACTTTTCCAGCAGAAAAGTTTTGACCGTATCCGTCACTTCAGGTCACAGGGCACCACACTGTTGCTGGTCAGCCATGACAAACAGGCCATCCTCGGCATCTGCGACCGCGCCATCCTGCTCAATGCAGGCACCATCGCGAAAAACGGTCCGCCCGAAGAAGTGCTGGACTACTACAACGCACTCCTGGCCAGCCATCAGCCCCAGCAAATCACCCAGACTGTTCAACACAACGGATCGGTACAAACCGTATCAGGAACCGGCAAAGCCGTCATTCAAAGTGCTGCCCTCACCGACCAGAACGGTCAGGAATTGGAACTGGTGGAAGTCGGCAAGCCAGTCACACTGACAGTGCTTGCTCAGGCGCGCGATCCACTGCCTGAGCTTGTACTCGGCTTCATGATCAAGGACCGGCTGGGCCAGCCGATTTTCGGCACCAACACACACCACTGCCAACAACCCGTGCGACAGGTCAGGGCAGGGCAGAGCGTTCGATTTGTCTATGAATTCAACGCAGACCTCGGGCCAGGCCATTACTCGATCGCCCTGGCGCTGCACACGCAAGACACCCACCTCGAGAACAACTTCGAGTGGCGAGACCAGGCCCTGAGCTTTGAGGTTGTGAATCATCACCACCATGAGTTCGTGGGCCTCGCCTGGCTCAACCCCCAATTGAAGATCGACCCATGAACGACAACTTCTACCGTGCTTTTGAAGACGTTCACCGAGGCAGCAGGCAAGACATCATGCGCCGACTGCAGGTCTACTTGCCTTTCGTGCTTCCAGTGGTGCAGATCAATACCTCAGCGGTCGTGCTGGACCTCGGTTGTGGACGAGGCGAATGGCTGGAGCTGCTGGCAGAGCAAGGTCTGCAGGCCCAGGGCATCGACCTCGACGAAGGGATGCTCCAGGCCGCCCGCTCCCAAGGCCTGATCGTCCGTCATGCAGACGCCATCGAGGCACTCCAGAACATGGCCGATGGCACAGCATCCGTTGTTTCGGCTTTTCATCTGGTCGAGCACCTGACGTTCAACAATGTTCAGCAACTCATCGAGCAGGCCCGGCGCGTGCTCGTGCCCGGTGGCCTGTTGATCCTTGAAACCCCCAACCCTGACAACCTGCGGGTCGCCAGCAGCAATTTCCATCTGGATCCGAGCCACAACAAGCCCATCCCCTCCGCCCTCCTCTCGTTCATCGCAGGGCATGCAGGATTTGCCCGGTCCAAAGTCCTGGGCCTCCAGGAGAACCCCGGACTCCGATTCCAGCAAAATCTCGAGCTGCAGGATGTTCTCGAAGGCGCCAGCCCCGACTACGCCGTTATTGCACAAAAAGCCTTTCCGCCTGATCAGGCCGACCCACTCTCGCATCTGTTCGAGCGAACGTATGGCATCAGCACCGCCGAACTGGCGCAAGCCTACAGCCATCAGCAAAGCCAGGCACTCAAGGCCTTACGCCTGGAAAACCACGACCTCAGACTCCAGATCACCGAGACAAAACTCGAACTCCAGGCCGCCCGACTGGAATGGGACTCGCAAGTTCAGGCCATCCATGACAGTGCCATCTGGCGCATCTCCCGACCGCTCCAGTGGCTCTTCAACCAATACAGAAGACTCAGGCAAGAAGGTGTGGCCGCACGCATCCGTGCCCTCTGGCACAAATTGATGCGCAAGGCGCCCGTGCCCGCTGCGCCCCAGACACAAGCGCCGGCGCCGAACCAACGCCAGTCAGAACGGTCTAAAACGCCCCCGCCCTGAAGCCATGCGCATCCTGATCGACCTGCAAGGCGCGCAGGCCACCCACTACGGCAGGGGCATTGGCCGCTACGCCCTCTCTCTGGCACTGGCCATCATCCGGCAACGGGGCACGCACGACATCCGATTGCTCCTCAATGGCCACTACCCGCAAACCATCGACGAGATCCGCCACGCCGTGGGCCGGCAACTGCCGCCAGAACACCTGCATGTCTGGCAGGCGGTCGAACCCTTCGTGGCAGACACGCCCGAAGACACGGCCCGGCGTGATCTTGCCCAACACATTCGCAACGCCCTCATCGCCAGCATCCGCCCCGATGTGGTGCTGATCACCAGCCTCTTTGAAGGCCCGGCAAACGCCGCGGCCGTCACCATCGACCCCCTTGGCCCTCCGGCAGCCGTGGTCCTCTATGACCTCATCCCCTGGATCCATCGGGACACCTACCTCACCACAGCCGCCGCACAAAGCTGGTACCAGGACCGCCTGTCTGAGCTGCGCAAGGCTCAAACCCTCCTGGCCATATCCGAATCCTCGCGCCAGGAGGCCATCGCGCATCTGTCATGGTCTGCGCAAGGCGTTGTCAACATCTCCACCGCCTGCGACGACATCTTTGCCCCGGCCGAGGTTCCGGCGAGCATGCGCCAGCACTGGGCCAACCAATACCGGCTCCAGAGGCCTTTTCTGATGTACACCGGCGGCATCGACCGCCGCAAAAACATCGAACGGCTCATACGGGCCTACGCCTTGCTGCCGCAACCCATGCGCTCAGACCACCAGCTGGTCATCGTCTGTGCCATCGCGCCACCAGACAGGCAGCGCCTGCAACAAGAGGCCGAACAGGCGGGACTGCGTGACGACGATCTCATCATGACCGGCTACGTGCCCGAAGACGAACTGATCGCGCTCTACAACGCCTGCAAGGCATTTGTTTTTCCAAGCTGGCACGAAGGCTTCGGTCTGCCCGCCCTCGAGGCCATGCGATGCGGCAAGGCGGTCATCGCATCGTCCACCACCAGCCTGCCCGAAGTGATCGGCTGCCCGCAAGCCCTCTTTGACCCCTATGACGAGCAAGACATCCGTGACCGCATCCAATGGGTGCTGGGCAACGATGCCGCACGCCAGCAACTGCAGCAGCACGGCCTCCAGCAATCCCGCCAATTCAACTGGGACCACACCGCCAGGGCAGCCATCGAGGCGCTTGAACAGTGCGGCCGCTCTCCCTCCACCGCAGCCTCTGCAACCCTCGCGGCCAAGCCGCGCCTTGCATGCATCTCACCGCTGCCGCCAGAGCAAAGCGGCATCAGCGACTACACCGCCCAATTGCTCAGGGCCCTCTCGTCGCACTATCAGATCGACGTCATCGTCGCGCAGCAACACATCGCCGACCCCTGGATCCTCGAGCACTGTCCCGTGCGGACAGTCCACTGGTTCATGGACAACCACCGCCAGTTTGACCGGGTGCTCTACCACTTTGGCAACAGCCATTTCCACGACCACATGCTGCCCCTGCTCGAACGCATCCCGGGCGTGGTCGTGCTCCACGACTTTTTCCTCTCTGGCCTTCAGTCGCACCACCTGCTGGCCAACGACCCCGTCGGGTGGCAGCGCATGCTCCACGCCCAGCACGGCTACCCGGCGCTGCTGGCCGACCAATTGCCCGCAGAGCGCAGCCAACTCATCTGGCACTACCCCTGCAATCTGCAAGTGCTCCAGCAAGCCACAGGCATCATCGTGCACAGCCACTACAGCCGACGCCTGGCCTGCCAATGGTACGGACCGCAATCGGACGAAGACTGGCAGGTCATTCCCTTGCTGCGCGAGCCGCCCCAGTCCCAAGCCACCGACCGCCAGCAAGTGCGGCAGGCCCTCGGACTGCCTGCCCACGCCCACCTGGTCTGCTCCTTCGGCCTGATCGGCGAGCACAAGCTCAGCATCGAGCTCCTTGAGGCCTTCCTCACCTCCGGCCTTGCCCGTAACCCACACTGCATGCTCATCTTTGTGGGAGCCAATCACAACGGTCCCTACGGCCAACGCCTGCTTCAGCGCATGGCCCAGTCCGGACTGGGTGACCGCATCCGGATCACCGGCTGGACAGACGCCGAGCAGTACCGCCAATACCTGCATGCGGCCGACGTCGGCGTACAGCTGCGGACAAAATCCAGAGGAGAGACCTCGGCTGCCGTGCTCGACTGCATGAGCCACGGACTGCCCACCATCGTCAATGCCAACGGCAGCATGGCCGACCTCCACCCCGAAACCGTCTGGATGCTGCCCGACCCCTTCCATCCCCACGAACTCTGCTTTGCCCTCGAAAGCCTCTTCCAGCAGCCAAGCCACCGCCAGCGAATCGGTCAGGCCGCCAGCCGCTGGCTGCGTGCCCACCACGCGCCCCAGGCCTGCGCCGGGCAATACCGCGACGCCATAGAACACTTTCATCGGCAGGCACAAACCGGACGGCCCGGACTCATCGAGCGCCTGCACCAGCACCCGCCGGCATCTGCGCAAAGCCAGCCCATAGCTGCAGCACTCTCCACCACATTCGCGCCCCGTCCGCGGCTGCGCCAACTGCTGGTCGACATCTCCGAACTCGTGCGCCATGACGCACGCACCGGCATACAGCGTGTCACCCGGGCCATCCTCAACGAATGGCTGCGGCTCGAACTCCCTGGCTGGCGCATCGAGCCGGTCTGGGCCAACCAGGAACAACCGGGCTACCACTACGCCAGACAGTACACCAGCCACCTGCTCAACCTCGCGACGGACTGGGCGCAGGACACCCCAGTTCAGGCCTGGGCAGGCGATGTCTTTGTCGGCCTCGACCTGCAGCCAGCCATCGTTCCTGCGCAACGCCAGACCCTGCGCCAGTGGCGACGGTGCGGCGTCGGCGTGCAATTTGTGGTTTACGACCTGCTGCCCGTACAGTTCCCCCAATACTTTGTGCCCAACGCAGCGCAAGGCTTCACCCCCTGGCTCCAGACCATCGCCGAATTTGATGCAGTCCACTGCATATCCCGAGCCACCCGTGACGCCCTGAGCCACTGGCTCCACAGCACCGCCCAGCCCCGGCGCCCCGACCTTCACTGGTTTCACCTCGGCGCAGACGTCGAACAAACACTGCCCACCCTTGGGCTGAGCGAGCCTATCCGGCAACTGCTCGGCGACCTCCAGCAATCCCCGGCTTTTCTCATGGTGGGCACCCTCGAGCCACGAAAAGGACACGCCCAGGTCCTCGACGCATTCGAACAGCTCTGGCAACAAGGCCATGACCTCCAGCTGATCGTGGTGGGCAAACAAGGCTGGCAGGTCGACGCACTCGCGCAGCGACTGACCACCCATCCGGAACACGCCAGACGCTTGCACTGGCTGCAAAACGTCAGCGATGAAGCCCTGGGGCACCTCTACCGCAGTGCCTCTGCCCTCATCGCCGCCTCACATGCCGAAGGCTATGGGCTGCCCCTCATCGAGGCCGCACGCCACGGATGCCCTGTCATCGCCCGCGACATCCCGGTCTTCCGTGAAGTGGCCGAAAGCCATGCCCATTACTTCTCGGGACAAACAGGCGCCGACCTCTCCAATGCCATCGAACAATGGCTCGAACTCCAAAGCGAGGGCAAAGCGCCGCTTCCCCAGGGCATGCACCTCCTGACCTGGCGCCAAAGTGCACGACAACTGCTGCACAACGCATGCCACCCCAGGGGCGGCACCCACCCCCGCGACCCATCACTCCAGCCATGAAACACCAAACCATCGCCTGGCTGCGCCTGCAACGACAGCGCCTGTCCGAACACGGTCTGCGCAGCAGATGCCTGGCGCTTCTTCAAAAAATCCTCAGGCACCTCCTCCATGCCGTCAGACAGCGACTCGATCGTCACCCACGCCTGCGACGACGCGTCATCCAGCTGCTCGAGCGCATCGGCATCAAACATCTGGTCATGCGATTGCAGAACCCTGCCACCCCCCGGCCAGCCATTGCACTGAGTCCTAGAGGGCAGGCCATCCGCAATGACCTCCAACGTGCGCTGGCCAGACTGGAGAAACCCTGATGCGCATCGTCATCGACATGCAAGGCGCACAAACCGGCAGCCGTTTCAGGGGCATTGGCCGCTACACGGTTGCCCTCACCAAGGCCATCATCCGTCAACGCAAGGAGCATGAAATCATCCTGCTCCTCAATGCACTCATGCCAGACACTGCGCAGACCACGCGCCAGGCATTCGCAGACGATCTCCCGCCCGGCAACATCCTCGAGTGGACTGCGCCAGGCCCCGTCCATGCCAGCGACCCGGACAACCGCGGCCGCGAAGCCCTGGCGCAACTGCTGCGCGAGTCCATGATTGCCAGCCTCAAGCCAGACCTCGTCTGCATCGCCAGCTTCTTCGAAGGCTACGCTGACAGTGCCATCGCCAGCATCCGGAAGCTCGACCAGACCACCCCCGTCTGCGCCATCGCCTACGACTTCATACCCCTCATCAACCCTCGCCAATACCTCGACCACACCCCCGCCTACGCCAGCCACTACAGGGCCAAAGTCAGTCAAATGCGCCATGCCGACCTGCTGCTGGCCATCTCCGAGTCATCCCGCAGCGAAGCCATCGAACAACTCGGCATGGCCCCCGATCGGGTGGTCAACATCGCTGCCGCCTGCGACCCCTGCTTCCGGCCTTGGCCCGCAGACCAGGCGGCCCCCGAAGAGCTGCCACCCGCCTGGGGCATCACGCGCCCATTCATCCTCTACACCGGCGGTGCTGACGAACGCAAAAACCTGCCCAGACTGATCGAAGCCTTTGCCCGGCTGCCGCAGGACATACGGCAACACCACCAACTCCTCTTTGCCGGCAAACTCGGCCCTGCTCAACAAGCCGAGCTCCTGCATGTGGCCCGCCGACATGGCCTGCGTGCCGACGAACTGCGCTTCACCGGCTACGTCAGCGACCAGGAGCTGGCGCTGGCCTACAGCCAATGTCAACTCTTTGTCTTCCCATCGTGGCACGAAGGCTTCGGTCTGCCACCGCTGGAAGCCATGTCCTGCGGCGCCCCCGCCATCGCGGCGAACACCAGCAGCCTGCCCGAAGTCATGGGCTGGGACCAGGCACTTTTTGACCCCTTCGACGTCGACGCCATCACCCGCAAAATCCTGCAGGTGCTCACAGACCCCACGTTCCGCGACCAGCTCAAAGCGCACGCACTGCAGCAGGCCCGTCGGTTCTCCTGGGATGCCAGCGCCCAACAGGCCATCAACGCCATGGAGCGACTGATCCGGCAAACCTGTGTCACCCCTTCATCCGATGGGGCCGACACGCCCGCCGTCAGCTACGAAGATTGGGTGGCGGCCAGTGCGGCGGTCCTCCACGAGCACGCCCTCCTGAGCGAATACGACATCGCCAGCCTCGCCCAAAGCAAGGCCCGCAACGAATCGCAACTCCTTCAATACCGGCAAGCACAACCAGACATGCCGGCATCGGCCCTGCGGCCACGGTGCGAAAATCCACACATCAACCCGACAGAACTTCGCACCAAACCATGAAAAAAGCCATCATCACAGGGATCACCGGCCAGGACGGCGCCTACCTTGCACAACTGCTGCTCGAAAAAGGCTACGACGTATACGGCACCTACCGCCGCACCAGCTCCGTCAACTTCTGGCGGATCGAAGAACTCGGTATCCAGAACCATCCCCAGCTGCACCTGGTCGAATACGACCTCACCGACCTCGGGGCCAGCATCGCATTGGTGCAAAAGGTCCAGCCCGATGAAATCTACAACCTGGCCGCCCAGAGCTTTGTCGGTGTGAGTTTCGAGCAGCCTTCCGCAACGGCCCAGATCACCGGGATCGGCGCCCTCCACCTGCTCGAAGCCATCCGTCTGGTCAACACCCGCATCCGCTTTTACCAGGCCAGCACCTCTGAAATGTTCGGCAAGGTCCAGGCCATCCCTCAGGTCGAAGACACGCCTTTCTACCCCCGCAGCCCCTATGGGGTGGCCAAGCTCTACGCCCACTGGATGACCGTGAACTACCGCGAAAGCTACGGCATCTTCGGCAGCAGCGGCATTCTCTTCAACCACGAAAGTCCACTGCGCGGCCGCGAGTTCGTGACACGCAAGATCACCGACAGTGTGGCCAAGATCAAGCTCGGCCAGCTCGACTGCATGGAACTGGGCAACCTCGACGCCAAGCGCGACTGGGGCTTTGCCAAGGAATATGTCGAGGGCATGTGGCGGATGCTCCAGGCCGACGAACCCGACACCTTTGTGCTGGCCACCAACCGCACCGAAACCGTTCGCGATTTCGTGCGCATGGCCTTCAAGGGCGCGGGCATCGCAGTTGAATTCAAAGGCAGCGCAGAAAACGAAGTCGCCATCGACACCGCCACCGGCCGCACCGTCATGCGCATCAACCCCAGGTTCTACCGGCCAGCCGAAGTGGAGCTGCTGATTGGCAACCCTGCCAGAGCCAAGGCCAAGCTGGGCTGGGCGCCTGCCACCAACCTCGAACAGCTCTGCCAGATGATGGTCGAGGCCGACCTGCGACGCAACCAAACCGGGTTCTCCTTCTGATGCGCATCCTGCTCACAGGTGCAAGCGGATTCACCGGACGCCATTTCCGGGCCGCAGCCGAACTGGCAGGGCATGAAGTGCGGCCTCTGCAGGCCAACCTGGCAGACCGGCATGCCCTGCATGCCGAGGTCCACGCCTGCCAGCCTCAAGCCCTGGTCCATCTGGCGGCCATCAGCTTTGTCGGTCATGCAGACGATGCAGCCTTCTACGCCGTCAACACAGCAGGCACCACAAACCTGCTGGCTGCGCTGGCCACACTGGCGCAACAGCCCCGCTCGGTCTTGCTTGCCAGCAGCGCCAACATCTATGGCAACTGCGATAACTCGCCCATTGCAGAAACGCAAGCACCTGCCCCGGTGAACCACTACGCTGCCAGCAAACTGGCCATGGAGCACATGGCCCGCACCTACCTGGACCGCTTGCCCATCGTCGTTGCCCGGCCTTTCAACTACACCGGTCCAGGTCAGGCCGTCAATTTCCTGATCCCCAAAATGGTGGACCACTTCAAACGAGGTGTCCGGCAGATCGAGTTAGGCAACCTCCACGTGGAGCGCGAATTCAACGACGTCCGCATGGTCTGCCACGCCTACCTGCAGCTGCTCGAGCGAGGTCAGCCCGGTGAGGCCTACAACGTCTGCACCGGCCAGACCCACACCCTCGAAGCGGTCATGCAGGCACTGCGCAGCCTGACGGGCCAGGCCATGGACGTGCAGGTCAACCCTGCCTTTGTCCGAGCCAGCGAAGTCCATCGCCTGTGCGGGGACCCCCGCAAGCTGCAGGACTGCACAGGCCCTGTCCAGCCCTTTGCATTGCAGGACACCCTGCAATGGATGCTCGAATCGATGTGAGACCCCGATGACGATCGAGCCAGTGTTTGCTTTGATGTTCGTGCTGACCGGTGCCATCGTCCTGTGGGGCATGCTCACAAACCCTGTCAGGCTGCCCGGGTGGATTGGTCGACACGACAAGCTCATGCACTTTCTGGCATTTGCCTGGCTGGCTGCGCTGGCGCAGGCCGCCTGGCCAGGCATGTCCTGGCTGTATCTGTGGGTGATCCTGTCGGCGCTGGGTTTGCTCGCCGAAGGCCTTCAGCATTTGACCGCCAGCCGCCGTTTTTGCTGGCGCGACGCCCTGGCCAACGCCCTGGGTGCGGCCAGCATGCTGGGTGCGCTGCACTGGCTGGCCTGAGTCAGCGCCCTTGCCCTAGCGGTGTTATTGGCAAATTCAGTGATAATTACGAGCATGACCGATTGCCAGTATCGCCACCCCCGCGCGGCCGCAGCCAAGCCATGGCTGCGTCTGATGCTGTGCGCGCTGGTCTTCCTGAGCGCTGTCGGCGTGCATGCCCAGAGCCTGGTGGCCGCCGGCAAGGTCATGTTTGTCAGTGGCGGAGCCACGCGCCAGGCTGATCGGACGGCGGTGCAGCCCCTCCTGCGCGACGCCGAGGTCCGCCAGGGTGACCAGCTCACCACCGCCGCCGACGGCCATGTGTACATCCGCATGGCCGATGGCGCCTTGCTGGTGTTGCGTCCGGGATCGACCCTGCGGATTGACCTCTGGCAATACAACCCCGACCGTCCCGAGCAATCGCAAATCAAGTACACCCTGGACCAAGGCGTCGGTCGTTATGTTTCGGGCAAAGGCTCGCAGGCGGCCAAAGACCGCTTTCGCTTCAACACCCCCATGGCCGCCATTGGCGTGCGTGGCACCGACTTCACGGTGCTGGCCCGCCCTGACCTGACCCAGGTGGCGGTGCGCTCCGGTGGGGTGGTCGTCAGCCCATTTGACGGTGTCTGCGCACGCGAGGCGGTTGGTCCTTGCGATGGCCGCTTTGCTGCAGAACTCTATGCCAATGCCGGTACCAGCTTCCTGCAACTGCGGGCCGGCGAGCAACGTCCGCAACTGATTCGACCCAACGGCAACCCCGGGCCCGAACAGTCTTCGCCCGCGTTGGGCAGCGAACCCACAGCCCGCAACAGCAAGCCCGTGGCCCACGAACCGATCGAGATGGCAGCCACCACAGAGAATCGGTCTGCAAAACTGGCGACTGCACTCAACAGAGAGCCGGGCATTGCAACATGGGGGCGCTGGGGTGAGTTCAGCCCCGATCAGGCGGCCGCCTACATGCGCAACCTCCTGCAAGACCGCCAGCTCGTTGCCATTTCCCCTTACCACGTGCTGGCGCGCAACCCTGCAGTGGTCACGCAGCTGCCTGAATCCGGCGTCGGCAACTTCCGCCTGACCGAGCATGACGGCATTTACCGCCAGGCGTCTGGTGTAGCCGTCCAGACCACCCAGGCCACGGCCGGCCAGCTGCAGATCGACTTTGGCCAGCGCCGATACCAAACAGCCTTGCAACTGGACTTGCAAGGCCAGCCGCTGAAGATGCAATCGAGCGGTACGGTTGATGCCGGTCACCTGCTGGAGTCTTCCGTCCTCGACCCCGCCACATCGCTCAAGGGCGTTGTGGGCGGTCCGGGAGCAGGGCAAGCCGCTTACCTCTACCGCAGCATCCTGCCCAACGGCGCAGAAATATCCGGTACCACCGTCTGGGGGCGCTGAAGCGCGTGGTTACCCCAGCCCACCTGCGCCTACCGCAGGCCGTCCCCACCGTTTTGCGCTGGCTCGTACCCTCTCTGCTGATCGCATGCATCGCCATTGCCCTGCAAATCGTCCAGCCTGGCGGTTTTCTGGGCCAGCTTGAGCACACCCTCAAAGATGCACTCTGGCGCCGCACGGCAGACGCCACACCTGAAGCCCGCATCGTCATCGTCGATCTGGACGAAGCCAGCATTGAGCGCATCGGCCCCTGGCCCTGGCCGCGTGCACGTCTGGCCGATCTGGTCGAAACACTGACCACCGACCTGCAAGCGCGCGCCATCGGCCTGGACATGGTGCTGCCTGCACCCGCCGACCCGCAGGGCGATGCGCGGCTGCAAGCCATTTCCTCTCTGGCCCCGGTGGTCTGGGGCCAGGTGTTTGACCTCCTGCCCCGTGACAAGCCCATCGTCAGCGGCGAGCCCTCTGCTGGCAGTGGCCCCTGGAGTGCGCAAGCCATTGCGGCCACAGGCCATCTGGCCAACCATGCCGGGCTGGCCCGTGTTCCCTGCACCGGCCAGATCAGCAGCGTGCTCGACAGCGACGGTGTCCTGCGCCGCCTGCCGCTGGTCGTGCAGTGGGGCGGGCAGCAGCACCTGACCCTGTCGCTGGCCATGCTCCGGTGCGACCCGCACACCCGCGCTGGCGTGCGCTCCCTGATCGGCAACGCTGCCGACATGGTGTGGGAGGTGCCCTACACCCGCCAACCCGAGGCGTTCACCGTGGTGCCGGCGGCCCGCATCCTGCTGGGTCAAGCCGACCCGGCGCTGTTCAAGGGCCGCTGGGTGCTGGTCGGTTCCTCCGCGCTGGGCCTCAACGACACCGTGGCCGTGCCCGTCCAGGCTTCTGTGCCCGGTGTCATGGTCCATGCCCAGGCGCTCAGTGCCTGGCTCGACCGCCTGGAGCGACCGCCAGCTCAGTGGCCGCAGACCTGGCCACATCAGGCGCAGGCGGCTGGCATGGGCTGGAGCCTGCTGAGCCTGGCGCTGCTGGGCCTGGCCATGCGCCGCTGGCGCGCCTGGCTGCTGCTGCCCATGGTGGCCGCATTGTCTGCCGTCTGGCTTGGCCTGGCCGCGCCCCAGATCCTGCGGTGGCAGCAGCCGTTTTCGGTCAGCGCCCCCCTGCTGGCCTATGCCGCGGTCATCCTGCTGGTGCCGCTGGCATGGTGGCTTGCCCAGCGCGAACGGCGCCAGCTGGTGCGGGTGTTCTCGAGCTATGTGGCGCCCACGGTGCTGGAGACCATGCTGCGCGAAGGCCTCGAAAAGCCCCTGACGCCACGCCACGCCCACATCACCGTGCTCTCTGCCGATATGCAGGACTACACCGGCCTCACAGCCGGGGGTTCGCTGCAGGAGTCGGCAGAACTGACCCGGGGCTTCCTGCAGTGCATCACCGAACCCCTGCTGCGTCACCAGGGCACGCTCGACAAATACACCGGAGACGGGCTGGTGGCCTTCTGGGGCGCCCCCTTGCCCGAGCCCGACGCGCCCAACCGCGCCATCCAGGCCGCCCTTGACATGGTGCTGGCGGTGCAGCAGTGGAATGCCGGGCGCCTGGCCCGCGGTCTGCCGGCGGCGCGCGTGCGCATTGGCATCGAATCCGGCAACGCCCTGGTCGGCGACCTGGGCACACGCTTCAGGAGCACCTACACCGCCGTGGGCAACTGCATCAACCGCGCCAGCAAAATCCAGTCTGCGGCACGGCAGCAGCCCCACGACATTCTGGTGGGTGAGGCCGCAGCCCAGGCCATCACGGTGGTGCCCATGCGCAAGGTGATGGACCTGCCCTGGAACAGCCCGCGCCCGCCCACGGCCCTCTACACCCCCGAGGGTGGCCCGGCATCATTGCCGCCAGCACAGGGCACGGGTGCCGCACACCCCGTCAGCGCATGAGCCTCTTGAAACCGCTTGCTTCGATGCTCTGTGCTGCGGCCATGGCCCTGCCGGCCCACGGCCAGCCACAGACAGACACCCTGATGGCCGAGGAGCTGCTCGAACTCATGCTCAGCCATTGCCGTGCAGGGCAGGCCGATCAGGCGCGCCGGCTGGCGCAGGACATTCGGGAGCAATTGCCCACCACCCCTGCCATAGACGCCCTGCTGGCGCCAGTGCTGGATGGCGCATGCAAGCCAGCCGCCCCCAAGCCGCTGCGCGAGCTGCACCTGACCATGGGATGGGACGACAACGTCAACCTGGGGCTGCTGGTCAACTCGGTGACCTTTGCCGGGCCGGGCCAGCCCATCACTTTTTCACTCGACGACCGGTACAAGCCCGTGCGCAGCGCCTACCTTGGCGCCACCGGGCTGCTCCAGACCCAGACCGCCAGCGGCTGGACCGTGCAGGCCCAGTTCGGGGCCAGGCAACTGCTCGATTACAGCCCGCTCAATTCGCTGGGGGTGCAACTGACAGGGCGCCGCGACCAGCAGGCGCTGGGTACCCCCGGGCAGATCACCCTGGGCTGGGCCGAAACTTGGCTGGGAGGCCAGCACTTTCGCAGTGCACCGTCGCTGGCCTGGCAAAGCCAGCCCAGCCAGGGCCAGCAGGGCTGGGTGTTCAATGTCGGAGCCCAGCACCACGACTACAGCACCACCACCCTCGACGCTCGGCAGCTGCTGGCCGGCATCACCCACCTCAGCAGGCCGGACGCCCGCACCCAGATCAGCTGGGGGGCAGGGCTGCTGCACGATCAGGCCCTGGGCGCCCGTGCGGGTGGCAACCGCCAGGGCCTGAACCTGCAACTGGGCTGGCAGCACGCCTGGTTGGGCGGTGTCTGGTACGCACAGTGGGCCCGCCAGCAGTGGTCGTCTTCACAGCATTTTTTGCCCGGTCTGGTGGATGAACGGCGCAGCAACCGCACCACCACCGCCCTCTTTGCGTACCAGCGCCCCCTGCGCTCAGGTGCGGTGGCTTATGTCGAATTCCAGCGCCGCAACAGCCACGACAACGTGCCGCTGTACGTCTACCGATCAAACCAGCTTGGTGCGGGCTGGGTGCTGCGCTGGCCATGAATCTGCCTGCGCCAGCCGGCGCAGGCGCTCGGGTTGCAGCACCCGCACGCCAGAGGCCGTTTTTTCGATCACCCGATCACGCACCAGACGTGCCAGGGCGCGCGAGACCGTCTCGCGGCTGGTGTTGAGCATGTTGGCCAGGTCTTGCTGGCGCGGCAGCAATGCAATCACCGGCAAGCCTGCCCGCCCAGGCCGAGCCTCATGGTCAATCCAGGCGCATACCCGCTCGAACACATTGGGAATGCCCAGCAGAACACGCTGCAAGGTCATCTCGCGCACCTTGCCTGCCAGGAACGACATGACCCGCTGGGCCACCAAAGGCTGCTGGTAAAACAGGTCCGCTGCATCCGCCTGTGGCAGCAAGCCCACCACGCTGGGCAAGGTGGCGCGAATGTAGGCGGTGCGTGGCTGCAGGTCGATGACCCCGAGCTCTCCTAAAAAAGCACCTTCGCCCACAGCGGCCAGCGTCACCTCCTGCCCGTTGTGCAGCAGGTCATAGACCAGCAGGCTGCCCGAGGCCACCACATACAGGCCATCCGGGGCATCGCCCTTGTGGCAGAGCATCTCGTCCATGGGCAAATCCTGCCAACGGATGCGTGCCTCAAGCTGTTTGAGCACAACATCGTCCAAGCCGTTGAAAAGAGAGCACTTTTCGAGTTTTAGGGCATAATTCAAGGGTCTCTCCCTCGCAGATGGCCAAAAAGACGTTGTATTGAGGCAACAACCCAGAAAGTATGCCATGAATGTGACGACCGTCACATCAGAGGCGGCTGCATCTGCTATATTCGGTCAAGCAGCGTCATTGCATTGGGCCCTGTGTCTGTGCTTGCGTGCTTTTTAGATTGTCAATCATCCACTCTCAAGGAGTTTCCATGGCTAGCAAAGCTTTCCTGCAGCAAGCGTATCTTGCTTACTTCGGCCGCCCGGCCGACCCCACCGGTCTGGCGTTCTACGCTGAAGCCTCTGAAGCCGCCGTCAAGGCCGCCTTCAGCGCATCGCCTGAATCCAAGGCTTTCTTTGGCAGCCTGGAAATTGGCGCTCAAATCAACGCCATCTACCAGAACCTGTTCAACCGTGACGCCGAGCCCGCTGGCCTGGCTTACTGGGCGCAAGAAATCGGTGCTGGCCGCCTGAGCCTGGCCGACGCCGCCATGGGCATCCTGGCTGGCGCACAAAACGCTGACAAGACCGCCGTGGCCAACAAGCTGGCCGCCAGCGACGCTTTCACCACCGCCCTGAACACCAACGCCGAGATCCTGGGCTACGCTGGCGCTGCCGCCATCACCCCCGCTCGCGCTTTCCTCAAGGCCGTGAACGACACCGCTGCTTCGCTGACCGCCGCCACCGCTGGCGTGGACGCCAGTGTTGCTTCCGTGGTGTCTGCCGGCTCCAATGTTGCAGGCCAAACTTTCACGCTCACTGCAGGTGCGGATAACTTCGTCGGTGGCTCTGCTAATGACACGTTTAATGCCGACAACACCACGCTCCAAGCCACCGACACGATCACTGGTGGTGCAGGCACCGACACCATCAACTACACGGATGCTGGCACTACTGGTGGCAACGTTCCTGCAGCCCTGGTTAGTGGCGTTGAAATCGTCAACATCCGTAACGTGAACGGTACGGCCGCTGTTGCTGCTGTGACTGAAGTCGCGCAAGTCACCTTTACTGGCTTCACTACCAGTGGCACCACAGACACGATCGTTATCGCAGGCCGTACGGCAACCTTTAGCACTGCCGGCACCTACACCGCTGCTCAAATCGCCTCTGCATTCAACGGAACGACCGTTGCTGGCATCACTATGTCCGGTACGCTGACCAATTACACGGTCGCTGCTGGTGACAATAGCACCGCCCTCAAGTTCTCTAGCACTGTCGCTGGTAACGTTGCTGATTTGTCTGTCACTGTGACTGGCTCTGCTGCTGCTCCGTCAGGCATCACTTACACGCAAGGTGTTGCTGCTGTCACCTCCACGGGTGTGAATGACAACGTTGCCGCATCCAACTTCTCCGGCGCTACCGAATTCAACTCGGTGAACTCGCTGAACAAGGTGACCTTCACTGGTCTGTCTGGCACCCAAGCTGTTGGTATCAAGGGCAATGGCACAGTTCTGAACGGCGACGTCGACTACACGCTGGCTGCTACCGCCACTGCAACCACCATCAACGTTGCTGACGGCACTAAACAAGGTACCGTGACCCAAACGGGGGCAAGCGTTGCTACCGCCACGATCAATTCGACCGGCGCTGCCAACACTCTGACCGGCATCGATCTGGGTACCGGTACGAACGTCACTGCACTGACTGTTAACGCCAGCTCCAATCTGAAGGCCGGCATTAATAATGACTTTGCAGCTACCGCTGCACTGACTGTTGCTGGCGCTGCTACTTCGGTGGAACTGACGGGCGGTGCTGCGGCTACCCTGAAAACCATTGATGCTTCCGGTATGACCGCTGGTGGTCTGACCATCGCCCTGAGCACGACCAACACTTCCTTCAAGGGAGGTCAAGGTAACGACGTGGTGACCACAGCTGCTATCGGCGCAACCGCCTCGGTGGATGCTGGTGCGGGTACTGACGTGCTGGTTGTGAATGCTGCAACGGATACTGACTCCGCTGCTGAAGGCGCGCTGTACAGGGGCTTCGAGGTCCTGCGCACCGCTGATGACCAGAACATGGCCTTCTTCACTAACTCCACCATCACTGGCATTCAGATGAATGCTGCTACGAGCAAGACGCTGTCTAATGTGACTGCAGCTCAAGCTGGCAACCTCACCGTTCGCGGCGACCAGACCACGGCCTTCACCGTGACCCTGGCTGATGCAACCGGTACGGCTGACGTGGTGGGTTTGACCCTGAGCAACCCGACTGCAACTGCAACAGCTCCGGCTGATGTGGACGTGGCTGGCTTCTCGATTGCTGGTGTTGAGACGCTGAACATCACTTCGTCTGGTGGCGATGCCAACCTGACCGGTACTCAGCTGAACTCGGTAGCGTTCGCAAACGGTGGTGCTGACAAGCTGAAGACCATCACGGTTGCTGGCGCTAGCTCGCTCGATCTGAGCTTGACCAACACTGCTGTTGCGGTTACGGTGACTTCGGCTCAAACAGGCACTGGCTCTCTGAAGGTTGCTGGTAACGTGATCAAGGGTTCCTCGATCACCGCAACTGCCAACAAGGATGACATTACTGTCACCGCTCAGGCTGACGGTTCTGCTGGCGACTTCATCACTTATGATGCTGGCGCTGCTGACGATGCAATCTCTGCTACGGCTGCTGCCATCAACAACAGCCTGAACTCCAAGGCTTCGGTCAAGATCGATGGTGGTGCCGGTACCGACACCCTGACTTTCTCCGAGACCAACCTGACGCTGGGTGACGCACAGTTCCAGTATTTGACCAACATCGAGAAGTTCCTGCACAGCGCTGCTGGCACAGTATCGATCACTACTGGTGGCTTCTTCGACACCAACTTCAAAGGAGTTGACACAGAAGAATTCATTTTGGGTGAAACCACCACGGGCGCAGCTCGTAGCTTGGATGCTTCGTCCTTCACGGGTAACCTGAAGGTGACGGTATCCAACCACAACACGGCCAACGTCTCTACGGTCAAGACTGGTTCCGGCAACGACACCATCACGCTGACACAGAGCGCAACCGCCAACACCACGACCCACGTGGTGGAAGCTGGTCTCGGCAATGACACCATCACTGCCAAGAACTCGCTTGTGAGCATCACCGGTGGCAGGGGCGCTGACGTGATCGATATCACCGACACTACCAACGATGCCGACACCATCGTGATCGCCGCCGGTGAAAGCACTGCTGCCGCTCGCGACAAAGTCACTGGCTTCCAAGCTGTTGCCGGCACCGGTGATAAGTTGGATCTGGCTGGTACCTTCTCGCTGCAAGCTGCAGTGGCTGCTGCTGACGGCACCGACAGCGGTATGATCAAGTCGCACAGCATCACCGCTGGTGGCATCATCACCTTCGACGACATTAACGCCTACGATACCGCTCTGGTGATCAATTCGTCGAACGTTGCTGACGCTCTGGCCTACGCTGCAACGAACTTCACCACCGCAGGTAAGACCGTTGGTTTTGCCTACGACTCCGACAACAACGGTACGGCTGATGCCACCATCGTGTTCCAGGCAGGTGCAACGGCTGCTGACGCCACGGTTGTCGAGCTGGTTGGTCTGACTGGCGTGACCACGCTGGCTGGCTCGGCTGGTGCCAACACTATCGTTGTCATCTAATCTCCCCCGGAGACAAGCACCCGCCCTCGGGTAGGTGCTTGAGGTGAAACCTCCCAACCCCGTCCCTCACAAGGGGGCGGGGTTTTTTCTGAGTGCAACGTATGGGTGTGCTCAGAAAAAAACCCGATCAAAGAGGACATGCAATGACCGACTGGACTGCAGGCTACGTGGCCGACATTGGCTACACCTTCGGCTACTACACCGAACTCAACCCAGAGCGTGTGCGGCTGGCCTTTCACAACCAGGGGCTGGTCTTTCCGCAGATGGGTGCGGCCTGTGAACTCGGCTTTGGCCAGGGGCTGTCGGCCAACATCCATGCGGCCGCTTCAGTGACCGAATGGCACG
>JACCDV011052606.1_pt1 | contig 27115 bp, 22 predicted proteins | sample 7446131 | NCBI WGS metagenome assembly JACCDV01 (sample SAMN15323448, study PRJNA562643) | freshwater metagenome | isolation source: river surface water | place: USA:Blue River Watershed | collected 2017-08-17 | reverse complement strand
GTGGGCCCGGAGCACGAGGTCTGCTGCACACGATCGAGGTGCCTGGTTGCGGCCATGCGCCTGCGCTCAATGTGCCCGAACAACTGGATTGGGTGACCGAATTCATCGAACGCAGCTGAGTGTTTGCCCTGTGGGTGAACAGGGTTTTTCGGGTCAAAATCCGGCTCAAACAAAACCAAGGAGTTGTTCTCATGAAACTTGTCCGTTTGCTGCCTTTGGTCGCGTTGCTCGCGACAGCCGCTCAGGCGCAGAACCGCGAAGTCAACGTCATCTGCTCGGCACAGGCGGCCTGGTGCAGCATGATTGCGGTCACGTTCGAGAAAAGCCAGGGCATCAAGGTCAACATGACGGCCAAGGGCTCGGGTGAGGCATTGGCCCAGATCGTGGCCGAAAAAGCCAACCCCAAGACCGACATCTGGTTTGGTGGCACCGGCGACCCGCACCTGCAGGCGGCCGAGCAAAACCTCACGCTCGAATACAAATCCCCCAGCCTGCCTCAGCTGCACGACTGGGCGCAAAAACAGGCTTCGCAGGCTGGTTACAAGACCGTGGGCATCTATTCCGGCCCGCTGGGCTTTGGCTACAACACGGAGCTGCTGGCCAAGAAGAAGCTGCCTGTGCCCAAGACCTGGGGTGACCTGCTCAAGCCCGAATACAAGGGTGAGATTCAGTCGGCCAACCCGGCTTCCAGCGGCACGGCCTACACCATGATCGCCACGCTGGTGCAGCTCATGGGCGAGGACAAGGCGTTTGAATACCTCAAAGGCCTGCACAAAAACATCTCCACTTACACCCGCTCGGGCACGGGGCCGATCAAGGCGGTGGCGCGTGGCGAGACCAGTGTGTCCATCAGCTTTGTGCACGATGGCCCCGGCGAAAAGGCCCAGGGCTTTCCGCTGGAAACCATCACCCCGGCCGACGGCACGGGTGCCGAGATCGGTTCCATGTCCATCGTGAAGGGCTCGCGCAACCTGGAGGCCGCGAAAAAATTCTACGAATGGGCACTCACGCCTTCCGCGCAGGAACTGGCTGCTGCGACCTTGCAGTTCCAGCTGCCCTCCAACAAGAGCGCCAAGGTGGACCCCCGCGTGCCCGACTTCCGCAAGATCAAGCTCATCAACTATGACTACGCCAAATACGGCCAGACGGCCGAGCGCCGTCGTCTGATCCAGCGTTGGGAAAAAGAAGTCAACAGCATCGCCCGTTGACATGACGCCAGCGTTGCGACTGCAGCGCGCACTGCGGCTCTGGGCTGTGCTCGGACTGGCCGCTTTTGCGCTCTTGCCCTGGTATTTTTTGCAGGACCGATCACTGCTGTCGGCCTTGCCCGAGGTCTGGCAAGGGCCGGATACGGGGAGTGCCCTGGTGCAGGCCATCGCCCATGGCCGCCCTTGGCTCTGGAGCGGTGCGGCGGGTCTGCTTTTGTGTTTGCTGCCTTTGTCCTTGCCCATGAGCGCGCATGCGCAGGGGCGCTGGCTCACCGGCGGGGCCTTGCTGGGGTTGCTGGGCTTGCTCTTGTCCGGCTTTGCCATCGGTGCAACGGGTTGGAGTTTCGACGTGCTGGAGCAGGCACTTGGCCCGCTGCCCACAGGGCAGTACGGCATGGGCTGGGGCGCGGCACTCGTGCTGCTGGCCTTGCTGGTGCTGCTGGGGGCGGGTGTGGCGCGTCTGGGGGCCTTTCGCGGTGATGTGTTTGTCGCCGCCAGCGTGGTGCTGTGCCTGGCATTGCTGGCTTTGTTTGTGGTCTATCCGGTGCTGCGTTCGCTGGCCAGCGCCTGGGTGGACGACATGGGTGGTCATGCCTGGAACAACCTGCTGGAGCGCCTGGCTACTGAGCGGGTCTGGTCGCTGGGCTGTCTGGCGGGCAACCGCTGTGGCGTGGCCTGGAACACGCTGGGCCTGGCGTTGGCCACTGCGCTGGGCACCACGGTCATGGGGCTCTTGCTGGCGCTGTGGGCCGAGCGTGGACAGACCCGCCTGGCCGGGCCGCTGAATGTGCTGGCCATGCTGCCCATCATCACGCCGCCCTTTGTGGTGGGGCTGGGGTTGATCCTGCTGTTTGGCCGCGCCGGGCTGTTCAACCAGTTGCTGGAATGGGCCTTCGGCATCCCGCCCACGCGCTGGTTCTACGGCTTTTTTGGCGTGTGGCTGGCGCAGATGTTCGCTTTCACGCCGATCGCCTTCATGATCCTGCGCGGAGTGGTGCAGGGCGTGAGCCCGTCGATGGAAGAGGCGGCGCAGACCCTGCGCGCCTCGCGCTGGCAGACTTTTGTCACGGTCACGCTGCCGCTGCTCAAGCCCGGTCTGGCCAATGCCTTTCTGGTGGGCTTCATCGAAAGCATGGCCGATTTCGGCAACCCCATCATCCTGGGCGGCTCGCACGCGGTGTTGTCGACCGAAATCTTTTTCGCCATCGTGGGCGCAGCGCTGGACCCGGGCATGGCCGCCGCGCTGGCCCTGCTGCTGACCGCTTTTGCTTTGGGCGTGTTTGCGTTGCAGCAGCGCGTGCTGGCGGGCAGCAGCTTCACCACCGTGTCGGGCAAGGGCGATGCGGGCATGGCCATGCCACTGCCCACGGGCCTGCGCCGCCTGTGTGTGGGCGTGGCGGGGCCCTGGCTGGCGTTCACCGTGGTGATTTACCTGTTCGCGCTGGCCGGGGGTTTTGTGCAGACCTGGGGGCGCGACTTCAGCTTGACCCTCGCGCACTTTCAGACGGCGTTTGATGTGCAGTGGGGCGTGAACGGTCTGGTTTGGGCAGGCACCGCGTGGAAATCGTTTTTCACCACCGTCAGCCTGTCGGCCATGGCCGCGCCGGTCTGCGCAGGTCTGGGCCTGCTGATGGCCTGGCTGCTGGCGCGCACCGAGTTCCGGGGCAAGGGCGCTTTTGAATTTGCGGCGCTGCTGACCTTTGCCGTGCCCGGCACGGTGCTGGGCGTGAGTTACATCCTGGCCTTCAATGTGCCGCCTTTCGAGCTGACCGGCACGGGCCTCATCATCGTGCTGTGCTTTGTGTTCCGCAATTTGCCCGTGGGCGTGCGGGCCGGGACGGCCGCTTTCAAGCAGCTGGACCGTTCACTCGACGAGGCTTCGCAAATGCTGCGTGCCAGCACCTTGACCACCTTGCGCCGGGTGGTGCTGCCGCTGCTCAAACCTGCGCTGGTGGCTTCGCTGGTCTACAGTTTTGTGCGCTCCATGACCACGGTGTCGGCGGTGATTTTTCTGGTCACGGCGCAGTACGAACTGGCCACCACCTACATCATCGGCCGCGTGGGCAATGGCGACTATGGCGTGGCGCTGGCGTATTGCACGGTGCTGATGCTTTTCATGTCGCTGGTGACGCTGCTGATCCGCAAGGGCGTGGGCGAGCGCCAGCTGGGCCGCCGCGCAGGCAGCACGGTCAAGCAAGGATGAACATGGCAGGGATTGAATTTCGGCAAGTGACCAAGCGCTACGGAGGGGCAGAATCGCCCTTGGTGGTGCAGGGCATCGACTTTGTGGTGCCACGCGGCACGCTGACCACCATCCTCGGCCCCTCGGGTTGCGGCAAGACCACCACGCTGCGCATGATCGCAGGGCTGGAGGCGCCCTCGGGCGGCCAGATCCTGATCGATGGGCAGGACGTGACGCACCTGGGCCCGGCCGAGCGCAATGTGAGCATGGTGTTCCAGAGCTACGCGCTGTTCCCGCACATGAACGTGCTGGACAACGTGCGCTACGGGCTGGATGTGTCGGGCGTGAAGCGAGAAGAGGCGCAGACCCGCGCCCATGAGGCGCTGGCCAACGTGGGCCTGGCGGGTTACGAGTCCCGCCTGCCCAGTGAACTCTCGGGTGGGCAGCAGCAGCGCGTGGCGGTGGCGCGTGCGCTGGTGCTCAAGCCGTCGGTGCTGCTGTTTGACGAACCGCTGTCCAATCTGGACGCGCGCCTGCGCCGCTCCATGCGCGACGAGATTCGCCGCCTGCAGCAAAGCCTGGGCCTGACGGTGGCCTATGTCACGCACGACCAGAGCGAGGCGCTGGCCGTGAGCGACCAGATCATCGTGATGGAGGCGGGCCGCATCGCGCAGGCGGGCTCACCACAAGACCTGTACGAGCGCCCGGCCACGCCCTTTGTGGCGGGCTTCATGGGCGAGGCCTTGCTGCTCGACGGTCAGGCCTTGGCCGACGGCCGGGTACAGATCGGGCCGCTGCGCTTTGAACCGCGCCATGCGGTGGCCGCAGGTGCGGTGCGCGCTGCCGTGCGGCCCGAAGCCTGGTCGGTCGGCCCGCCTGCAGCCGATGCGCTGGAGGGCACACTGGTGCAGGTCGCGTACCTGGGCAGCCAGCTGGAACTGACCGTCAACACCGCGCTGGGCACGGTGCTGGTGATCACGCCCGATGTCGGCGCGGACTGGCAAGTGGGTCAGACGCTGGGCTTGACGCTCAGTGGCCGAGGTGTTTCGGTCATGGCGATTTGACGAGGACGATGAAATGAGCCGAGATGTCGTGTTTGACCTGGGGGGTGTGGTGTTCCGCTGGGAGCCTCTGGTGTTGCTGCAACAGCTGTTTCCGCAGCGCATGCCCGACGAGGCCAGTGCCCGCCACTGGGCAGGCCAGATTTTCCAGACCTTTGCACCCGAAGCCGACTGGGCCCTTTTTGATCTGGGCCGCATCGAACCCGAGGCGCTGGCGCAACGCATCGCGCGCCGCACCGGCCTGAGCGAGCAAGAATTGCAGCAGCTGATCGACGGGATTCCTCCGCACCTGACGCCCTTGCAGGGCACGGTGGACCTGATTCACGACCTCAAAGCCGCAGGCCACCGCCTGTACTTCTTGTCCAACATGCCAGCGCCTTATGCCGACCATCTGCAGGCGGAGCATCCTTTCTTTGCGCAGTTCGAGCAAGGCATTTTTTCGGCACATGTGCAGCAGATCAAACCGCTGCCCGACATCTTTGCCACCGCACAGGCCCGCTGGCCGTTGCGCGAAGCGCCTGTCTTCATCGACGATGTGCAGCACAACATCGACGCTGCGCACCGCCACGGCTGGCAGGGCATCCGCTTTGAAACGCCGCAGCAGGTGAGGGCGGCGTTGGTGGCAGGGGGATACCTGGGCGCTTGAGCGGCTTCAGCGTCTGGGTGTTTGGATAAATGGGTGAGTCATGGTTTGGTTGCCAGTTGGTCATCGACGGGACACACAGCTGATGGGGTCAGGGCGTGTACAGGCTGGTTAAGGTCGGTTGTGAGTAGTTCTGTACTGGCGGCAGCCAAAGCAGTCACTTGGGATAAAACGAAGCAGTCCTGGAAAAAGTTTGAATACAGCCTGTGGCATCAGCTGGATTTGTTCAGAAGAAACTGAGCGACTGCATGGTATGCAGGCAAAGATGTGGGGTCAAAGTGGGTGTTGGCTGCCAGGGGATGCGATCCAAATCGGGCAATCACCATCTCTGCCTTGGGATCAATGTAAATCGCTTGGCCATGGATTCCACGAGCAGCATAGGCTCCATGTGCATTGTTCGAAACCCACCACATATTGCGATAGCACCATCCATTCAATGTCGGAAAGTTTCCAACTGGAAACGCCGCAACATCGCCGTTGAACCGAATGTCATCGATCACCACTTGCGGGATGATTTGTTGCCCTGCCCAAGTGCCGTGATTGCGCAGCAATTCACCAAATCGGGCCATGTCCCTGAGGCCCGCGCTGAGCCCCCCGCCAGCAAATTCGTTGCCCGCACTGTCGACGGTGAAGTAGGCGTCTTGCTCCATGCCGATTTTTGACCAAATGCACTCCGACAGAACTTCACCAATCGACAGACCGGTCACGCGGCGAATGATCCATCCGATGACGTCGGTATTGACGGTTTTGTAGGCGAAGTTGCCACCGTGCTGGCCTTCTTTTTGAACGGTTTGAAGAAACTCGTAGAAGGTCTGGGGGCCTGCGTATTGGGGGGGTCTGGGCAGCACACCGCCAGCGCGGGCGTGCATCCAGATTTCGGCCTGCGGGTCGGCGTAGTTTTCGCTGTATTTGAGCCCCGTGCGCATGTCCAGCACTTGCCGGATCGTGGCATCGGCGAAGGCACTGTTTTGCAGTTCAGGCACATAGCGCGTGACGGGTGCAGATTCTTCGAGTGCACCTTCGGCCACCAGCATTTGCCCGATCAGTCCAAAAAATGATTTGGTGACCGACATGGCGATGTGTTGCCCCTCGGGCTTCATCGCACCGCTGTAGCGTTCGTAGACGATTCTTCCCTTGTGCAGAACCACCACGCCGTCGGTGTAGTTGGCGTCGTAGGCCTGGCCCCAGGTCATGGACTTGTACGAACCCAGCGGGGTGAACTCAACCGCGTCAAGTTCGGCCAGCTCTGCGCGCTGCAACGGCGATGCTGGGCCCAAACCTCTGGACACCGCCGTGGTCGGCCCCATGCGCCTGAAGTTACAGAAACTCCACCGGGTTTTGGGGAACTGGTAGACCCCGCCATCTTGAAAAGCAATGAGCTTGTCTGGGGGTGGGGGTGAACCCACCATCCAGCCCATTTTGACCGGGTCGGTGTCTGCAGCAGAGGGAAATTGACTCATGATGGGACCACCAGAAATCACTTTTTGGTCACGCCCACCATCCTGGCCATCTTTTCCATGTTCTCGGCATCTTTCAGGTAAAAAGCATGCGCCTGCTGGGGCGACATGGGTTCAAACACGGTTGCACCGGGTGCCTCGATGGCCTTGCGCAGTTCAGGCTTGCTCAATGCGGTTTGAACCGCTGCATGCAGTTTGGCCACCACGGCGTCCGGTACCTTGTTGCTGACGTGCAATGCAGACCAAAGCACATGGTTGTAGTTCTCAAAGCCTTTGGTGGCATTCGCCAGGGGAACGCCAGGCAAGCGTGGGCTTGGTTTGTCGTTGAATACGGCAATCGCCCGGATGGCCCCTTTGTCCACGAAGCCTGGTATGGGGCCCGCGATCGGCATCAAGGATATATCGACAACACCACCGGCCATGTCGTTCAAGCACTGACCAAAACCGGCGTACGGCACATGCAAAGCCTGACCCTTCAGATTGGACGCGATCTGCTCCATGACAAAGTGGTAGATGGTTCCGGCGCCAGGCGTGCAAAACGACAGCGGTTTTTCTGTGGTGCTCTGCAAGCGCTTGGCCAAGTCCGACAGATTTTGCACAGGCAAATCTTTGCGAACGACCATCATCATCGATGAGTAGCCGAGCAAGGCCACGGTCTTGGCGTCCTGCGGTTTGTAGGTGGCCGATTGGTACACCAGTGGCGCAAAAATCATCTCCATCTGTGAGCTGCCGATGAGGGTGTGGCCATCGGGCGGCGCAGACAGCGCTTTGACGGTACCAATGGAGCCACCTGCGCCCACTGTGTTCTCGACCACCACGGATTGCTGTGGCCACTGGCTTTTGAGCTCTGCAGCAAGCGCTCTGACGGCCACATCGACAGCGCCACCAGCAGGCCACGGCACCTGAATCGTCACCGTTTTGCTCGGGAAGTCTTGGGCGTAGGCGTTTACGCTCAGCAACAAGGGCAATGCCAAGCTGGACAAAATTTTTCTTGCGTTCATGGAGGGTTCCTCTTTCTTGGCGTACTGGCGCCGGTGATTGCGTAGGCCGCTGGATTTGCAATGAATTGAAAATTTCTTGAAAATTTTCACTCGAATGAATTAGACGGAAATCAGCATTAACCCTGATCAATGGCCATGAACGAACACCCAAGCTCTTTCGTACGGTCTACCCTGACGGCCAGAAGTGTTCCCGGACAGCGGGAACAATTGCTGGCTGCTTTTTTAAAGCGTCGCGTGCTGCAAGAGTGCCACGAGGCGATTCCGGGCTTTGTCAGTGCGGAGGTTTTGCTTTCGCTGACAGACGCGGATGAGCTGCAAATCTCGGTGCTCTGGCGTGATCAAACGGCTTGGCAAGCTTGGCAAGACAGCGAGCTGAGACATCGGCAGGCCCAGGACCTGGCTCCCTTGCTCGCTTGTGCGCCAGTCGGGCAGCTTTTTGCCTTGGCGACCTATTGAGCGGAATCTGCCCTCTGAAAATCCATGTTCATCAAATGAAATATTCAAAAAATTTTTCATTTATGTGAAACAATGCCACTCGATACACACCATCTTTTCTACTCAGAAAGCTTGCACGAATGAGCAACGTATCTGCGCGTGAATTGGTGATCTTCACCGCGAAAAAGATCATCACCATGGATGACACCTTGCCCGAGGCCACGGCCGTAGCGGTGAGCGAGGGGAAAGTCCTGGCGGTCGGGACCTTGGAAGACATGGCGGTGTGGACCCGAGACCGGCAGGTGCGGATTGACCGCAGTTTTGAAGATCAGGTCTTGATGCCGGGCTTGATTGACAACCACATCCACCCTTTCCTGGGGGCACTTCTGTTGCCGATGGTCATTTTGGCTCCTGAGGCTTGGCGTGGCGCAGATGGCCAGCTTCGGCCCGAGGTACGTGACCCTGAGTGCTACAGAGCGCGCTTGCTCCAGGAATTCAAGGCGCGTGACCCCTCCAAACCCTGGTTCATCACATGGGGCTATCAGCCTGACCTGCATGGACGCTACGACCGCGAGATGCTCGACACCTTGTTCCCCGACACACCAGTGATTCTTTGGCAACGCTCATTCCATGAAACCTATCTGAATACAGCAGCCATCAACCAGTTGGGTCTGCATGCGCAGGATTGGCAGGACCATCCACAGATTGATTGGGCGCGGGGACATTTTTTCGAAACCGGTTTCAAGCCCGTCCTGATGGGGCTGTTGCCTTACTTTCTGCAGCCGCAGTGGTATGGCGAGGGGCTCAAGCAGATGGTGGCCTTGATGCGCATGGGCGGCATCACGACTGCAGGCGACATGTTGTTCGGCGCCATCTCGCCAGAGTACGAGTTGGCGGCGCTCCACAAAGCGCTGCCTCAAGCACAGGCGCCCTTGAGGGTGGTCAATGTGTTTGATTTGCGCAGCTTTTCAAACCGCGCCAGCGGAGCAGAGTTGGGCCCTCCGGATCAACCCATAGCATTTGATCGCGGCATCGAAGCCATTGAAAAACTGTGGGCACAAGGTCCGCAGGGCCATGTCTGGTTCGCGCGAGGCATCAAGCTCTTTGCAGACGGTGCCATCTTTTCGCAATTGATGAAAATGCGCTGGCCTGGCTATCTGGATGGCCATGAGGGCGAATGGCTCATGAGCCCTGAAATACTCAGGGCGGGCGTTCTCGAAGCCTTCAAGCGCGATTGGACGGTGCACGTTCATGTCAACGGCGATGGCGGTATGGAAGCGGTGCTGGATGCTCTCAAAGAGGCGCAAAGGCAATTTCCTCGCTTTGATCACCGGTTCCATGTGCACCATGTCGGCTACCACGCGCAAGCGCAAACCAGCCAGCTGGCGGCGCTGGGTGCGCACGCCAGTGTGAATCCCTATTACCTGCATGCCCTCGGGGATGATTACGCCCAGGTCGGCTTGGGGCCCGAACGTGCGAGGCAGCTGACCCGTTGCGGCTCAATGGTTCGGGAAGGGATGCGGGTCTCTTTGCATTCCGATTTCATGATGGCTCCTGCCGAACCCTTGACTTTGGCATGGTGTGCAGCCTCTCGCCAAACGCGGACGGGGAAAATCATGTCGCCGTCCGAGCGCTTGACGCTGCATCAGGCTTTGCGAGCCGTCACTATCGATGCGGCCTGGGCGCTTGGGCTCGATGAAGAGATCGGTTCCCTCTCCGTTGGCAAGCGGGCCGACTTTGCGGTTCTGGATTCAGACCCCCTAGAGCAGGGTGTTGATGGCTTGCTCGATGTCCGGGTGATGGCCACTATTTTTGAAGGGAAGATTCATGTCAACCCTCACCCCAGCCCATCCAGCCTTGCGGCCAGTCGTGCTGCCACAAAGGACATCGCGTCTACATCACCGTCCTCGACAGAAACGGCGCCAGCAAAGCGCTGGCGCCTCGTCGGCGGTCAATGCAACGGCATTTCAGACCGCTGTGATCTTGTGCGGACCTGGTCGCAGTGGTTGCACAACGCGCTGCTTTCCTCCCCGGTTCCTCCACCGGTTTTGAAAAATGGATAAGAAGAAAAACACAACGTCCCCGGCGATGCTTGCTCAGCTGGCTTTGGGCATGCAAATACGTGACTTGCGGAAGTCGCGCGGCATGACACTGTTAGATCTTTCTGAGCGAATCAAACGATCGGTCGGCTGGCTCAGTCAAATTGAACGCGGCATGTCGGAGGTCAGCATTTCAGCGATGCATGAAATCGCTCAGGCACTGGATGTGACGGTCAGCTGGTTCTTTCAAGAGGGTACCCAGGCTAACCCTGACGAAGCCGGTTTGATCGTACGAAAGTCCACTCGAAAGAAATTTGACTTTCATGGCACGGGGGTTCACGAAGAGATGCTCTCGCCATCTTTGAGTGGGCAAATCCTGCTGATCGAAAGCACCTTTGCACCTGGAACGGGAACAGGAGATCGAGACAGAAAACGCCAGGGGGAGGAAGCCGGACTCGTCTTGAGCGGCGTTCTTGAACTCCACCTGCAGGGAAAAAAATTCATCCTGCAGGCGGGCGACAGTTTTGCCCTGCCTCGCGAGGGGGCCCACCGCTGCTTCAATTCGAGCAGCGAGTCAGCCGTCGTACTGTGGGTCAGCACACCTGCTGCATATTGAGCCTGCATGTTTGACGCTGCTTTTTTGAATGGGCTGGGGTATCCAGCGTTGGTGGTGCTGCTGGGGTACTGGGTCTTCGGCCTGACGGGTTTTGGCTCGGCCCTGGTGATCATTCCCCTGCTGTCATGGCAATGGCCTTTGAGCGTGATTGTCCCGACTGTGTTGTTGCTGGATGTTCCGGCATCGATTGCGCACACCGGTATGAATTTGAAACATGTGCAATGGCACGTGGTGCCAAAGGTCATGCCTTTTGCATTCCTTGGTGCCTGGTTTGGAAGCATGGCCCATCCATGGGGTGACAGTGATTGGGCCCTGTCTGTTTTGGGGCTTTACATTTGTTGGGTGGCCGTGCGTGGACTGCGAGGTCAAACCCAGCCATTCGAGCCCCCAGGCCTCATGGTCAATTCGATGGCTGGAACACTGATGGGGTTGATAGAAACCCTTTTTGGCACAGCCGGTCCCGTTGTCATGGCATGGCTCACACGTCAAGAGCGCAAAATCGAGGACGTCAGAGCGACTGCGCCTCTTTTGATTCTGATCACCGTCTGCATCGCGTTGCTCAGCAACGGCTTTTCGGGCCGCAGTGACATGGAGCAGGTCCTGGCCAAAACCCTCTGGCTTGCACCCATGGCATTGCTGGGGGGATGGATCGGGCAAAAATCTAATTCGCGGGTCAATCCCATTGTGGCTTCAAAAACAATTTACGCTGTTCTCTTGGCCAGTGGCATAGGCTTGATGGCACGAAGTCCCCTCATTGGCTATTGACCTGGTATTCGTCTTCCATCGTCCGCGAGTAAAGACGTGAGTGTGTGACCGCTGTAACACATCTACCTGGAAGCGAGGTGCGTGGCATGGATAGCTGGCAAAAGTCATCTCCAAAGAGTTCATGGCGGAGCATTCACAGTGTCAGGCGCGTACATAGCGGACCACCATGTCGGTGATCGATGCCAAACGGGCGGCTTTGTTGTCCGGCTGAGTCGGGTCAAAGTCAAACTGCAAGGTGTAGTTGTGACGTGAAGAGATGTGGTAATGGCACAAGCCGATGTAGTTGATGTACACATGCAATGGGTCCACATCGGCACGCATGGAGCCATCGGCTTGTCCGCGACGGACAATGCTGTCCAGCATGGCCAGGCTAGCCCGGTTCATTTCCTGAACACTGGACAAATTTTTTAAAAAGCGACCGCCTTGCAAAGTTTCTTGTTGGCTCAGCCGTATGAAGTCTGGGTGGCGGCTGAAGCTGTTAAAGGCATAGCTGATGTAGCGAACCAGCGCCTCCATGGGCGGCAAGGTCTTGAGCGGTTCCAGATTTTCGCCTTCTCGTACGCTGCGGTAGGCGTATTCGAGCACTGCTGCATACAAGCCCTCTTTGCTCCCAAAGTGGTAGTAAATCATCCGTTTGCTGGTGTGCGTTCCCGCAGCAATCGTGTCAATTCGGGTTCCTTGCAAGCCAAAGTTGGCAAATTCTGCCAAGGCTACGTCGAGGATGTTTCGTTGTACCGGGTTCATGCTGGCCTAAATTTCTGTTCACTCATTGTCGGGTTATCACCAAGCCTATTCAAGGCCGAAACTCTTTACCATGTACCAAACGGTACACATCAGTTTTCAGCGGTCCCGTTTGCCCTTTTGTGTTTTCTCGGACTTTTTGGAGACTTTCATGAGCACTCAAATGAATCGCCGTCAATTTGTCGCCCAAGGTGCTGCGATCAGCACCTTGGGGATGTCCAGCGGGGTCTGGGCCCAAAACAAAATCACATTGACCTATTCCGACATTGTTCCTGAAAACGATGCGCGCACCACCCTTTTACGCAGCGCATTCAGTGCATTGGGACCGGATTTTGAATTTAAGTCTCATCACGGTGGCACTTTGTACAAGCAAGGCACGGAGCCTGTGGCGATTCAACGCGGTAATTTGGACATGGCCAATATTGCCTCGGGGGACGTACAAAACCAGGTTCCTCAATTGAGCTTGCTGATGGTGCCTTACCTGATCCGCGATGTGACCCACTTGCGCAAACTCTGGGCCAGCGATGTGGGGGCGGAGTTGAATAAATTGCTGGACGAAAAAATGGGGCTGCGAATTTTGGCAAACCCCTACATCGGTACGCGCCACTTGGGTTTGCGAACCACCAAAAAGATCATGAAGCCAGCAGATTTGGCAGGCATCAAACTGCGCATGCCTCCCGGTGAAGTCTGGCAGTTTGTTGGCACGGCGATGGGAGCCAATCCAACTCCCTTGCCCTTCCCAGAGGTTTACACCGCTTTGCAAACAGGAGCCATTGACGCCCAGGACAACGCATTGCCTGCTGTGAAAAACATGAAGTTCTTTGAAGTGTCCAAGCAAATTTCTTTGACCGGTCACTTGGTGGCTGCCAACCACTTTGTCATCAGTTCCAAAAAATGGGCCGCCATGAGCGCCGATCAACAGCGACGTGTTCAGGCTGCAGCCTCCAAGGTTGAAGAAGACATCACCAACATGGCGCTGAAAGAAGAGGCCGAGTTGGTGGCTTTTTTCAAGAAAGAAGGTTTGGATGTTTACACCCCAGACTTGCCGGCCTTCCGCAGCCATGTTCTGGCGCAATATGCCAAGTCCAAATACGCCGCAGGCTGGGTGCCGGGCATGATGGAACGCATCAACAAGCTGTAAATCTGTGCCGGGAATCCATCCATGATGCAGATGCGCCGATTTGCAGAGGGTGTCATGGTGGCCTTGATGGCCACCATGTTCACCGCCTTCATTGCACAAGTCGTATTTCGGTATGTGCTCAACTTGCCTCTGGCCTGGTCAGATGAAATTTGCAATTTCATCTGGCTGTGGGGCATTTTGTGGGGTGCGTCTTTTGTGATGAAAAATCACGAAGATATCCGGTTTGACATGCTCTACAACCTGATGCCTCGTGCACTCAAGCGAAGCCTGACGGCACTTTCCAGTTTTGCCATTGTGGTTTTGTTGCTGGTCAGCCTTCCATCGACATGGTCTTTCATCGATTTCATGAAAGTGGAAAAGTCAGCCGCACTGGGCATTCCCATGAATTGGGTGTTCGGGCTTTATCTGGTGTTCATCCTGGCCATGTGCATTCGGCATTTGGATATTGCCTACAACGCGCTGTGCGACCGCCTCACCGAAGATCAACACAGCTTGATCGATCAGGAACTTCTGCAATCAGGACAGAGCAAATGAGCGCTTTGATGGGGTTGAGCCCTTTTACATGGTGTGTGTTGACCATTTTGGGTTTAAGCATGTTCGGCCTGCCCATTGGGCTGTCGATGCTGGGTGCGTCGGTTTTTTATCTGATCCTGTCTGGCCAGGACGTTGGCTTGGCCGCAGAGCAAATCCTCAATGGGCTGACGAACTCTTACACACTGCTGGCCATACCTTTGTTCATTTTGGCCAGTGAACTCATGAATTTGGGATCCTTGAGTGACAAGCTTTTAGCCTGGTGCAATGCCCTGGTGGGGCGCTTTAGAGGGGGTATGGGCCATGTCAATGTGGTGTCATCCCTCATTTTTTCAGGCATGTCGGGTTCGGCGGTCGCCGATGTGGTGGGAGTGGGCAAACTCACCATGGACATGATGACCAAAGATGGGCGCTACACCAAAGCCTATGCCGGTGCCATCACTGCAGCCACAGCGGTCATCGGCCCCATCATTCCACCCTCCATTCCCTTGGTGCTCTATGCACTGATTTCCGACACATCGATTGGGTATTTGTTCGCGGCCGGCGTGGTGCCCGGATTGGTCATGACGGGCGTGATGATGGGCCTCAACGCCTACTTGGCCAACAAGCGGAACTTTCCTGTTGAGCCCGCCGTCCCCATGCGCGAGTTTCTGCCGCTCACATTCAAAGCACTGCCTGCCCTCATGATGCCGGTTGTCTTGTTGGGTGGTATCTACAGCGGCATCATGACCCCCACTGAGGCAGCAGCGGTGGCGGCACTTTATACCTTGGTCATTTCTGTTGTGCTTTACCGCTCCGTCACACCCTCCGGCATGTACAACGCGCTGCTCAACAGCGGGCGTCAAATGACCACCATCGGGCTGCTGATTGCAGGTGCCATGGTGTTCAACTACGTGGTGGCCAAAGAAGAAATTCCCAAAGACGTACAAGCTTGGCTGGCAGGTTTTCAGCTTGGCAAAGATGGCTTTTTCCTGCTGGTCAACATCACTTTGCTCATCTTGGGTTGTTTGCTGGAAGGTGGCACCATTTTGTTGGTCATCGTGCCCATCTTCATTCCAGCTGCGCAGGCTTTGGGCATTGACATGGTTCACTTTGGCTTGGTCGTCACCATCAATCTCATGATCGGTCTGATCACGCCGCCCTACGGACTCTTGCTCTTCATTGTGGCCAGCATGTCGAAACAGCCCTTGGGACCTCTCATCAAAGAGACGATGCCTTGGGTGTTCGTTCTGATTGCGGCGCTCATGGTCATGACCTATGTGCCAGATACTGTTTTGTGGCTTCCCAGATTGCTGGGCTACAAGGGATAAGCGTCAATAAACATGTCAGATACCTCAATGCCCAAATTGACGGCACCTCTTGACCCGGTCTTGGCAAGCATTGGTCAACGGTGGCGCGAAGCACAGATTCCCGACATTTACGAAGGATGCCTGGACCCCCATGGCGGCCCCGTTAGCCGCGAGCGTGCCAGGAACGTTCGTGGTTTTTTCTACCCCAAACCGCATCTGCCCCAAGGCAAGCTGGAGCAGCGCACCATTGATGGCCGCAGTTACGGTGTGGACGGCGACATTCCTGTTGAGATCATTTGGCCGGCCACCGATGCTGGTTTGGTTTCCCCTCGCAACACGTTGGTGTATTTTCACGGCGGTGGTTTTGTGGTGGGTGACCTCTACTCGCACCAAGCGCACGCCATTCGACTGGCCAATGAGTCTGAATGTGTGGTGGTGAACGTCGATTACAGATTGGCCCCGGAGCACCGTTTCCCAGCTGCCTATGACGACTGCTTGGCAGTCACCCGTTGGGCACATGACCACATCGACCTCCTGGGGGGGCAATCCCATAGATTGGCCATTGGTGGTGACAGTGCAGGAGGAAACTTGGCTGCGGCGGTGGCCATCGCTTGCCGAGACCTTGGCATTGCGCTGGCAGCTCAGCTGTTGCTCTACCCGGCTACTGACTTATTACGCCTGAAAGGAATGCCAGAGAAGGCTTATTTAGGCGAAGAAAACATGGCGCAACTGGGCTTGGACCCACGAGCCTCCCCCTTTTATGCCATGAGCCATATGGGTTTGGCTCCCGCCATTCTGGGCGTAGGTCTCCATGATTTTCTTTACGCTGACAACATGGCTTATGCAGTGAAGCTTAGAGATTCCCATGTTCCGTTGACTCTGCGTGAATTTCCAACACTCAACCATGGTTTTTTCAGCTACACCAGTATTTCACAGGACAGTTTGGCTGCAGCGCAATTGATCTGCGCAGATTTGAAAGCACATTTTGAATGGGCAAAGTGCTGACAATTTCCTCAAACATGTTGAACCAGTTGATGTCATGTTTGGCCTTCTGTTACTGACCGAAGCTGGTAGATAACGGCTGCTGTCTGAAAAGAGCTCGGAAGACTGTTTATGGCCGTCGATTGCGGTCCTTGGTGACCACTGACTGATCTCGCTGACTGCAAAGCGTTTGTCGACGCTCCTCAAAAGAGATCATGCAAAGGGCTATGCCGGCCATCCATGTTCTGCTTGTGCGCTGAGACAAGCGACATGCAAGTACCCAGCTGTACTTGCGTCAGCGCATGGCACCCGCCGCCAGAGCCCGTTCACGGCTGGCCTGTCCCGCAGCCACATCAGGCGCAGCTGTATCCCAGCCCTGCAAATGACTCTCAGCCAGCTCCGCCAAAGCGCCGATCCACGCGGGGCTGTCGTTCAGGCAGGGGATGTACTGGAATGTTTCGCCGCCCGCATGCACGAAGGCTTCATGGGCTTCATGCTGGATTTCTTCGAGTGTCTCGAGGCAGTCGGCCGTGAAGCCGGGGCAGACCACGTCGACCTTTTTGATGCCTTGCTGCGCCAGCGCGACGAGCGTCGGTTCGGTATAGGGCTCCAGCCACTTGGCTTTGCCAAAGCGTGACTGGAAGGTGATGCTCACCTTTTCGCGCGGCATCCCCAGCGCCTCGGCCAGCAGGCGGCCGGTTTTCATGCATTCGCAGTGGTAGGGATCGCCCAGGTGCAGGGTGCGCTCAGGCACGCCATGAAAGCTCATGACCAGCACTTCGCCCTGGCCGTGCTGCTGCCAGTGCGCACGCACACGCTCGGCCAGTGCGGCGATGTAGCCCGGGTCGTCGTGGTAGTGGTTGACGAAGCGGAACTCGGGCAGGGAGCGGACCTTCAGGCCCCAGCGGTAGAAAGCGTCGAACACGCTGGCGCTGGTGGTGCCGCTGTACTGCGGGTAGGCGGGCACGACCAGCACGCGGGTCACACCCTCGGCCTTGAGGGCGTCGAGCTGGGCGTTGATGCCCGGCTGGCCGTAGCGCATGGCGTGGCGCACCACCACATGGTGGCCGCGTGCCGTCAGGGCCTGCTGCAGGCCTTCGGCCTGCGAGCGGGTGTGCACCATCAGGGGCGAGCCTGCTTCGGTCCAGATGCTGGCGTACTTGGTGGCCGACTTTTTGGGGCGCACGCGCAGGATGATGCCGTGCAGGATCAGCCACCAGATGGGCTTGGGAATCTCCACCACGCGGCTGTCGCCCAGAAACTCGGCCAGGTAGCGGCGCAGGGCCGGTGCCGTGGGCGCGTCGGGCGTGCCAAGGTTGCAATACAGAATGGCCGTCTTGGGCGACTGGCCATGGGTGTAGGTGGGTTCGGTGCGAAAAGCCATGCGGTATTCTCCCTCACCATGCTTGACCTTGCCCGCATCAAAGCCATCACCCTCGACCTGGACGACACGCTCTGGCCGGTCTGGCCAACCATCCACCGCGCAGAAGGCGTGTTGCAGGACTGGCTGCAGCAGCACGCGCCAGCCGCCGCCGTGCTGTCGGCGCAGCCGGAGATCAAGAAAGCGATCCGCGCCGACATCAACGCCCGTCATGCCGACCGGGCGCACGACCTGTCCTTTCTGCGCCGCGAGGCCATCCGCGCCTTGCTGCAGGCGGCAGGGGAGCCGGGCGAGCTGGCCGAACCGGCGTTTGAGGTGTTCTTTGCCGAGCGCCAGCGGGTGCAGCTGTTTGACGATGCCTTGCCCGCCCTGGCGTTCTGGAGCGCACGGCTGCCGGTGGTCGCGCTGTCCAACGGCAATGCCGATGTGCACCGGGTGGGCATTGGCCAGCACTTTCATGCGTCCGTGAGCGCCCGCGAGATGGGCGTGGCCAAGCCCGATGTGCGTATTTTTGAAGCCGCCGCCCGCGCTGCAGGCGTGGCCCCGCACGAGGTGCTGCATGTGGGCGACGACGCCCATCTGGATGGCGTGGGCGCGCTGGCTGCAGGCATGCAGGTGGCCTGGGTCAACCGCGAAGGCCACGACTGGAGCCACGGTGACAGCCGACCGCACCTGGAAGTGCGAGACTTGCACGCGCTGTGCCGCCAATGGCACGACTACCCGCATTGAGGAGACACACATGGGACTGAAGATTTACGGCATCGGCGCTTCCCGCGCCAGCCGTCCTTTCTGGGCCGCTCTGGAACTGGGCGTGCCATTCGAGCACGTCAACCAGAGCTACAAGAACAGCGGCACCCGCACGCCCGAGTTTTTGGCCATCAACCCCAACGGCCACATTCCCGCGCTGGTGGACGAGCGCCCCGAGGGCCAGGTGACGGTCTGGGAAAGCATGGCCTGCGCGCTCTACATCGCCCGCGTGCATGGCAAGGCCGATGGCCAGTCGATCACACCGGCCACGGCGCGTGAAGAAGCCGAAGCCCTGCGCTGGAGCTTCTGGACCGTGACCGAGATGGAAACCGATGCGCTGACCGTGCTGATGCACCGCCTGGCCATGCCCGAAGACCAGCGCAAGCCCGAGCTGGCCGACAAGGCCGAGTCCCGTCTGAAGGTGCCACTGGCCGTGCTTGAAAAACACCTGCAGGACCAGAAGGCCCGTGGCGAGGCTTATCTGGCCGCCAACCGCTTCACGGTGGCGGACCTGTGCGTGGCCAGCGTGGCGGCCTGGGTGCGCCCGGCGGCCAGCTTGTTGGCCGCTTATCCGCTCACGCAGGAGTGGCTGCAGCGTTGTCTGGAGCGGCCCGCACAGAAGCAGTCGCGCACGCTCGGCGCCTGAGTTTCAGAAGCGGCCCAGGGCCTGCATCTTCCAGGCCAGCCACAGCTTGCGCAGCGGGGTGAGCGCGATGCGCTGGTGCAGCACCTGGAAGTTGCTGGCCTCGATCTCGCGCAGCAGGGTGCGGTAGATGCTGGCCATCATCAGGCCAGGTTTTTGGCTGCGGCGATCGGCAGCGGGCAGCAGGGCCAGGGCTTCGTCGTAGAGTGCGTGGGCACGCTCGGCCTGAAACTTCATCAGGGCGGTGAAGCGGTCTGAATACTGGCGCTGCAGCAGTTCCTGCGCCTTCACCTCAAAGCTCTGCAGTTCGTCGATGGGCAGGTAGATGCGCCCGCGCATGGCGTCTTCGCCCACGTCGCGGATGATGTTGGTCATCTGGAAGGCCAGGCCCAGTTTGTGCGCGTAGGCCGTGGTGGCCTCATCGGTCTGTCCGAAGATGCGGGCAGAAACTTCGCCCACCACGCCCGCCACCAGATGGCAGTATCCCTGCAGGCCAGGCCAGTCCAGGTAGCGGGTCTGCTGCAGGTCCATCTGGCAGCCTTCGACCACGGCCAGCAGGTGCTCCGCGGTGATGCCAAAGCGCGCTGCGTGCGGTATGAGTGCTTGCAGGGCCGGGTGGCTGGCTTGTCCGGCATACGCTTGTTTGACTTCTTTTTGCCACCAGGCGAGTTTGGTCATGGCCACGCCAGGGTCGGCGACTTCATCGACCACATCGTCCACCTCGCGGCAGAACGCATAAAAGGCGGTGATGGCGGCGCGCCGCTCGGGGGGCAGGAACAGGAAGGCGTAATAAAAGCTGCTGCCCGAAGCGGCGGCTTTTTGCTGGACGTACTCTTGCGGGGTCATGTGCCGATTCTCGCCGACAAGGCGGGGCCTTTGCCCGGCTGCAGACCGGCGTTCCAGCTGGCCTGCAGTTGCCGATCCGACACCCCGCTGAACACCAGGGGCATCAGCAGGCGGCGGACCTCAGAGCGTGGCAATTTGACATGGCTGAGCAGGGCCTGCGTTCCCGCCTGCCGCAGCAGCGTCAGGGTGCGGATGCCGATCAGGCAGGGCAGGGCGCTGGCCAGGCGCAGCCGCCTGCCGCGCAGGGCCAGGCTGTAGCGCAAGCCGTCGTGCAACAGGGCCTCGGTCAGGCGCTGCCATTCGGTCAGCAAGGGGGCCAGTCGCGCCAGCATGGGGCGATCACCGGCACGCACGGCAGCGCACAGGCGGTCCCGGTCCAGATCGAGCAAGGCCAGTTCTTCGGCTGGAAAGTAGCATCGCCCCGCGTGCAGGTCTCGGTGGGCGTCGCGCAGGATGTTCAGCTTTTGCAGGCCTTTGCCGTAATTGGCGCCCCATTGCATCAGTTCGGCCGTGGCGCCCACATGCCAGTCGCGCAGGTGCAGCCCGCACATGCGCGTCCAGAATTCGCCCACGCTGCCTGCAACCTGCCAGGTGTAGTAGTCGACCTCGGCGCGGGTTTGCACGCCGCGCTGGGCATCGTCCAGCATCAGCAGGTCCCAGCGCTGGCCCGCGACGATGGCGTCCAGCACCTGGCGGATCACGGCCTGGTCTGCTTCGGCCATGCACTTCAGTGCATCCAGGCAGGCCTGGCCGCGTTCAAGCAGGGCTTTTTCATGCGGGTCGGGCACCTGCCGGGCAAAGTCGCGCAGGGCGTGGCTCAGCTGTGGATGGTCCTGCGGGGTGTGGATGGCATGCTGAAGACTGTCCAGCAAGGCCACTCGCCGCATGGCGGGCACACCCGAGGTGTCTGCGATGGTGTCGGTGCTGCGGGCGAGCAGGTAGGCCAGTCCCACGGGGTCGCGTAATGCGGCGGGCAACAAGCGGATCGACAGGCCAAACGAGCGCGACACCCCCTTGAGGAGCTGCTGGGTATTCAGAGGGGGCTGGCGCATGGGTTGATTGTCGCTTGACACCCGGATGACTGGATTTAGAATTACTAACCAGTCAGTCATTAACAGGGCGTCCAAGATGGTTTTTCCGTTTGTGAGTTCCAAAGCATCCACTTTTCTGGCCTTGACGGTGGCGTTGGCCACCTTGAGCGCCTGTTCTCGCCAGGATGCATCACCCGAGCCGGTGCGGGCGGTCAAGGTCATGACCGTGGGGGTCGAAAGCCTGCAGGCAGAGTCCACCTACGCCGGTGAGGTGCGGGCACGTGTGGAGTCCCGCCTGGGGTTCCGGGTGGGCGGCAAGCTCACCCAGCGGGTGGTGGATGCCGGTCAGCGTGTGTCGGCAGGTCAGTTGCTGGCGGCCCTTGACCCGCAGGATTACCAGCTGTCGGCCCAAGCGGCGCAGGCGCAGCTGGCGGCCGCACAAACCCAGCGCGACGTGGCGCTGGCCGACTACAAACGCTATGAAAACCTCCGGGCACAGGGCTTCATCAGCAGCGCCGAACTCGAGCGCCGCGACGCCAGCCTGAAAGCCGCAGACGCGGCGCTGGTGCAGGCCCGTTCGCAGTCGCAGGCCCAGGCCAATCAGCTGGGCTACGCACGCCTGCAGGCCACGGCAGCCGGGGTCGTCACGGCGCTGGAAGCCGAAGTTGGTCAGGTGTTGGCCGCCGGTCAGCCGGTGGTGCGTCTGGCGCACGATGGCCCACGCGATGCGGTGTTCAATGTGCCCGAGCAGGCGGTTTCCTTCTTCAAGGTGGGCATGCCCATGCAGGCGCAACTGGGGGGCAGCGGACAAAAGCTCACAGGCCGGGTGCGCGAGGTCGGTGCCAGTGCCGATCCGGTCACGCGGACGTTCAGCATCAAACTGGCGCTGGATGCCTCCGAGGCCTTGCCTCTGGGCGCCACGGTGAATGTCCAGCCGCCTGCATCGGCCATCAAGGTGGCCGAACAGGCCATCCAGCTGCCCACGACGGCGCTGCGCCAGGAAGGCGAGGGCACGGCGGTGTGGGTGCTGGACGAGGCCAGCATGACGGTGCAGCTGCACAAAGTCACGCTGGGCCCCGTGCAGGCGCAGCAGGTGGCGATTGCCTCGGGTCTGCAGCCGGGCCAGAAGGTCGTGGTGGCAGGGGTGCATGCGCTCGCCCCGGGCCAGAAGGTGACGCTGTACAAGCCCTCGGCGGATGCGAAGTGAGGTCCGCATGAGCAAGCAAAAGGGACAATTCAACCTTTCCCGCTGGGCGCTCGAGCACACGGCGCTCACGCGTTACCTGATGGTGGCTTTGCTGGTGCTGGGCGTGGCCGCCTACTTTCAGCTGGGGCAGGACGAGGACCCGCCCTTTACCTTCCGCGCCATGGTGGTGCGCAGCTACTGGCCGGGCGCGACGGCCCAGCAGGTGGCCGAGCAGGTGACCGACAAGATCGAGCGCACGCTGCAGGAGGTGCCTTACGCCGACAAGATCCGCAGCTACTCCAAGCCAGGCGAGTCGCTGATCATTTTCCAGCTCAAGGATTCATCGCCCCCGGGCGAGGTGCCGCAGGTTTGGTACACCGTGCGCAAGAAGGTCGGTGACATGCGTGCCACGCTGCCGCAGGGCGTGCTGGGGCCTTTCTACAACGACGAGTTCGGCGATGTGTTCGGTGTGATCTACGCCCTGAGCGGCGAGGGCTACAGCCCGGCCGAACTCAAGCGCGAAGCCGACCGCGTGCGCCAGCGCTTGTTGCGCGTGTCCGATGTGGCCAAGGTGGAACTCTTTGGCGTGCAGGACGAGAAGGTTTTCGTCGAGATTTCCCACCGCAAACTGGCCCAGATGGGGCTGGACATGGGCTCGGTGCTGGCACAACTGGGCCAGCAAAACGCCGTGGAGTCGGCTGGCACCGTGATTTCGCCGCAGGACGTGGTGCAGGTACGGGTAGCAGGGCAGTTCAAGGCGCTCGATGAACTGCGGGCCATGCCGATCCGTGGCGCTTCCGGCGCGCAGCTGCGCCTGGGCGACATTGCCCATGTGACGCGGGGCTATGTGGACCCGCCATCGGTCAAGGTGCGCCACGACGGTCAGGAAGTCATCGCGCTGGGTGTGAGCATGGCCAAGGGCGGTGACATCATCGCGCTGGGCAAATCACTTCAGCAGGCTGCCGGGCAGATCGAAGCCACGCTGCCCGCGGGCTTGACGCTGCGCCAGGTGCAGGACCAGCCGCGCGCGGTGTCGCAGTCGGTTGGCGAGTTTGTGAAGGTGCTGATCGAGGCCGTGGTGATCGTGCTGGCCGTCAGCTTTCTGTCGCTGGGCCTGCACAAGCGGCCGCACACGCAGGCGCCGCTGTGGCAGTTCTGGCGCCGCTGGACGCTGGACGTGCGCCCTGGTCTGGTGGTGGGCATCACCATTCCGCTGGTGCTGGCAGTCACTTTTCTGGCGATGCACTACTTCGGCATTGGCCTGCACAAGATTTCGCTGGGCTCGCTGATCATCGCCCTGGGCCTGCTGGTGGACGACGCCATCATTGCAGTCGAGATGATGGTGCGCAAGATGGAGGAGGGCTACGACAAGTTCCGCGCCGCCACCTTTGCCTACGAACTCACCGCCATGCCCATGCTCACGGGCACGCTGATCACGGCGGCAGGTTTCCTGCCGATCGGCATTGCCAAATCCACCGTGGGCGAATACACCTTCGCCATCTTCGCGGTCACCGTGATTGCACTGCTGGTCAGCTGGGTGGCCTCGGTCTACTTTGTGCCTTACCTGGGGGCGCTGCTTCTGCGCAAACCGGCTTACCTGGAGCAGCAGCATGCGGCCCAGGACCACGAGCGTGCCGAGCTGTTTGACACGCCGTTCTATCAGCGCTTTCGCGCCTGGGTGACCTGGTGCGTGACCCACCGCTGGAAGACGATCGGCATCACCATCGCCCTGTTCGTTCTTGGCCTGGTGGGCATGGGCAAGGTGCAGCAACAGTTCTTTCCCGATTCCAGCCGCCCCGAAATCCTGGTGGACCTGTGGCTGCCCGAGGGCTCGCCGTATGCCGCCAGCGAAGACGTGGCCCGCCGTGTGGAAAAACGCCTGGCACAGGTGGAAGGCATCCGCTCGGTGACCACCTGGGTGGGCTCGGGCGTGCCGCGTTTTTACCTGCCGCTGGACCAGGTTTTCCCACAAACCAATGTCTCGCAGCTCATCGTGGTGCCGCAGGACCTCAAGACGCGTGAACGCCTGCTGCAAAGCCTGCCAACCCTGCTGGCGCAGGAGTTTCCGGAGGCGCGGGGTCGCGTCAAGCTGCTGCCCAACGGACCGCCGGTGCCTTATCCGGTGCAGTTCCGCGTCGTGGGCACCGACCCGCAGGTGTTGCGTGCGCGTGCCGACGAGGTCAAGGCGGTCATGCGCCAAAGTCCCAACACCCGCGGGGTGAACGACAACTGGAACGAATCGGTCAAGACCGTGCGCTTGCAGGTGGACCAGGCCAAGGCCCGTGCCCTGGGCGTGAGCAGCCAGGCCATTGCCCAGGCTTCGCGCACCTTGTTGCTGGGTACGCCAGTGGGCCAGTTCCGCGAGGGTGACAAGCTGATCGACATCGTGCTGCGCCAGCCCCTGGATGAGCGCGATGCCCTGACCGATCTGGCCCAGGCGTATGTGCCCACGGCTTCGGGCAAGGCCATCCCCTTGCTGCAGATTGCCACGCCCCAGCTGGGCTGGGAGGCGGGGGTGATGTGGCGCGAAGGGCGCGAATACGCCATCACCGTGCAGTCCGACATCGTGCAGGGCCTGCAGGGTGCCACCGTCACGGCAGAGCTGCTGCCCGCGCTGCGCAAGCTGGAAGCCGCATGGGCCGCACAGGGGCAGGTGGATTACCGCATTGAAGTGGCGGGCGCTGTGGAGGAAAGCTCCAAGGGCTCGGCCTCGATTGCCGCGGGCATGCCGCTGATGCTGTTCATCACCTTCACGCTGCTGATGCTGCAACTGCAAAGCTTCAGCCGTGCCATGCTGGTTTTCCTGACCGGTCCGCTGGGCATGGCCGGGGTAGCCGGTGCCTTGCTGGTGCTGGGCCGTCCCTTCGGTTTTGTCGCCTTGCTGGGCGTGATTGCCCTGATGGGCATGATCCAGCGCAATTCCGTGATCCTGATCGACCAGATCGAGCAGGACCGCGCCGCAGGCATGCCCGCCTGGCAGGCGATCGTGGAGTCGGCCGTGCGCCGTCTGCGCCCCATCGTGCTGACGGCTGCAGCCGCAGTGCTGGCCATGATCCCGCTCTCGCGCAGCGTGTTCTGGGGCCCGATGGCAGTCGCCATCATGGGCGGCCTGATCGTGGCCACGGCGCTGACCTTGCTGGCGCTGCCCGCCATGTACGCAGCCTGGTTCCGGGTGCCTCGCCCGGGGCAGGCGAGCGCAGCCGCCTGAAAACCAGGCGCCCAAGGGGAAAACCAGCAGCCTGGATACTGAAAACACGGTGTCCGGAGCGGCTAAAATAGAAAGTTGACCGATTTCACGCGGGTGGTCAGGCAAAGAACCTGTCCGCCCGTTTTGTTTGGACCCGCGCGGGTGGCGAAATTGGTAGACGCACCAGGTTTAGGTCCTGACGCCAGCAATGGTGTGGGGGTTCGAGTCCCCCCCCGCGCACCACGCAAGCCTGCGGGCTTGCGCCCATTTAACTCTGAGTGAGAACACCATGACTGTGACCGTTGAAACCCTGGAAAAGCTCGAACGCAAGATCACGCTGACCGTGCCCGTGACCGCCATCCAGACCGAAGTCGATGCCCGCCTGAAAAAGCTGGCCCGCACCGTCAAGATGGACGGTTTCCGTCCCGGCAAGGTGCCCATGAACGTGGTGGCCCAGCGTTATGGCTACTCGGTGCAGTACGAAGTCCTCAACGACAAGGTCGGTGAGGCTTTTGCGCAGGCCGCCAACGAGGCCAAGGTGCGCGTGGCAGGTCAGCCGCGCATCACCGAAAAGGAAGGCGCTCCCGAGGGCGAGCTGAACTTTGACGCCATCTTCGAGGTCTACCCGGACGTCAAACTGGCCGACCTGTCCACCGTCGAGCTGGAAAAAGTGACCGCTGAAGTCAGCGACGAAGCCATCGACAAGACCATTGACATCCTGCGCAAGCAGCGCCGCACCTTCGCCCAGCGTGGCCTGGGTGACGCCGCTGTCGATGGTGACCGCGTGACCATCGACTTCGAAGGCAAGATCGACGGCGAGCCCTTCCAGGGCGGCAAGGCCGAAGACTTCCAGTTCCTGGTCGGCGAAGGCCAGATGCTCAAGGAATTCGAAGACGCCGTGCGTGGCATGAAGTCGGGCGAGAGCAAGACCTTCCCGCTGGCCTTCCCCGAGGATTACCATGGCAAGGACGTGGCCGGCAAGACCGCCGACTTCCTGGTGACCGTCAAGAAGGTCGAAGCCGCTCACCTGCCCGAAGTGAACGAGGCCCTGGCCAAGTCGCTGGGCATTGCCGAGGGCACCGTCGAAGGCCTGCGCGCCGACATCCGCAAGAACCTCGAGCGCGAAGTCAAGTTCCGCCTGCTGGCCCGCAACAAGTCCGCTGCCATGGAAGCCCTGGTGGCCAAGGCCGAGCTGGACCTGCCCCAGTCCATCGTCCAGTCCGAAGTGGACCGCCTCAAGGAGGGTGCCCGCGCCGACCTCAAGCAGCGTGGCATCAAGGACGCCGACAAGGCCCCGATCCCCGACGACATCTTCCGCCCGCAGGCCGAGCAGCGCGTGCGCCTGGGCCTGGTGGTGGCCGAAGTGGTCAAGGCCAATGACCTGCACGCCAAGCCCGAGCAGATCCGCGCCCACATCGAAGAGCTGGCTGCCAGCTACGAGCGTCCGGAAGACGTCACCCGCTGGTACTACAGCGACAACCAGCGCCTGGCCGAAGTCGAGGCCGTGGTGATCGAGAGCAATGTGGCCGAGTTCGTTCTGTCCAAGGCCAAGGTGACCGAGAAGGCCATCTCCTTTGAAGAGCTGATGGGCCAGGGCTGATCATCCCGAGGTCATCCGCGCACATGGGGCTTGTTGTTCGCGCAGCAAGCCCCATGTTGCTGGAGGGCCGGAAAATCTGGTTAAAGTAAGCCCTGTATTTTTGGAGTCACGATGAGCGCACTGGAAACTCAAGCCTTGGGCATGGTCCCGATGGTGATCGAAACCTCGGGTCGCGGCGAACGCGCCTACGACATTTATTCCCGTCTGCTCAAGGAGCGGGTGGTGTTCCTGGTCGGTGAAGTCAACGACCACATGGCCAACCTCGTGATCGCCCAGCTGCTGTTCCTCGAGAGCGAGAACCCCGAGAAGGACATTTCGCTCTACATCAACTCGCCCGGCGGTTCCGTCAGCGCCGGCATGGCGATCTACGACACGATGAACTTCATCAAGCCCGACGTGTCCAC
>JACCDV010521802.1_pt1 | contig 27127 bp, 28 predicted proteins | sample 7446131 | NCBI WGS metagenome assembly JACCDV01 (sample SAMN15323448, study PRJNA562643) | freshwater metagenome | isolation source: river surface water | place: USA:Blue River Watershed | collected 2017-08-17 | reverse complement strand
GTTCGGACAGTTTGGTCTGCAGGCTGCTGGTGTCACGGGTGATGCCCAATGAGGCAGCGCCACTGGTCAGCGCGCTGAGTTTGAGCTGCACGCCGGGCAATGCGTCCTCGACCAGGTTGCTGCTGCGTGTGATCGAGAGGCCGTTGAGCCGCAATGAGGCATCGCTGGCCGATTGAAGGGATCGCGAAAAGTCAACGCCGGTCTGACCGACCGGGATATCGCTGCTCAAGGTGAACGCGTTGGCAATGCCGGTTTGACCCGTCAGGACAATGGTGAAGGGGGTGTTGGCATCGCCGGTGTTGACCAGCTGCGCAGTGACTCCCAGATTGGCCGCGTTGATCGCGTTGACAACGCCAGTGGGTGTGGACTGCGTGGCGCTGACAGCGATGGTGGATGGAGGCCGGCTACCCAACGTCAATGACAGGTTGAAGGCTTGCCCCCCATTGAGCTGGGTGGTCGCGCTGGCAAAACCCCCGGAAGCTCGGCGCTGGGCCGCAGCCAGAGACAGCACCTCTACACTGTGGGTGCCGGTGATGGCGCCGCTGCCTGCGACGGCTGTGAAGGCCGAAGTCTGGCTGTTGGAGACCGTGAGGGCGTTGAGGTCGCCCAGGTCATCCAATGCTGAGAACTTGTTTTTCAACTCGCTGACCACGAAGCTCAAGGCGCCGTAGCCGGAAATGCGGGCCTCCGATTTGGCGATTTTTCCGTTGATCAGATCTGCACGTGGCTTCTTCTCGGCGTCCACCAGGCTCTGCGCCAGAGCCTTGACGTCCACGCCGGAGCCGGCGCCCAAGGCAGTGATCAGGTTGGTGGAGGAGGTGGCCATACTTGAAATTTGAAGATTAGGAACTTATCGGCAGCAGCGAGTGTTCCTTGAGCCGTCAATTGAGGTAATTGAACAAATTGAGCTGCGACACCTTGGCAAAGCTGCTTTGCGCCGCCTGCAGGGCCAGTGTCTGCTGGTTGAGCTTGGAGACGGCTGCGGCGTAGTCCAGGTCTTCCACGCCCGAGAGCACGTTCTTGAGGGTCAGGGTGGTGTCGGTGACGATGTCCTGCTGGGCTTGCAGCACGTTCTGGTCGGTGCCGATCTGGGCGCGGGTCAGGTCGATGCCCGTCATCAATTGTTCGAGTTCGCCCATGCCGCGCTGCATGTTTGGCCGGTCCGATTGCTCGATGGCGACAATCGTCTGGTCCAGCACCTCAAAGAATCCCACGCCGGTCTGCGTGCCTTCGCTGTCGGTCCGCACCACGCGGCCAAACACTTCGGCGCCGGAACGGTTGAGCAGGATGGTGCGCTGGTCACCCACGGGCACCTGCATGCGGCTCTGATCCCCCTGGTAGGTGGGGGAGGCGCCATTGACGCCGACAAAGGGCGGTGCCTTGACCCGGCTTCCGGCAAAAAGGTAGTTGCCCGAGCTGTCCTGGGTGTTGGCCAGGCTGAGCACCTGGTCGCGCAGGCCCTTCATCTCGGTGGCAAGGGCCAGGCGATCGCTCCGGCCCAGGGTGTCGTTCGCGGCCTGAACCGACAGTTCCTTCATGCGGATGAGCAGGTTGCTCACAGAGGAGAGTGCGGTTTCCTCGGACTGCAGGCGGCTGTTCATGCTGTCCAGCGCAGCCTGGTAGCTGTCCTGCCTTGCGAGCAGCGATTTGTAGCGGGTGATGGTGGCCGCCTGGTCGGGTGCATCGCTGGCCATGATGACCTGCTTGCCCTGCGACATCTGGGCCTGGGTCTTGGAGAGCTTTTCCTGCACCGTGCCCATCTGTTCGACGGCACGGTTGAAGAGGTAGGCGGAGGAGACTTTCATGCGCGTCTTTCAGCTTCAGCGGATCTGGAGCATGGTGTCAAACAACTGGGATGCAATCTGCAGCGCCTTGGCCGAGGCCTGGTAGGCCTGCTGGTAGCGGATCAGGTTGGTGGCTTCCTCGTCGAGGCTCACCCCCGAGACCCGGTCCCGGCTGGCCACCGCCTGGTCGTGCACCACCTGGAGCGAAGACTGCACGATGCTGGCCTGCTTGGCGGTGTTGCCCACGTCGTTGACATGGTCGATGTAAGCCATGCCCAGTGTTTTGCTGCCCACCACGGGGCGTTTTTCCAGGGCCAGGATGTCGAGCATGGCCAGGTTGTCGCCGGTGCCATCGTTGTTGCCGTCGATGATGAAGCGGTCACCGGCCAGTGGCGGCTTGCTCAGCAGGATGTTCAGGCCCTGGTAGCGGATCGTCGGATCGGCGGCATTGGGGTCGTAGTCCCGCTCGGCCACCACTGTGCCGGTGGTCCGGTCCGTCAGGGTAAAGCGGGTGGCACTGATGAAGTTCAGTTCCATCGGAGACTGCCGCAGCCGGTCGGTCGGGTCAGCGGCTTCGCCGCTGTAGCTGGCCGCCACCCTGGCGGTGCCCGCCCCGGTCACAAAGACCAGCAGATCGTCCGGTGCGGCGCCTTCGATGTGCATCTGGGTCCGCAGGCCCAGTTTGGCCAGGGTGGCCGGATCGCCTTGCGCGCCGATGCCCAGTTCGATCGGGCGGGCGTCGCCTGCAGCACGCTGCAGGCGGACCTGGCCACCGTAGGTGCCCCCGGGCATGCCCAGCGCGTTGGGCGTGCTGGACGAGATGCCAGAGACGCGGATGTCCTGGCCCTCAAAGCCAGCAGCGTTGTTGAGGATCAGCTCGCCCTGGCGGCCCAGCAGGGCCTGGACGCGGCTGTTGCCCGTTTTGGCGTTGATGGCATCCACCAGCTGCAGGGGCGAGGTGTAACCGCCCGTCGGAAAATCGATCACGACGCCGTTGAGGCTCAGGTCGGCATTCAGCCTGAGCTGACTGGGGGCCACCCGGATTTCATTCGCGGCGGTGGCCGTGACGCCCGGGGCTGCAGCGGTGTTGAGCCAGCGTGCCACATCGCTGGCCTGGATGCTGCTGCCGCTGGCCGGTGTCAGGGCACCGAGGGCCATCCCGTTGAGCGTGAAGGCCCCGTCATTGGCCAAGCCTGACCAACCGGTGGTGATGTTGCCACCCTGCAGCACTGCGGGCTGCAGGCTGGGCGCGATCGCCTTGTCGTTGCTGTCGAATTGCTGGATCGCCTGGGCGGCTGCCCGGGCCCCATAGAACACCTTGAGCCCCCTGTAGCCCGTGCCATCGGTGAGGTTGATGTCCTCGGTGCTGTAGGTGGCGGCGGACTCAAAGCCGCTGCCGGGGCCGAGCAGGCGGTCCTGCTGGGCGGGGCTCAATGCCTGCCCTGCCAGATGCCGCGCGTCGCGGGTCAGCACCTGCAGCTGCTGGCCGGGACTCAGTGTGTCCAGGTACAGCGTGACATCCTGCAGGCCGGCCGGGATGGTGCTCAATGCAGCGATGCCGGGCGTTTCGCCCACCGCGATTGTGCGGGCTGCGGCCACGCTGCCGTTGTTCGACAGGACCGCGTTCAGAGCTGCCGGACCGGGGTAGGGCGTGGCATCAAACCGGATGGTGGCGTCGGCCGTGCCCGGGTTGCTCGGGTCTTCGATGATGCGGAAAGACGATGCGGCACAGACCTTGAGCGGGTCCTGCAGCATGACCTGCAGGGCAGCGCTGGCGTGCGGCTTGTCGGGGGCAAAGCCGAACAGGGCAGTGCCCCGCTGGCCATTGGCATCGACCGCCTGGGTGTGGATGGCATTGACCTCCCGGGCCAGGGTGCGGGCCAGGTCGTCGAGGGCCGTTCGGGTGCTGCCGAGCACCTGCTCCCGAAAGGCGATCAGACCGGCCAGCTGGCCGCTCTGGATGCTGGAAATGGGCTTGGGTTGACCGTATGGATCGAGCACCAGCGAAAAACGCTCGGGCGCTGCGGTGTCGAAGGTGACGTCGAGCAGCGTGACATCCTTGCCGTTGACCAGCACGTCCTGTGTCGGAGAGGCACCGAGGCTGACGTTGACCATGCCGTTGTCGGCAAAGGCGGTGTTGATCTTGACGAATTTGGACAGGGATAGCAGCAGCTGGTCGCGCTGGTCGAGCAGTTCGGGCGGCTGCCGGGTCAGTTCGCGGTTCTTGGCCAGCTGCTGGTTGACCGAGGCCAGCTGTCCGGCCAGGGCGTTCATCTGCTTGATGTCGGCCTTGACGGCCTCCTGGGTCTCGTTGTCGACCAGGTCCAGTTGGGCGCTGAGCTGGTTGAAGCGGCCGGCCAGGCCATCGGCGTCGCGCAGAAAGCTGCTGCGCAGTACCGTGGAGGCCGAATCTGCCGAAAGGGCGCGCGCCGAGGCAAAGAATTTGTCCAGTGCACCCGCCAGACCCGAGGTCTCGCCACCCATCACATCCACCACGCGGTTGGTGTAGTCCACCATGGGCTGTTGGCTCTGCAGGTCGCTTTGGCTGTTGCGCAGGTTCGATTCGACAAAGGCGTCGTACTGGCGACGGATGCCCTGGACCATGACGCCCGTGCCCAGGTAGGCACGACCGTTGGAACGGGTCGGGCTCGACTCCATCGACACATCCTGGCGCGAATACCCCTCGGTGGCCGCGTTGGCAATGTTGTTGCTCACCACGCCCAGCGCACGCTGGTAGGTGGAAACGCCCGAACTGGCGATGCTGAGCAGGTCACTCATGGACGACCTCCGTGACCTGTGCTGCCGAGATTACCGGGTCCCATGCCATGGGCAGGCAGGGGTTTGAGCATGGCCGGAGCCGGCAGTGCCATGGGTTGGCGCTGCTCTGTGGTCAGTGGCAGACCCGTGGGTGGCGCTTGCAGCGGGTTGAGCGCTGGCGGCTTGTTCTGGCGGCTCAGCAGCGCGTCGGCGGTGCTGACCATCTGGCTGCGGCGTTCGTGGTCGCGCACCAGCATGTCGGCCAGCCCCAGGCTGTTGCGTTTGGCCATGCCGTGGGCCACCTCGCGGTCGAACATGGACTCGAAGGTCTGTTCGGCGCTCGAGCTGTTCTCTTCGTCCTTGGGCACCGCCTCGCGCATGGACTTCATCATCATCTGGATGAACAGCGCCTCGAACTGCTGCGCGGTTTCGCGCACGGCCGCCTTGTCGTCCTGGCGCGCCTGTGCACGCAGTTTGCCCAGGCCCTCGAAGTCGAGGGCGCTCTGGGTCAGGACGGGAGGGGCGAGGCTGTCCATGGGGGGCTCAGATCACGATCAGTTCGGCGCGCAGGCTGCCCGAGCTCTTGAGGGCTTCGAGGATGGCGATCAGCGAGGAGGGCGATGCGCCCACCTGGTTGACGGCGTCGACCACCTGGCGCAGGTCCACGCCGGGCTGGAACAGGAACATCGGCTTGTTGGGTTCCTCGACCTTGACTTCGGCGTTCTGCACAGCGGCGGTCTGGCCCTGAGAGAGCGGCGCGGGCTGGGACACCTCGTTGGTCGCGGCGATCGATACGGAGATGGTGCCGTGCGAGACCGCGGCCGCGGTCACGCGCACGTTGCGGCTGATCACGACCGTGCCGGTCTTGGCGTTGACGACCACCCGGGCCGGGGGTTCGCCGGGCTGCACGTCCATGTTCTCGATCATGCTCATGAAAGCAACGCGCTGACCCAGGTCTTGCGGCGCCTTGATGGCGATCGATACCGGATCGATGGGCTTGGCCACGTTGCCGCCGAAACGGTTGTTGATGGCATTCACGATGGCAGTGGTTGTGGTGAAGTCGCCATCCCGCACGTTGAGCATGACGTGTTCGGCCTTCTCGAAGGGGTTGTTGACCACACGTTCGACCAGTGCGCCGCCCGGAATGCGTGCCGACGTGGGCACACCGATGGCCACCTTGGAGCCCGCGGCCGAGGCGTCGATCCCGGTCGCTGTCAGCGCGCCCTGTGCCAGGGCATAGATTTCACCGTCCACACCGCGCAGGCTGGTCAGCAGCAGGTTACCGCCACGCAGGCTGGTGGCCTTGCCAACGGCCGAGACATTGATGTCGATGCGCTGGCCGGGTTTGGCAAAGCCGGGAAGTTCAGCGGTGACCATCACGGCGGCAGAGTTCTTGATGTCGACCCGACCGACGGTGGCGGCGGATTCGAAGTCCGACAGGGGACCTTCGAGGCTCACGCCCAGGCGTGCCAGCAGCGACCGCATGCTCTGTGCGGTGAACGACACGTCGGTGCCGTCGCCGGTGCCTTGCAGGCCCACCACCAGGCCGTAGCCGATCAGCTGGTTGCTGCGGCCGGCGGCCACCGAGGCCAGGTCCTTGATGCGGTCGGCCTGTGCGGCACCCGCCATCATGCAGAGGGTCAGCAGGAAAAAGACAAAACGTTTCATGGCGGTGCTCAGTGGTCAGAAGGGCCACAGCTTCATGAGGGCGCTGGTGCCCCAGCCCGGCCGGGTGGCGGCCGCCAGATCGCCGGTACCGCGGTAGGCAATCTGTGCATGGGCCAGACGGCGCGACTGCACGGTGTTGTTGGGCGCGATGTCGTCAGGGCGGATGATGCCGGCGACCTGGATGACCTCGGTGCCTTCGCTCAGGGCCAGCTGCTTTTCGCCGCGGATGACCAGGTTGCCGTTCGGAAGGATGTTGATCACCGACACGGCCACCGAGCCGCTCAGGCTTGCTTGCTGGTCGGCTGCGCCGACGCCCTTGTTGCTGATCTTGGCGCCAGCCATGTTCGCACCATTGAGAATGCCGCCCTTGTTGTTGGCCCAGGTCTGCAGACCGGGCAGGGCGTCGTTGCTGGACTCCCTGCTCAGATTGGAGTTGGTGGTCCGCGCTGCCTGTGTGGATTCGTTGAGCAGCACGGTGATCACGTCGCCTACGCGGTAGTGCCGACCGCGGCCGAACCAGCTGTCGCTTTGCTGGGCCACGTAGATGCCGCCGGTGGCCGGGGCGCTGTCGGCCGGACGTGAGGTCGGGAAGACCGGTTCGAAGCCCGGCGAATGGGCCAGTGGCTGCGGCGGGATGACCGAGCAGGCGCCGAGGCCGGTGATCAGGGCCAGTGTCAGGATGGTGCGCATGGTCAGGTGTCCGATCACATGTTGTTGTTGACAAAGCGCAGCATGCCGTCCACTGCCGAGATGGCCTTGGAGTTGATCTCGTAGGCGCGCTGGGTTTCGATCATGTTGACCATCTCCTCGACCACATTCACGTTGGAGGCTTCGAGCGAACCCTGCACCAGACTGCCGGTGCCGACCGTGCCCGGAGCGAGCACCTGCGGCTGGCCGCTGGAGGGGGTTTCGCGCATCAGGTTCTGGCCGATCGACTGCAGACCGCTCGGGTTGATGAAGCGTGCGATCTGGATCTGACCGATGACCTGCTGGCCGCCGGCTGCGTTCTGTGCGGACACCGTACCGTCGCGACCGAAGGTGATGCTGGTGGTGCCCTGGGGCACGGCAATGGGTGGCTGCAGCAGGTTGCCGTTGGCGGTGACCAGCTGGCCGGTGTTGGAGAGCTTGAAGTTGCCGTCCCGGGTGTAGGCGATCGAACCGTCGGCCTGTGCAATCTGGAAAAAGCCGTCACCGGCAATGGCCAGGTCCAGCGGGTTCTGGGTCGTGATCATGTTGCCCTGGGCGTGGATCTTCTCGGTCGCCACCACCCGCACGCCAGTGCCCAGCATCATGCCGGTGGGGGCCTGCGAGTTGGCGCCGGTCTGCCCGCCCGACTGGCGGATGTTCTGGTAGAGCATGTCCTCGAACACGGCGCGGTCGCGTTTGAAGCCGCTGGTGTTGACGTTGGCCAGGTTGTTGGAGATGACGTTCATCCGGGTCTGCTGTGCGTCCAGACCGGTCTTGGCAACCCACATCGATGCGTCCATGGCGAACTCCTGTTTTTCTCTGTTGTTCAGTCAGTGGCTCAAGACACCTTGAGCATTGAAGAGCCGGATTCATCTCCGGCCCGGCTTTCCTTGATCACCTTGATCTGCTGCTCGAAGCTGCGGCTTTGCTCCATCAGCTTGACCATGACCGCCATGGCGTTGACGTTGCTGCCTTCCAGCGCCTGCGGGGTGACAGAGGGCAGGGCGTTGCCGGCGACAGGAATGTCCTGTCCTGGCTTGTCCTGCAGTGTGAACAGACCGTCGGTGCGGCGGGTCAGGCTGACCTGCGAAGCGTCTCGCAGCAGCAGGCGTCCAACCGCGATGGCCGGGGCGTTGGTCGCCTGGCCGGGTGCTCTGGCGAAAATGTTTCCGTCCGAGTTGATGCTGGCCTCGAAACCTGGCGGGATGGTGATGACACCGCCGTCTTCACCGCGAACCGCCTGACCGGCGCCGGTCTCGAGCACGCCGTTGGCGCTGACGCGCAGGTCGCCGCGACGGGTGAAAGCCAGTTCGCCATTGCTGGCGGTCACGCCAAGCACCGCGCTGCCGTTCATTGCCACATCCATGGCCCGACCGGTCGCCATGAGCGTGCCCGGGCGCAGGTCGATGACGTCCTTGCTGACCGACTGGGGCTGGTAGCGGGAATCCATGCCGGCACCGGTGACCTTGATCGCCTGGGTGGCCGATTCATAGCTGCGCTTGAAACCGGTGGTGGACACGTTGGCCAGTTCGTTGATGACGGACTGGCGTCCGAGGCGCTGTTCGGTGATCGCGGCGGCAGCGTTGAAGGCAAGGCGGTCCATGGTCGGTTTTCCGTCAGTGGGTCAAGGATCAGCCGCGGATGTTGATGATGGCCTGGGTCAAGGTGGTCGAAGTCTCGATCGCCTTGGCGTTGGCCTGGAAGTTCCGCTGGGCAGTGATCAGGTTCACCAGCTCGGATGTCAAATCCACGTTCGAGCTTTCTGTAGCACCAGCACGGATCGTGCCAAGGCCCGACGTGCCGGCCGTTGCCAGAATCGGTTGGCCGGACGATGCCGATGCCACAAAGGTCGAGTCGCCCATCTGGCGCAGTCCGGTCGGACTGGAGAAGTTGACCAGCAGGATCTTGGCCAGCGATTTCTGGGTGCCGTTGGAGTAGCTGGCACTGACCAGACCGTCGTTGCCAATGGTCACACCCACCACATCGCCCTCCGGCGCGCCGTCCTGAGACTGCGAGAGCACAGCGAACGAAGACGAAAACTGGGTGGAAGCCGAGTAGTCGATGTTGATGGTCAGAGCGCCCTTGCCGCCGGCCAGGTACACGGTTTCCAGCTGCGTGCCACCGAGCGGTGAGACCAGCTTGCCGCCGGTGTCAAAGGTCAGCTCACCCTTGTCCAGAAACACAGGAGACCAGGCGGGCAAAGAGGTGAAGCCATCGGCACTGGTGGTCTCGTTGCCCTGGCTGTCGATGTACTTGGGCACCAGCTGGCCACCCACCAGCTCCTTGTGCTGGGTTGGCTTGATCCAGGTGGCGGTGGTGCCGCGGCCGGCCTCCACAGCCTCCAGGCCCCAGTTGGAGCTGCCCGAAATCTTGATGAAGGAGTCGGACGATGCGGTGCCCGAGGTGAACTCGAAGCGGTTGTTGGCGAAGCTGTAGCTCACCTTCACGCCGTTGATGGTTTCGGGCATGCCGGTCTCGGACTTGTTGGCCAGCGAGTTGATGCCTCTCTGCAAGGCCGCCGTGAAGGAGGAAATCGAATAGTCACTGCCCGGAGGAATCACCACGGTGCCCTTGACGCCGTCGACCGTCACGATGAACTTGTTGTTGCTGTTGTCGACAGCAAAGTTGTTGGTGACGTTGATGGTCGGGGTGCTGCCGTAGGCAATGGCAGGTTGCGAAGCAATGCCGCGCAGGGCGACGCTGGAGGGCAGGACTTCCGTGTCCCGCATGCCAAAGAGCGAGACGCCCAGGGATTGTCCGTTGGCTTGACGAACGACCTCCAGGTCGATGCTGGACTTGTCTCCAGTGGAGCCCGATTTGACAGCGAAGGTTTTGGTGCCCGAGTCGTAGTTCACCTGGATGCCGAAGCGCTGTTCGGAGGCCGGGCGAACGGTCTCACCGTTGGCCAGCACCTGCGTGCCATAGCTGCCGTTGGCATCGAGGGTCAGGGGCACTGTGGCCAGGCCGAACAACTCGTTCTTGCCGTTCGGGCCCTGGGCCAAGGTCAGGGTCGAGCTGCCGTCGGTGAAGTTGAAGGTCCGGGTGTTGAAATCAAATGCGGCCTTGATGGAAGAACCGTAGACGGTGGTGGTGGTGGTCATGCTGCCCTGCGCCAGGTTGAGCCTGTGCTGGGTCATGGTCAGTGTGCCGTCCGCATTCGCGACGACAGTGTCAGCAGGTGCACTTCCGGGTGCCGGACTGGTGGTGACGCTCTTGGTGGACTGGACGTTGGTCAGGCCATACTGGGTGGTGCTCTTGGTCCTCACACCGCCGCTGTCTGCGTGGGTGACTGCGGTTACGCTGTTGTCGGCATTGATCGTGTAAACGGGGGTTGGCGTGGCCCCGGTCAGTGTGACCGTTTCTGTGGTTGTGGACCGCAATTCGGCGGTCTTGTTCAGCCGGGTCTGCAGGGCCGCCACGATGTCTTCGGGCAGCAGTTTCTTGAGGTTGGTGCCCGCCGGAAAATCGTCTGCCGTGACGCGGATGTCCACCGGCTTGGGCGTGGGCACGCCGTTGCTCAGCTGGGTCACGCGCGTGGTCGTCAGCCTGAATTCACGGTTGTTTTGTGATTCCAGATCGTAATAGGCCTCGTCGCCAAACTTGCGGTTGAGGTAGTTGGTGGTGGCTGCGGCGATCTGGGCACCATTGAGCTTTTGATTGACGTTGGCCAGGAAGCTCAGATCAACCTTGACGCGATTGCCCGATCCGTCGACATCCAGTGAAAAAACGTTCCTGAGGTTTTCAAGTGTCAGTTTGCCTTCATCGACGAGTTGCTTGAAGTTGACGCCATCGGTCAGGGTGAACAGGTTGGTGTCCATGGCTTCCGTACTGCTGACCGATGCCGCTTCCGAGGTGCGCTTGTCGGTCAGTTCGTCCAGCGAGATCAGCTGGGTCTTGCCGGTGGTCAGTTCGTCCTTGACTTCGCTGAAAGGACGAAGTTGACCGTACTGGTTGACATACAGCTCTTCGCCGGCAGGGTTGGTGGCCTGGACCAGCGAGGCCTTGACTTCCTCGTCACCCACAAACACGTAGGTCTGCCACTTATTGAAAGGACTGTTCTGGTTGGCGTTTTGGGTCTTGACGTAGTAGATGGTGGCCAGGTAGCCGTTGCCGCCCTTGTCATAGACCGTCATGGCGGTGCTTTTGTTGTAGGTGCTGGGGTCGGTTCGGCTGAATCGGCTGGAGATCACCTGGGCATCTGCCGGGAAGTTCAGGCCCAGCTGCACCAGCGAGGTCTGTTTGGCTTCGCCCGAGGTTTTCTGAGGGATGGTCAGGACCACGCGTTCGTTGACGTTGGCGCTGCCGGTCGAGTCCACCGTCGCTGCCATGAGGCGCTGGCCGGATGAGTTGACCACGTTGAACTGGTCGTTGAGCATGAAGGAGCCATTGCGGGTGTAGAGGTCCTGAAGACCGTCTGCAGAACGCAGCGGAAAGAAGCCGTCACCCGTGATCGCGAGATCCAGCGCATTCGATGAAGAAGTCACGTTGCCCTGGCTGAATTCCTGGCTCACCTGTTTGAGGGAGACGCCCTGACCCACGGCACTCGAGGCTTTCTGCAGTGGCGAGGTGGCAAAAATGTCTCCGAAGTCGGCGCGCGAGCGCTTGAAGCCGGTCGTTCCCACGTTGGCGATGTTGTTGCTGGTCACACTCAGCTGCGAGGTGGCGGCGTTCAGGCCGGTGAGGGAGGTATAGAAAGACATGGATCTGCTCCTGTAAGACGGGAAGCGGGTTTATTGGGTGATGGTGGTGACTTTGTTCAGTGCGACCGATTGGCCGCCCTCGACCACCAGCCGCAGGCTGCCATCGCTGGCGGTCTGAACGCTCTGAACGGTGGCCATGACGCTGACGGCCGGGTTGGTGTTCTTGCCGCCAACCACGGCGCTGGCCCTGAACTGGTAGTTGCCGTCGGGCAGTGCGTTGCCGGCATCGTCCCTGCCATCCCAGGTCATCGGCACGGTGCCGGCTGTTTGTGGCCCATAGGTGGCTGTTCTGACCACGGCCCCCTTGCTGTCGAGCACCTGCACCCTCATGCCATCGGCGCCGCTCTCGAGCTGCACTGTGGCGGTGACGGGCTGCCCGTTGCTGAGTACTGCACCAGCGCCTTCGACCGAGACCTTGCGTCCGATGAGTGAAGCGCTGGCGAGCATGCGTTCTCCCGCTGTGCTGTCCACATAGGACTTGAGGGTGCCCGCCATGTTGGTGGTGGCCTCGAGCTGGGAGAACTGGGCCAGCTGGGCAACGAAGTTTTCGTTCTTCATCGGGTCCAGCGGGTTCTGGTTCTTGAGCTGGGTGGTGAACAGCTTGAGGAAGGCCTGCTGGTCCATCGCGGTGCTGGCGGGTGTGGCCTTGCTCTTGTTGACCACATCCGAATAACGGTTGATGCTGGCCAGGTTGTTGGTGACGGTGGTCATGCTTTATGTCCTGGTTCAGCCGCGCAGCACGTCGATCGTGCGCATCATCAGCTGTCGGGCGGTGTTCACCACCTCGACGTTGTTCTGGTAAGAGCGGGAGGCGGCCATCATTTCCACCATCTCGGTCATTTCGTTGACGTTGGAGCCGTAGACATAGCCTTGCTTGTCGGCCATGGGGTTGCCGGGTTCGTAGACACGCAGCACCGGCTTGGGGTCGTCTGTGAGCATGGCCACCTTGACGCCGCCACTGTTGGGGCTGGTGCTTCCCTGCTGGCCGGCGAGCTGCTGGTCGACCAGTGCCTTGAAGACCGTGCGTTTGGCCTTGAAGGCGTCCTGTTCGCTGCTGGCCACCGTGCCGGCGTTGGCCAGGTTGGAGGCCACGGTGTTGAGCCGGACCGTCTGTGCGTTGAGCGCGGAGCCGGCGATGCCGAAGATTTTGTCCATGGACATGGTCAGTCTCCTCTCAGGGCCTTGCGCAAGCCCGAAACGGAATTCTGGAAAAAGCTCAAAGTGGCCTGGTATTCGGCCGCGGCCTTGCCGTACTGGGCCTGCTCGATGTTCATTTCCACCGTGTTGCCGTCGAACGAGGCGTTGAAGGGCACACGGTAGAGCAGGCCATGCTGGTTCGCCCCCGGAGCCGGCACCTCGAAATGCGCCTCCCGCGTGGTGCGCAGTTGCTGTTCGCTGGACTGCTTGAAGATCTGCTTGAAGTCGAGGTCCTGCGCCTTGAAATGGGGCGTGTCCGCATTGGCAATGTTGCGGGCAATGACTTCCACCCGCTTGCTGCGCGCGGACAGCGCCTGACCGTGCAGGCTGAGTGCCGAATCGAACAGGCTCATGGGTTTCCTTTCAGCGGTTGTGCGGGCTGCCGGTTTCTTGACAGCCCCGACTCAAGTTGGCTTTTCCCAGACCGAATGCAAATGTTGTGCCATGTGGTTTGCGGGGGCTGGGGCGCAGCGGGGAGGCGGATTCTTGCCGCTCTGCACCTGGTGCGGCAAGACCTTGCCACCCGGCTCAACGCACGCGCTTGTCCTGCGCGCCTTGGACTTCGGTCTGCGAGACCTGTACTGCCGTGCCGGCACGCGGGGCAGGGGGTGCAGAGAACATCTGGCCGAGCTTTTCCCGCGTGTGCCTGAGCAGCCCGTCGACGATCGACTGGCGGGTGATCGGTTGGCGGGTGTCGGCGTCGACGTGCAGGGCCCGGGCCTGCGGGCCGAGGATGTTAAGCGGAGCGTGGGCCTGCTTTTCCTGACGCGCGGCGGGTTGCAGCACCGTGAGGTACAGGTCATCCAGGGTGGTCGGTCCGTCCTGGCGACCGAGCTTGACATCGTCGAAATAGGTGTCGACCAGGTGCAGCTGCTGGTAGACGCTCATGCCCAGGATGGCTTTGGGTTGCTGGGCCATGCCCACGCTGGCCGCACCGCGGTTGGGCCCGTCGCAGAACTGGATGATGCCGTGGCAGCGCTGGTTGCTCGCCTTGGGGTTCATGCCATCGCTTTCCATCAGGGTCATGCGGGCGAAGTCGTCAGGCGCAAACCGGTATTTCTGGGCCATTTGCAGGATCTTGCCCTCGACGGCGGACTTTTCCTCGGCCGGAATGAAGCCGCGGGCCACCGCCCGCTCGAGGGTCTGCTGCAGGACAGGGTTGGCTGGACCTTGGCCAGAAGCGGTCCTGGCATGCGGGATGGCGCGGTTGAGTTGCGGTGCGCTGAAGGTGCTGGGCGTGCGCTGGCCGGAGACAGGGCGCTGGGCCAGCCAGTTCTGGGTCTGCAGCGGCACAGCGGTGGGTCTGGGCACAGGCGCTTCTGCGCTGGCCAATGTGCCGGAGGGCAGGGTGCTGAAGAGGCCGGCGGTCTGCAGCCTTTGCCCGGGCTGGATGCGGTTGGGGTCGCTGATGCGGTTGTTCTGTGCGAGCTCGAGGGCGTAGCGGTGGGTCTGTTCGGCGCTGAGTTGCACACCCTGTTCCCGGGCCAGCTGCTGCACGATGCTGTTGAGGCTGTCTCGGCCGCGCACCGTGTAGGCTGTGGGCGGCAGGGCGGCTCTGGCCGCAGCTGACGAGGGCGCAGTTGAAGCCTCGGTCACAGCCCCGGTCGCGGATGTCCCCGCCTCCTTGGGGGTGGCGTTGATCTGCTCGAGCAGCGACTGGAAATCCTGCCCTGAAGGGCTGTCGCTCATGGCGGGGGCGCCCGCCTGCCAGGCTTCGGGCCTCCACGCGGCTGCAGTGAGGGGGGAAAAATTTTCCAAGGGGCTACTCCGGTCTGTTCTGTGGCATCCTTCTTGCACCGGTGAAAGACCAACTGATCACTGTCAGAAAATCCACACCGACCTGTTCCATGCAAATGCTGTGCCGACTTTTCTTCGCCCTGTGGCTGCTCCTGCCAGGAGGGATGGCGCTTGCGCAGGACGCGCGCGCCAGCCTGATGGAGCAGGCGCGCCAGTGGGTGGCCACCGAGCTCGGGTCTTCTGCTGCAGCCGTCCAGATCGCCCCGCTCGACGAGCGGGTTCAGGTCCGAAGCTGCTCTGCGGGCTTGCGGATGGACTGGCCTTTTGCCTCCCGCGAAACCCTCAGGGTGAGTTGCCCCGACGCCAGCGGCTGGAATCTTTTCCTGCAGCTGCGCAACGTCCCTACAGCCCAGAGCGCTCGTGCCGATGCTTCTGCTGTAGCGCCTGCGGTACGCCGTGTGGTGGTGCTCCGTTCGGCCTTGCCCCGGGGGACCGTCCTGCAGCCGGAGATGCTGGCACTGGCGGATGTGCCGCATAGCCCCGCCCTGCAGAGCCCCTTTGACCAGATCGAGCGGGTGGTGCTGTCGGCGCTGACCCGGGACGTGTCTGCGGGCGCACCCCTGCAGGCCATGGATGTGCGCCGTGCCTTGCTGGTTCAGCAGGGCCGGATGGCGGTCCTCAATGTGGGGCAGAATCAGGGCTTCCAGATCTCGGTGAGGGTCGAGGTCCTGCAGGACGGCTACATTGGCGACCAGGTCCGTTTGCGCAATCCCGACTCGGGACGAACGCTAACTGGCATCGTCACCGGATTGAATACCCTGAGAGGCATTTGATCTGAAAATGAATCGAAATTCGCTAACAAAAATAATGATGCGGGAAATCCCTCAAGTTTCCTGCGCTGGGGTCGATACTCAAGATGTCGCATGGCAGATCATCTGCCAGCCCATGCAGAAAGAGAGCGCAACATGACCGATCCAATCAACAGCTATGCCAGAAGGGCCCAGTCCGACCCGACCTTGCGCGCAGCCATTGGTCAGGTGGGCCGCCAGACTTCCGATTCGGCCTCACGCACCCCCCAGGAGTCGGCGGTCCGTCCGGCAGCCGACGAGGTGACCCTGTCGAACGTGGCTCAGCGTGTGATGGCCCAGCCCGACTTTGACCGAGCCAAGGTCGATGCGATCAAGGAGGCCATCCAGAATGGCCAGTACCCCCTGAACTCCCGCAAGATCGCCGAGAGCTTTGTGGCCCTCGAGCAGATGATCAAGGAGTGAGCCTCCGATGAGCCTTTCCGGCACGCCCGACACTGAGCAGACCCCTTCGCTTCTCGGGGATCTGCTGCAACGTCTGCGGCGCCTGCTGGAACTGGAGTTCGATGCCCTGCGTGAGCAGTCCCTCGAACAATTTGAAAGCCTTCAGCCGGGCAAGAACGAGTTGCTCGAACAGCTGGCCCGGCTCGCCCCTGACGCGCAAGTTTTCCAGACCGATCCCCAATGGACCGATGCCCGCGAGGCCCTGGTCGAATGCCGGGACCTCCATCGGCGCAACGCTGTCCTGATCGAGCGCAAGCTTGAAGCCATCCGCAACGCCCTGCAGAGCCTGACCCAGGCCAGCCAGACCAGCACGGTGGAGGTCTACGACAGGCTGGGCCAGGTGGCCCGATTCGCGCGCGGCCGCGGCTATCAGGACGCCTGAGCGTCCGACGTGCTTTTCTCGTCCCCCGGACGCATTCCCTTGAGCCAGTAGACCCAGGACAGCAGCACCGCGACTGCGGTGTAGAGCTCGGGCGGGATTTCCTGATCCACCTCCAGGCGGGCCAGCAGCTGCAGCAGCTGGGGGTCCTGGGCGATCATCACCCCGTGGGTGCGGGCCTCCTCCAGAATGCGTTCGGCCAGTACCGCATCGCCCTTGGCCGTGACCACCGGGGTGGGGTTGTTGCCGTAGGCCAGCGCCACGGCCTGCTTGCGGTAGTGCCTCATGCCGCCAGATCCACCACCATGCCTCGGCCCGAAGGCACCCAGTCCTGCGCCGGGGCCGGACGGGCTCCATGCATGACCTGCAGCGAATGCATGTCCAGTCCCGCTTCGCCGAGCATGGCCGACAGTTGTGGTGACTGTTCACGAGCCATGATCGTCACATCTTCGCGCAGGGCCCACATCCTGAGGTCCACCTGGCGCAGTCCGGTGAGTTGCGTCTGCAGCCAGATTTCGCCGAGGTCTTCGCTGCGGGTGTGCAGGTTCACCGTCAGCGGCGGGCGCTCATCGCCCTGGCGCGCAGGGCGTCTGAATTCGATCTCCACCGGGTCCGCGTCCTGAAACGGCAGGGTCAGGCACAGCAGCAGTTCCTGCTGCGCCTGGGCCTGCGCGGCCTGCACCTGGTGACTCTCCAGCTGGTCCAGGCTGGCCTCGATCGGGCGCAGAAGGTCCTCGAGCCGCAGGGCATCGGAGCCCTCGTCGGCGGTGCGGCTCTCCTTGATCCACTGCACCAGCTTGCGAAGGAGTTGTCTTGGATCGGGGCCTGCCGGTGGCTGGCCCCGGGCCAGCCAAACCTCGTTGCCCAGGGCGCCCGCCACTGCCTTGGCCAGGTCAGCGGGAGCCAGCTTGCCCATCTGCAGCTGCCAGTTTTGCCACAGTTGTTGCAGGTCGGGGGCGTCGATCTGGTCGAGCAGCCTGGGCAGCGCGCCCGACTGCAGCAGGTTCAGGGTGTCCGGTTGGGCCGGCGGGCGAAAGAGCAGCTGGTTCAGGCGCGAGACCAGCGCCTGGGTGGGATCGTCCGAAGAGGGGGGTGCCGGGCTGGGCAGCAACTGCCAGCCCTCGGCGGATTGGCGCACCTGCAGCCAGACCGGGCCTTGTTGCAGGCGTGGACTCCCGGGGGGCAGTGGCAAAGCCTGCCCGCGCAGGATCATCCATGGCTGGTCGCCCCGCAGCTGCAGGTTGGCCTGGACGATCTGGCCGTCACGGAGGTTGAGTGCCTGGGCTGTTTCCGCGCGCAGCGGCAGCAGCTTTCCTTCCAGAAAGATCGGGTTGGCACGCCCCGGCAGGTTGAGCAGGGCTTGAGCCCCTTCGATCATGGATAGTGCACCCAGCGTCGACGTGCTTCCGGGCTGTGCCCGGTGCTGGGTGGGTCCTGAGGTGGCGGCACGAAGGGGGCCAGAGACACTTGCACCAGGCGGGCGTGCTCGGGGATGCGCAGCACGGTGCCGCTCTTGAGCCGTTGACGGGCGGACGTCTTGCCCAGCACCTCGGCATTGGCCTCCTGCAGGTGGCGCACCAGCAGGGCCATGTTCAGCGGGCTGCCAGCATACTGCTTGCTGGCGATCTTTTCGAGCGTGTCACCGGCAACGCTGGTGTAGCCCACAAAACCGATGGCGTTCTGGCTGCTGGCGGGCGCTGATTCCGCCGTCTGGGCCTGCAGGCCTTGCAGTGGGGCCAGCAGCACAAGGGCAAGCGCGAGGGGCAGTGGGTGTGCAGACAGGGCAGGGAGGGTCTTCATGGGGTGTTCCTCGTCGTTCAGCGACGGGCCTGTTGCAGCCCGGAGGCTGGGGGTGTTCCGGCCATTTTCAGGTTCAGGGGGTGCGCCACCCAGCCAGGCCGTGGAAGGCGATTGTCGCCGGCCAGGGTCACCAGTTCGGCGCGCGTCTCGTCCACACGGACCACCCTTGCGACCACCATCCGGCCGATCGCGCCAGGCTCGAGCGCCCGGTCGGGCAGCCAGGCCGGATCGACCAGCACCCATTCGTCACCGACCTGCAGGCCCGCCAGCCGGCCCATGTTGAGTTGCCAGCCGCCCGAGATGGCGGCTTCGAGCTGGGGCTGGGGCCGTACGCAGGCCATCTGGCGGTTGAGCAGCTCTGCCCAGACGTTGAGCTGCTGTTCGATGTGTTGCCAGGAGGTTTCACTCCAGATGGCCAGACCCCAGGCCTGGGGCTGCACCGGCAGGTCCATCAGGACATGCTGCTCTGCGACCAGCCTGTGCTGGTGGTTGAGTGCCAGACGCCATTGCAGCCTTTCGGTGGCCCGGCTCGTGGCGGGGAGCACGTCCAGCCGCAACTCGACACGCCAGTCGCTGTCGGGCGAGGGCGGGGCCAGCAGCATTTGCTCGTAGGTGTTGGCGTAGGTGCCGGGTGCCATGAACATGCGCCAGGGCCGGGCCAAGTCGTCGCTGCCCAGCCACTGCAGGCGCACCGCTTGCGTGAGGCGATCGCGCACGCCAACGGGCAAGCGGGCGGACCATCGGGTGTTCAGGGACAGGATGGGGTAGAGGCCCGATGCAGGTACGTCGGCTCCGCAGGCGTCGGCTTTGGCGCTGCGGCTGCCCTCGAGCAGCAGATCGCGGGCTGCGCCCGAAGGCTTGTCCAAAGGGGCGGGCAAGTGGATGGATTGCCGCATGGACTGGTGTTCATGCAGGCGGCCGGCGCTGTCGATCCAGCTGATGGCATCCACCCGGGCGCTGGCACGCAGGGCCTGGTCGGCCAGCTTCTGGCGGGCCAGCTCGAGCCGCTCGCCGGCGCTGAGGCTGTCGCTGCAATGCCCCGTGGCGGCATGGAGCACCAGCAGGCAGGCCAGCCATCGGTACGGGCGTGACAGCATGGGGGCGCTCCTTTGCCGACGGATCAACGCGCGCGCTGGTTGAGCATGGCCAGGTACTGGCGGCGCAGCTCGAGCACGATGCTCTTGTCGATGGACAGGGTGGTTTCGTAGGTGTCTTCGCCCACCGGGGTGATGCTCACCAGCGTGGCGCCATAGACCACGCCCTGGACCTTGGAGCGGAAGCTGTCGCTGGTGACCACCATGTCGGCCACGGTGGCGTTGGCATCGAGCTGCAGACCATAGATCTGCTCGGTCAGCGAGCGGTAGGCGTCGAGCTTGGAGGCGCGGATGGCCATCAGCCTCTGCTGGGCCGGGTTGCGGTGGTTCTGCACCCCGATCACGGCGTAGCCTGTGGCCGTCATGTTCTCGATGCGCTCGATCAGCGGGTTGACCGGGGCGGCTGGACGTTCCTGGCTCACCTGCTCCGGCACGGAAACACAGCCTCCAAGGGCAAGCAGCAGGCAACCGGTGCCCAGCAAAGTCGTGATGTTCATGTGGCTTCCTTGATCTGTGCGTCAGTTGACGCCTGGGATGTACACCTGTATCGGCACCAGGGAAGCGAGCTTTAGCGGCCGCTGGGTTTGACCGGCAGTTTGAGAAATGTAAAAATCTGCAAAAATGCTAAATTGGTGTAAAAAAACAATTCATTGAATCCGTCCGTCTGCGTTGCAGTCGGTGTCGGTCCCTGTTTTCATGCGTCTTTCCTCGGCCTCTCCAACCTACCTCGGCGACAGTGCGGCAGCCCAGGCGATCCGCCACATGGTTGCCAAGGTCGCGCCGTCGGCGGCCACGGTGTTGATCACCGGAGAAAGCGGCACGGGCAAGGAGCTGGTGGCGCGAGGCCTGCACGACCATTCCCCCCGGTGTACGGCCAACTTCGTGCCGGTCAATTGTGGCGCCATCCCCAAGGAACTGCTCGAAAGCGAGCTGTTCGGGCACCGCAAAGGCGCCTTCACCGGCGCCCACGCTGACCGCATCGGCCGTTTTGAACTGGCACACGGCGGCACCCTCTTCCTCGACGAAATCGGCGATATGCCGCTGGACATGCAGGTCAAGTTGCTGCGCGTGCTGCAGGAGCGCAGCATCGAACCTGTGGGTTCGGGGCGCCCGGTGCCGGTGGATGTGCGGGTGGTGGCGGCCACGCACCGCGACCTGGAGGCGGAGATTGCCGCCGGGCGTTTCCGCGAAGACCTTTATTACCGGCTGAACGTCCTGCCCCTGCACACCCCGGCCCTGCGCGAGCGTCAGGATGACATTCCCGACCTGCTGGCGCATTTCGCCCGACGTTTTGCCATGCCCGGTCGCATGCCGATCCGCTTCGGTGCCGATTTCATCTCGGTGCTGCAGGCCTACGCCTGGCCCGGTAACGTGCGCGAACTGGGCAACCTCGTGGACCGTTTCACAGCCCTGTTTTCGGAGCAAGAGATTGCGCTGGACATGGTGCCCGCGAACCTGCTGCCCAAGGGGTTGGCCGAGCTGCAGTCGGCCAGGGGCGTGGTGCCTGCGGACAGCCTGGAAACCCAGTCGGTGCTCGAGCCGCTGGACATGGTGCCTCAGGACATGGCAGGCCCAGCGCAAACCGAGGTCTGCAACGTGGAGGATGTGATCCTGCTCGCCCAGGGCATGCCGGTGCTGCCTGACCAGGGCCTCTCGCTGAAGGAACATCTGGCGGGCATCGAGAAGGACCTGATTCTGAAGGCGCTTGAGCGCGCCCAGGGCAACGTCACCCAGACGGCCCGCCTGCTGCAGCTGCAGCGCACCACCCTGATCGAGAAGATCAACAAATACGACCTGCGTGGCGCCCTGGCCGTCGCCACGGGCTGAATCAGGGGCGTGCGGTCGCCGGGGCAGACGCCCCGGGGATGGGTGGGCGGGGATATTGCAGCAGGGTTTCACGCTCTTTCTGTTTCTGCGCGGCCGCCTTGGCCGTGGCCTGTTCGGCCTGCAGCTGGCGCTCGCGCTGCTGACGGCTCATGTTCTCCACCTCGGAGCGGATCTTCTGGCCCGAATCGGCAATCTGGCCCTCCAGCCCCTTGACCTGCTGGCTCAGGCGTTGCAGTGAAGCCGCCTGCGATTGCATGCGCGCGTCCATGGACTGAACCTGCTTGACGATGGCCTGGCTCTTGTCTTCGAGCTGCTTGGCGGCCGCTGCGGGCATGCTTTGGGTGGATTTGACCACCTCGTCGAGCTTGGCTTCGAGCTGCTGTTGCTGCTTGTGCGCCTGCTCCTGTTGCCCGGCCAGGTTCTGCAGCGCTTCATTGACGGAAGCCACGGTTTCCATGGTCGTGTTCAGCTCGGTGACCCGTTTGCCGACCGCCAGCAGCATCGCATCGACCGTTTTAAGGCGCGAAAACAGTGTCAGGGACACCCCCATGAAGACGCAGGCCGTGATCAGCATGAGTGCACCGGTGACGATCAGCAGGATCATGCTTTGCTTGCGTTGCTTGGCATGGGTCTTCATCATCACTTCGGTGGCCTCGCGCATGGCGGTACCGGCGTTGGTGGCCAGGCTGGCCGAGCGGGTGGCCAGTTCGGCCGAATCGAGCACGACCGCCTTGATGATGTTGAGCTCCTCTTCAGCAGCCTGGGCTGCTGTCTGGGCATCGGCCTCGGTCCCGGTGGGCGCCTGCGCAGCAGGCGCAGAGGCCCCTGGTGCGGCCGGCCCCGTGGTCTGGCTTTCCTGGGTGTCAGGGTTGTCCATGGGCTCGGTCACTCCGGTGTGCTCTTGAGGGATTGCTCCAGCGCATTCAATTCGTCACGCAGGCGCTGGTTTTCCGTACTGAGATGGTTCATACGTTCAGGAATCGACACTTTGGGCGATTCCTGAAGGGCTGGGGTTGCGCGGACCGGTGCCACCGGGGCTGCTGGCGCTGCCTGCGCCTGTGGCGCAGGTTCAGGTTCAGGGGCAGGTTCAACGGCCGCTTCAATGGGTTCAGGCTCGCTGGGTGCGGCTTGAGGAACCGCCACGCTGTGTTCGAGCACCGGCCCTTCGGCTTGCGGGGTCGCAGGTCGGCGCACCACACCGGTCTGCGATTCGCCAGTGGGCAGTGGCGATGCGGCAGAGGAGGCTTGCTGTTCGTCGGGTGTGTTCATGGCAATCCAGTGCGAAAAGGCCGGTCATGGGCGACGCGTGGTCGACGGGCCGGGCGGAGTCAGGGTTTTGAGGGTGTTGACGTCGTGCAGCGCTGCGCTCTTGCCCAGCTCGTTGCGGGCCATGTAGGTGCGCGCCCGGTCCATCGAGCGGAAGGGGCCGGTGACCACGAGGAACTGGGCGGTGTCCACGCCGGGCTGCATCATGGGCACGATGCGCGCATTGGCCAGCAGCTTGTCTGCCGAGATCTGCTTGCGGGCCGCCTGCGCTGTGGGGTGACGGCCGTGCTCGATGACCCAGGTGTCGGCTTCGAGTTTGCGCAGCCACTGCAGTCCGTTCTGGGCGGCGTCTGGCAGTTCGCTGATGACTTTGGGGGCGCTGGCGGCCTGCACGGGCGCAGGGGCTCCAGCCGTTGCCGGTGCCGACGCTGCAGCCGACGGCGCGCTCGCGGCGGGCTGGGCCTGACTGGCCGGAATGACCGGGGCGCTGGCTGCTTCGGTGGCCGCACTGGCCTCAGGAGCGGTTGAAGCCGCAGCCGATGCCGCTTCGATTGCCGGGCTGCTGGCCGCGTTGCTGGCGGAGGGTGCAGGCTCGGAGGCAGGTGCAGCAGCAGGGACCGCCGGGGTGCGCGCCACAGAGCCGATCAGGCCCTGCACCACCTCGGGGTGCAGCCAGCTGGCCACCCCGGCAGACAGCACCAGCAGCACGCCGGCGACCACGAAGGTCAGGGTCCGGCCACCCGATCGCCGGGCCGGGGCCGCCGGGGGCGCCGCATCGGCCGACGCCGGTCCCGGTGTAGCGGCCCCGAGGGCACCCAGGGCGGCTGGGGCCGATGGGGTCAAGGGCGGCCGGGGTGTCTCGCGGGACTGGGCAGGCGGTGCCGTCTGCAGCCGTGCGATCAGTTCGAGGGCCGCGAACTCGCGGCCTGCCTGCCTGGCCTCTTCGACCATCTGGTCGATCTGGGCCTGGGTGGGCGGTTCGATCTCCCAACGCATCAGGCGCCGGCCCTGGGGGTCCAGGTTGCGCAGGGCTGCGGCTTGCCCGTTGAGCACCAGCACCGCACTCACGCGGGCGCCAGGCAGATGCTGCAGCAGGCGCAGCAGCAGTTTGAGTTCATGTTCAGGCAGGGCGCTCGCATCGTGCACGATCCAGAGCTTGTGCGGCGCTTGCGGTCCCTGGTTCTGGGTGGCCGCATCGACAGAAACGTCTTCCAGCAGGTCATTGAAGCGGGCGATCAGGGCTTCGGTGTGGGTCGGGAAGAAGATTTCGGTGGGCGTGTCAGGCAGGCGCTTGCGCAGGCGCTGCACCAGGATCTGGCTGTAGTGGTCCAGCAGCCCTGGACTGATGCCATGCAGGATGACGCTTTTGCCGTCCTGTTCGATGGCCTCCAGGCAGGCGTCGATCTGCAGGCGATCGGCCAGGCGGAAGAACAGGTCCTTGGGAGGGGCGGAGGGGGAAGGGGATGGATTCATGGGGTGTTCGTTCATCGACCAGCGTCCACGCGCTTGCCATCCGGATTAAACATCATGCCCGGCGGGACCTCGGGGCGGGGCCGCTGCATTGGCGCCACGCCGGGGCGAACCTGTCCCAGGCTGAAGACGTAGGCGATCACCTGGGCCACGGCGTAGTACAGGGATTCGGGCACCGGCTGGTCCAGCTCGGTGGTGAAGTACAGGGCACGTGCCAGCGGCGCGGCCTCGAAGATTTCGACGCCATGGGCACGGGCTTCCTCGCGGATGCGGGCAGCCATCTGATCGGCGCCCTTGGCCAGCAGGATGGGCGCGCCGTCGGACGTCGGGTCGTAGGACAGGGCCACGGCAAAGTGCTCCGGGTTGGTGATCACCACGTCCGCGTCCTTGACCTGCTGCATCATGCGCGCGTTGGACATTTCCCTTTGCTTGCGGCGGATCTGAGCCTTGATCTCAGGGCGGCCTTCCATGTCCTTGAGCTCGTCCTTGACCTCCTGCTTGGTCATGCGCATGCGCTTGATGAACGCGTACTTCTGGTACGGTGCGTCGAGCAGCGCGATGAGTCCGAGCGTGAGGGTGAGCCACAGCGCCGATTCAGCGATGAGTTTGCCGGTGAGGTAGAGCGCAGGCTCCAGGCTCATGGTGCTCAACTGCACAAGCTCTTCGAGGTGCTTGCTCAGCTGGATCCAGAGCACCAGGGTGACCAATGAAAACTTGGCAATGCCCTTGAACAGTTCCATGGCGGCGTGCGCGCCGAACATGCGTTTGAAACCCGCGATCGGGCTGAGCTTTTCCGCTTTCGGCTCCAGGTTGGCCCAACTGAAGAGGTAACCCCCGGTCATGCCGCTGGCGGCGATGGCGGCCACCACCGTGACGGCCAGCACCGGCAACAGCAGGAACATGGCTTCAGTGAGGTGGGCTGCGAAAATCGAAGGCATCAGCATGGGCGTGTCCAGCGCCTTGCGGTCAAAGTTCATGCCCTGCGCAAAAATCTGGCTGAGGCGGTGCACCAGCCAGCTGCCCAGGCCGACGATGACGGCGGTGGCCGCAATCGTGACGGCTGCCGCTGGCATCTCGACGGATCGGGCGACCTGGCCTTCGTCACGGGCTTTCTGGAGTTTTCTGCCCGTGGGGTCTTCGGTCTTTTCGCTGCTGTCGCTCTCGCTCATCGCTGCCCTCCGTCAGATCTGTGACAGAAGTTGCCGGACCTGCACAAAGGCCTGTGACCAAAGCCACTGGATGCGTGTGCCGATGCTGGGCAGGCAGATGTAGAGCACGCCCAGACCCACGATCAGCATCGCAGGAAAGCCGACCGAAAAAATGTTGAGGGCAGGCGCCGCGCGTGAGGCCACCCCCAGCCCGATGTTGATGAACAGCAGGGTCACCATGATGGGCAGGGCGATCAGGAGCGCGCCCAGAAAGATCATCGAAGACCAGGTCAGCAGGCCGCCCCAGGCCTGCTGGCTGAGCAGGGGCTTTCCGATCGGCATGGTCTGGAAGCTGTCGAGCACCAGACTCAGCAACAGGCCATGCCCCCCCAGCCCGACAAAAATCAGTGTCGAGAGGATGATCAGGAATTGCCCGATCACGGGCACGTTGCCCATGTTGGGGTCGATCAGGTTGGCCATCGACAGGCCGATGGTGTTGGAAATCGTCTGCCCGGCCACCAGCACGGCAGCGGTGATCACCTGCAGCATCAGGCCCATCAGCACCCCCAGGGTGATCTGGTTGGCCACTTCCAGCAGCCCGGCGCCGCTCAGGGGATCAATGCGGGGCCATTCCTGCATGGGGTAGACCATGAAGGTCAGCGCCAGCGCAAAGGCCACCCGTACCCGGGTGTTGAGGGCCCGCAGCGAAAACACCGGAGCGGCCACCAGCAGGGCAGAAATCCGCAGCATCGGCCACAAGAGCCGATAGAAATGGTCCATCCAGGTGGCCAGTTCGATGTTCACGCTTTGCCTGCTGCGGATGCTTCAGTGGAACAGCCCGGGGATGCGCATGAAAATTTCGCGCGTGTAGTCCACCAGGGTGTTGATCTGCCAGCCGCCGACGATGGCCAGAGTGGCGCCCAGGGCCGCGATCTTGGGAATGAAGCTGAGCGTCATTTCGTTGATCGAGGTGGCGGCCTGGATGATGCCGATGAACAGACCGATGGCCAGGGCCACCAGCAGCAGCGGCGCAGAGATCAGCATGGTGATCCACAGGGCTTGGCGGCCCAGGTCGATGACGGTAGAGGCGTCCATGGCATGCTCCTCAGGAAGTGACAAAGCTGTTGGCCAGCGAGCCCAGCAACAGGCCCCAGCCGTCGACCAGGACAAACAGCATGAGCTTGAAGGGCATGGAGATCATCATGGGCGAGAGCATCATCATGCCCATGGCCATCAGGACGCTGGAGACCACCAGATCGATCACCACAAAGGGGATGTAGATCAGGAAGCCGATGGTGAATGCGCTCTTGAGCTCGGAGGTGATGAAGGCCGGCACCAGGGTGGTGAAGGGCGCATTGGCAGGCGTCACCGATTCGGGCAGCTTGGCCATCTGCATGAACATGGCCAGGTCTTCCTCCCGGGTCTGCAGCATCATGAATTTGCGCAAGGGCACTTCGGCAGCAGCCAGGGCCTTGTCGAAAGCCATGCGGTCGTTCATGAAGGGCACCACCGCATTGGTATGGATGTCCTGCAGGACCGGCGACATCACGAAGAAGGTCAGGAACAGCGCCAGGCCGACCAGCACCATGTTGGGGGGGGTCTGGCCGGTACCCAGGGCCTGCCGAAGGATGGACAGGACGATGATGATGCGCACAAAGGACGTCATCATCAGCACGGCCGATGGCAGCAGCGACAGCGAGGTCATCAGTGCCAGCAGCTGCAGCGACAAGCTGTACTGCGTGCCGCCCTTGCCGGTGCTCACGTTGACCATGGGGATGCCTTGGGCGAAAGCGGCGGCGGGGACCAGACAGGCCAGCGCAAGGGCCAGCCAGAACCAGGTTTTCTTATGCATGGGGCAGGATTTCAGTACGGACCGAGGGGTCGGGCAGGTCGACAGGCCATTGGCCAAGAGACTGGATCTGCTGGGCCGTCACGCCGATCAGCATCCGCTGGCCATCGACCTGCATCAGCAGGATCTTCTGGCGCGGTCCGAGGTTGAGGGTCTCGAGCAGGCGCATCTGGCGCGTCGGGTCGGCGCTGGCCTGGAGCCTGTTTTGCAGTCGGCGCAGGGTCCAGAGCATGAGGCCCATGAGGGCCAGCACCAGCGCCAGGCTGGCGAACATCTTGACGATCTCCCAGGTGCCCATCGTGCGCGATCAGAGGTTGCGCATGCGCTCGGAAGCGGGGGCCACACGGGTCAGGCGGATGCCGTAGCGTTCGTTGACCAGCACCACTTCGCCCTGGGCGACGATGGTGTTGTTGACCAGCAGGTCCAGCGGCTCGCCGGCGATGTGGTCAAGCTC
>JACCDV010312178.1_pt1 | contig 27136 bp, 23 predicted proteins | sample 7446131 | NCBI WGS metagenome assembly JACCDV01 (sample SAMN15323448, study PRJNA562643) | freshwater metagenome | isolation source: river surface water | place: USA:Blue River Watershed | collected 2017-08-17 | reverse complement strand
TTCGTATTAAGGAGAACGGATTCGGCTTTATCAAGCCAAGTGATGATAGTAAGGATGTATTTTTCCACGCTCAATCACTAGTTGACATTGCTTTCGACGACCTTAAGGAAGGTGACGCCGTAACCTTCGACGTTGAGCAGGGACCAAAAGGACCAGCTGCTACAAACGTACGCCGCGCATAAAGAACCACATACTAAACAAGCGCCGACCCATTAGGGTCGGCGCTTGTTTATTTTTCAGCATTCACATAACCAAAAGAGGTATACTACAAGCATATGCTCTTTTCAACGATTGTTCACCATTACTTACTCTGGCACTACACGAGTGCCTTCGGCGAAATTTTACACCTCTTTAAAAACTTCGCTTGGTTTATTACACACTTTTTTTCTCTCCCGGAATTAGTGCGAACATTTTTCTCTCCCTGGAAACGGATGACCGAAGAGAAAAGCGGTCATTTTAATCTCGAAGAATTTGCCGCCTACCTTATCATAAACTTTTTCTCTCGACTCATTGGAATGGGCATGCGCAGTGTCGTACTCTTCATCGGCCTTACGGCCTTAGTGTTACTCTGTAGCTTGACGATTACACTCTATATTTTTTGGATTTTTGCACCTGCCATTTTAATAGCCTCCATCTATTTTGGTTTTGCCTTTTTACTTACGTAATCCTACATATATATGTATACTCTCGCCGCTGATATCGAACGCTACAAAATTCCGGTCACTCTCTCAAAGTATCTTAGTCGAAAAACTCTCACTATCCTACGCACTTCATTTTTTGCGGGCGCACTTAGTTTTAGTTTCTTAGCATTTGGAGCTACTCTCGGCATTCCCAATCTCTACATGTCACCACTTCTTGGTGGAGTCCTCATTTGTACCGGACTCTGGATAGAACAGCTCTTGATCTATAGTTACCATAATAGTTTTTACTTTTATGGTTTAAATTCTGTCCTTGGTATAACTGACCAAAAAATTACCGGGGCTACGTATGAAGTAGCTGAAGCAGTTATTCCTTATAGAGAAGACATTACTGCCGGCTTCTGTAAATCAAAATTAGGTATGGCAATTTTGTTTCGAGCCGGACTCAGTCTTGATGCTGTCGAATCCTACCTCAACAGCAATCGACCCATCATTCACACTGACATGGTCGCCCTTGCAAAAGATAAACCATTTTCATTTATTGAACTAGGATTGTTTATATTGACACAAGACAGCAGCTTCAAAAAACTACTCAGTGCCTCCGGTGTCACTGATACAATTTTTATTGGATCACTTAAATGGATTACCAACACCTACCACCAGTCTCGAAAACGTGAACGTTGGTGGGGGAAAGATTCACTCTCAAAAAATGAAGGTATTGGAAAAGAGTGGTCGTATGGAAATACGTATTTGCTACAAAAATATTCCCGCGATATTCGCACCAATGCTGTCTATACCAATTTAGCTTTTGGGGACAGTGCCTTCACGCAAGAAAAAATTAACGAAGTTGAAATTGCTCTCGCTCGATCAAAAGCCTCAAATGTGCTTGTCATCGGGGAAGCCGGGGTAGGAAAAATCGATCTCCTCCTTGAGGTGGATCGTCGTCTCCGAACAGGTAAATCGCTCAACGCGATTGAGCACCTCCATCTCGTGCAGCTGGATACCACGCGACTGTTCGCCACACACCACGACCGGCAAGCACTTGAGGTTACTTTATTAAATTTATTTTCCGAAGCGATAGAAGCTGGTAATGTTGTTCTTGTCATTGAAAACATGAGTAGCTTTATCAAAGAAGCAAGTTCACTTGGCGTGTCTGTCCCTGAACTCCTTGATCCATTTTTGGCCACTCCAGCTCTACACATTATTGCCACCGATACACCGAGTACGTACCACACTCACCTCGAACCACTCGGTGCCTTTACGAGAAGATTTGCAGAAGTACTCATCGACACTCCCGACCTCTCGAGCACAACACGGATACTAGAAAGTATCGCGCTGCCAACCGAAATTAAATACAAAACCACCTTTACCTACGGATCACTTGAAGCCATTACCATCTGCGCGGATCGATATGTAATTGATGGTGTCATGCCAGAAAAAGCTATTGAACTTCTCATTGATGTAGCCACCCGGGCGCACCAAGAAACAAACGCCCTTGTTACCGCCGATACCGTTTACTCAATTATTAGCGAAAAGACCGGAATGTTGGTTGGACCAATCAAAGAATCCGAAAGAGACCTATTCCTCAATCTGGAAGAGAAACTACATGAACTCGTGATCGGGCAAGACCGAGCACTTGACGCCATCGCTCGCACCATGCGTCGCGCTCGCGCGGGAGTTCAAATGACAGACAAACCAATTGGCTCATTTCTATTCCTCGGCCCAACCGGAGTCGGAAAAACCGAAACCGCTAAAGCGCTCGCACAAATATTTTTTGGCTCAAAAACAGCCTTGGCAAGACTGGATATGTCTGAATTTAGTGGGGAAGAAGCGCTGACACGTATTCTTGGAACAAACGAAACTTCCGGAATGCTCCCTGACCTACTGCGTGAACACCCTTACTGCGTACTGCTCTTGGATGAATTTGAAAAAGGTTCACGAGCAGTCCATGATTTATTCTTACAAATTCTTGACGAGGGAATGTTTACCGACGGTCGCGGCAATACCGTCAACGCACGAAACACCATCATTATTGCCACCTCAAATGCCGGCAGTCAGCTCATTCTCAAGACTGTGACTCAGAGAAAAAATCTACAAACGTTGCAAGGTGAGATTATCGGTCACATTATAAAAGACGGCATATACCGACCAGAGCTACTCAACCGCTTTGACAGTACGATTATATTTGAACCACTCACAATCGAAGAACAAGGACTAGTGGCTGGGCTCCTCCTTAAAGACCTATACGAACGAATCGAAAGTCGCGGCAATCAACTTATCGTCAATCGTGACTTACTTGATCTCTTGGTAGAGAAAGGCTACAACCCAGAATTTGGAGCAAGGCCTATGCTACGTGTCATTCAAGATGTACTAGAAGAAAAAATTGCACAAAAAATTATTAGCGGAGAAATAAAACGCGGGCAACCCATCTCTCTATCTAAAGAAGACTTTACCGCGAGTGAACTCACTGTATAGAAAAATCCCACACTTGTGTGGGATTTTTTTGCGAAGGTTAGTCACCTTCTGGCTCCAACCAATACATAGCTGGTTGAAAACTTGCCATTGACCGCGAGTCACCGAAGACCACCTTCACCACCGGTCCATCAGAACTTTCGTGCACACAGTAGTGAAATACTGCCTGTGAGTGTGTGATGTTTTGAGCAAAGGCAACGAGAAGTTCCATCTGCTTACGCACAGCATGTAACACACGATCTTCCGGACAAGTGCTCGTATCAAAAAAACGAGCAAGATCGTTCATGGTATCAAAACACATGCGCAGCAAAATTTTTTCAGAAAAAAAGCTGCTGTCTTCTGGCAAAATCCATACTTCGTACAAACGTTTTTTTGGTTGGGTTTCAGCGTTGCTGCCTGTGCTTGTCTCGGGCTTAAGTACCGCCCGAACAAACACACCTGAGAACTGATCGAAATGAGACACTTCTCCAAGGATGGAATTCATGGCAATACTCCAAAAGTAAAACTGAACACAAATCAAAGGACCTCTCCTACAAGTAAAGCACTGATTCTTAAAAGCACAATAGGTTACGTTGATTTTCTTTTGCCATGAAATTTTTTATGCACTTCTCGTAGGTGTGCATCCGTAACATGGGTATACACCTGTGTCGTTCCAATGTTGGCATGTCCGAGTAGCGCCTGTACTGAACGCAGGTCAGCACCGTTAGAAAGCAGATCAGTAGCAAAGCTGTGGCGAATTACGTGCGGAGTAACTTTTCGAGTGATACCGGACTTGGCCGCATACAATTTTAAGAGTCGCTGCACAGTTCTCGGGGTCACGCGCGCATCTTCACCGATATGGGCTTTTTTTCCGTACCGCACAAACAACGCGTCGTCCATATCTTTGCGTGCCGACAAATATTCACGCACTTTTACTTTTGCCTCGTCAGATAAAAATACTACCCGCACCTTATCACCCTTACCTCGAACTGAAAACTCATCGCGCGTAAGATCAACATCATCAATCGATAGTGCGCAGAGTTCTGAGATACGCAAACCAGTTGAGAAGAGTAGCTCAAGTATTGCCTGATCTCTTTTTCCTTCGATAGTTGAAGCATTCGGGGCAGCCATAAGTCGAGCTAGCTCTGCGGCCGAAATTAAATCCAAAGACCGCTCTGGCACTTTTGCTAATTCAATTCGTTCGGGATTCAAAGAGGGAATACTCCGCTTCCGCAAAAACTTCAAAAATGCTCGTAAGGCAATGAGGTAATAGTTTTGAGTCCGACGTTTCATTGGATCATGACGCCCACCAGTCTTTGTTCCTGGTTGTCGATTTAGAAACAAACGAAATTCACGGACCTGTTCCTCGGTAATATCTTTTGGGTGTATCACTTTTGCAAAGGCAAAAAAGCGATCTAGATAACGATCATAGTTTTCTATAGTCTTTACACTCCTTCCCCGCTCAATTTCGAGATACTCTAAAAATTGTCGTTTTTGTTCCACTACTGTCATACCAATAAGTATACACGGTAATCCAAAACACGGTTTTGACACACTGTAAAACATGAGGGATGGCTTGCATTTTCATAAAAATTATGCTATAGTGTTTTCAACCTTCGCGGTTATTACTGCGAGTACCAGAGAGGCACATCAGTGCGTATCTTCTCTCCGGTACCGCTTCACACATATATATGTTAACAAAACGAGTTAAAGAAAACGCACTTAAGGAAACCCGTCGCCACGACAGTGACACCGGATCACCAGAGGCACAGGTTGCCCTCCTCACTCGCCAGATTGAGGAACTTTCAACCCACCTTCGTAAGCACAAGAAAGACTTCCACTCACGTCGTGGTCTTCTACAAATGGTGGCAGATCGCCGCAAGCACCTCAAGTACCTCGAGAAGAAAGACGAGCCAGCCTACGCTGATCTCATCAAAAAACTTGGTCTTAAGCGCTAACTAAAAATGCTCCGCTCTGGAGCATTTTTTTGTTTCACGCTATAGTTACTTCTAGCTAGTTTCTTTTTTATATACATTACAAATTTATATTTTCACCATGAGTGTCATTAAACACCCAGAGCAACGCGTGGCGATTCTCATCGATACACAAAATCTATATCATAGTGCAAAAAATTTATACAAAGCAAAAGTAAACTTCGCCAACGTGGTAAAAGCTGCGCTTGGTGAACGAAAGCTCATTCGCGCACTTTCCTATGTAGTCAACACTGAGGGGGGAGAGGAGAATGCTTTTTTCGAAGCACTTGAAAAAGTCGGCATTGAAATAAAAACAAAAGACTTACAAATTTTTTATGGCGGCGCCAAAAAAGCAGACTGGGATGTTGGACTCGCAATCGACGCTATCAAGCTCGCACATAAGGTCGATGCGATTGTACTTGCAACCGGAGACGGTGACTTTGTTCCACTCGTTGAATACGTAAAAAGTCAGGGATGCCAGGTTGAAATTATCACCTTTGGACGATCGGCGTCTTCAAGACTCAAAGAGGCTGTCGACGACTTTATCGACATGGATGCCTATCCACAAGAGTTTCTCATCGGACACAAAACCGGCAAAAGGAAAAACAACGCCCTCAAAAAGCAGCTGAAGCAAGTTGTTGGTACTGACACTGATAACTTCTAACAAAAGCGCCCTCAAGACTTTCGTCTTGAGGGCGCTTTTGTTAGACTGAGTATGTTATCCCTAGATTTAATATTCTTCCCGTGGCACGCCCTAGATTTCAAAATATTGAAGTCTAAAACGTGCCACGGTAAAAACGTATGCAAAAGAAAACCTATACCATTGATTTTGGTGGAAAGTTATTAACGGCTGAATTTACTGATTTGACCGCTCATACCAACGGATCAGTTATGTTACGGTATGGTGAAACAGTTGTGTTGGTAACTGCTGTGATGGGAAAAAACGAAAATGCTGGCCTCCCTTACTTCCCGCTGTCAGTTGAGTTTGAAGAAAAATTTTATGCTGCCGGACAAATTCTCGGCAGTCGCTTTGTACGTCGCGAAGGGAAGCCGAGTGATGAAGCTGTTTTGTCAGCCAGAATTGTTGACCGAACGATTCGACCACTGTTTCCGAGCCATCTACGAATCGATATCCAAGTTGTTGTCACCGTACTCGCAATTGGAGAAGACGATCCTGACATTCTTGGAGTACTCGGAGCGTCACTGGCACTTGGTGTTTCAGACATTCCCTGGAATGGACCAGTTGGGGTAGTGCGCCTCGCTCGAAGAAAGAGTGACTCGAGTATTGTCATCAATCCAACCTACACAGACCACAGTAGTGGCGATCTCGACATAGAAGTGCTTGCCTGCGGTAAAAACGGAAACATCAACATGATCGAGACAGCGGCGTTCGAAGCCAGCGAAGACGACATCACCAACCTCCTTGCTGCAGCTGCCAAAATTCATACTGAACTAGAAGACTGGCAAAAGAATATTATTCAGGAAATTGATGTTGCAAAAAAACTTATCGCCGCACCAAGTATTCCTGAATCACTTATCAATTTTTTTGCTTCCGAATACCAAACAAAGCTACGTGAAACTTTATTTTCTAAACGAGCTGGTAAAGACCACATCTACGAAGTTCGCGACGACTTCCTTACTGCTCTTGCTGGTCACGATTCGACCATCGACACAAAATTAGCAACAGCCTATTTTGACGAGCAAATTGATATCGAACTCCATCGCGGTGCCGTGCTCCAAGGTGAGCGTGCTGACGGAAGAGACATGGATACCGTTCGTGAACTTTTTGCTGAAGCGGGAGGTATATCACCGGTACTTCACGGATCAGGAATCTTCTACCGAGGTGGGACAAGAATTTTTACAGCTCTCACACTCGGTGGTCCTGAAGCAGCTCAAATCATCGACTCTATCGAAGAGCGAGATACAAAAAAACGCTTCATGCATCACTACAACTTCCCACCTTTCTCGGTTGGAGAAACTGGTCGAGTTGGTGGATTTAACCGGCGCATGATCGGTCATGGCGCACTCGCTGAAAAAGCCCTCGTCCCAGTTTTGCCAAGTGCAGAAACTTTCCCATACACGATCAGACTTGTTTCTGAAACTATGTCGAGCAACGGCTCAAGCTCAATGGGATCTGTCTGTGCTTCAACACTTGCACTGATGGATGGGGGAGTGCCTATCTCAAGACCTGTCGCGGGTATTGCTTCGGGAGTAATGCTCTTTGAAGGAAAACATGCACTCCTCACTGACATCCAAGGACCTGAAGATGAATACGGTGACATGGACTTCAAAGTCGCAGGCACCAGTGTTGGCATTACCGCCATTCAAATGGACGTAAAAGTTGAAGGGATTCCAGTTTCGATTTTGGCTGCTGCTCTCGAAAAGGCTCGTCTCGCCAGATTGACCATTCTTGATACACTCACTCAAGCCATCTCAACCCCTCGTGAAAATATTTCACCTCGAGCACCAAAAATTATTTCTCTTCGCATCCTCCCTGAACAAATTGGACTTGTGATCGGTGGTGGTGGCAAAACTATAAACAACATCAAAGACACCAGTGGGGTAGACGAGATTACTATCGAGGATGATGGGCAAGTATATATTTCTGGTAAAAATGGATCAGCTGAGATTGCAGCTGAAAAAATCAAAGCCCTTACCAAACGCTACGCTATTAGCGACAAAGCAGTCGCCACGATTACCCGCCTAGCCGCCTTCGGTGCCTTTGCTCGACTCGATGACTATAATGAAGGTCTCATTCATATTTCTGAAATTGCACCATTCAGACTTGAGACAGTCGAGGGGATTTTGAGCATTGGTCAGACAGTCCCGGTCATGGTAAGTAAAGTAGAAGACGGAAAAATCGGCCTTTCTATCAAACAAGCCGAACCTGATTGGGCAGAGAAGCAAGGTATTAAAAAACCCTAAGCCACAGGAACACCCTCACATGAGGGTGTTTTTATGCCATACTATAGTGTAATGGATACAAAAACCTCAACGAGCAAATTACCTCCTATTCGTACCTATGCGAATGATTTAGCAATTATGAAAGAACGAGGAAGTGCTCCAGCAACGCAACCAAAAGTCAGCACTCCAAAAGCTGACGCCACAAAACCTGAAGCTGCTCCAGAAAAAAAACTAGAAAAGGTTTTTTCAGATCCAAACCCTATCAAGCCTCGCACTTTTACGAGAAGCAAAAACACCACGCCTGTCGCAGCTGTGCCGAGCGTTTCTAAAGACACTCCTTCACTTAAGCCACTTCCGGCAAAAATTTCTGCCAACCTAAAAAACAGCGAAATTATCACCACCAACTCAGCTGGTTTTGTTGTTGACAATGAAGATGCGGCAGCCGCGACAGTAATTACCGACACCAAAAAAGATCGGTTCAAACTATTGCCATCTATTATTGAAAGTATCAAAACCTGGTTCACTAATAAACAAACTGAACGTGCTCGCAAAAAAGCCCCTCGCTACACCGTACCGGAAACAACACATCGCAAAGGCGTAATTCAAAAAGCCACATCAACAACAGCGAAGACAACAACTGCTGATTTTGCTTCAATCCAAAAAAGAATTTTGCAACGCAAGCAAGCTGAAGTGAAAAAGAGTTCAAGTACAACCACCTGGAGCGCCAACACTGAAACTGGTTTTTTGTTACTTGAAGCACCAGAAATCAGCACTCCAACCAATGTTACTGCTGTACCAAGAAAGAGTATGTATACTCCGACTGAAAAGTCAGCGCCAGTAGTTTTATCGCGCACAACCACGACAGTGAATGTAACACCGACCAAGCAAGTAAATCCGACCCCTGTAATTGTTTCTTCTCAATTTGCTGACACAGCTATAACTGAACCTGTTACCACTGCCACCATAACACCAGAACCTGTTATTGAAAAAGCCCCTGCCGCCCCAGCTAGCACAGTCACTCCAATCCAGACAGAGGAAGTGGCAGAGGAGAACGTGAGCATTGAAACTCCAGTTACTCCCGTCGAGGAACCAACAGACTCACCTACAGTGTCAGAAGTCGAGGGAGAACCAATCGAAACAAAGCGACTACTCTCTCTCAACACAAATGTCTTGGCTCTTGGACTTTCTGGTATTGCCCTTGCTCTGTTTGCTTTTGCCTTTTATTCCTATTCACTTTTTGATACGGCTGAAACAAAAATTGTGAGTGTCCCAAAAATCCAAACCGTTCTCGGTGACAGTACACTTATTACTCTTGATCCAGCTCCGACCACCAGTAATGAACTTCAGGTCAATCTTTCACAACTAAAATCAGAAACCACAAAACTGACCGAAATCGCTTTTGTAAATAACGGAGTTGAAATCGACCCGGCCGTAACCATGTCACTCATTGACGCTAAGACTGAGCCGGGGTTTGCACAGACTATCCTCAAGGCCCGTTTAGGCTACAGCAGTGAGCAAGTTCCTTTTGTAATTCTCTCTGTCAGCGATCCGATCAGTGCCCGCGGCAGCATGCTCGCCATTGAATCAAGACTCGCTAGTGTTTTTGGAACCATGTTTGGGGAGAGCGCGGCTGCCGGTACCTCTAAATTCATTGATGCCAACATTCGCGGAGTTGATGTTCGGGGACTAAAAAATGCTAACGGGGGTGAGATTATATTCTATGGCCTCGTTGATACCACCGTTATCATTACTACAAATAGTCTCACTTTCGCTTCACTAGTTCCATTAGTAACACCTAAGTAATCACCTATGACAAACCATAACGAATTCAAAGAAAAACTAGAAGCGAAGCTTGTCGCTGTCACTACCGAACTAGAACAAATTGCTACCTTTAATGAAGTTACGAGTGACTGGGAGACTCGCCGAGAACAAGAGGAGTGGGGCAGTACCGCTGACGAAAACACTAACGCCGACGCCGCGGAGAACCTTGAAGCCAGAACAGCGGCCGTCACCCAACTAGAAAATGAATTCAATAACATTCGCCGAGCATTGAGTAAAATTTCTGATGGCACCTATGGCATCTGTGAAATTTCAGGTGAGCCCATTGAAGAAAATCGCCTCAAGTTTATTCCTGAAGCACGAACCTGCAGCCAACACATGAACGAAGAATCTTCGTTACCTCTATAAGTGTATGAGTGTCGCTCGAATATTTACAGTTCAACCACAAGTAATTACGGGCACTATTATATGTATTGAAGCAGACCTCTCGCGAGGTCTGCATTCTTTTTCTATTGTTGGCTTAGCTGGTAAAGCCATTGAAGAATCCAGAGATCGTATCAGTAGCGCCATTAAACATTCTGGTTTTGAATCTCCTAAGAGTAAAAATCAAAAAATTACCATTTCACTTTCGCCGGCCGATCTCAAAAAAGAAGGTCCACTATTTGACCTTCCGATTGCTCTTGCCTATCTTGGAGCCAGTGGCGTACTAAACATTCCCAGGGAAGTAATTTTTATTGGCGAGCTTGGTTTATCTGGTGAGTTACGCCCGGTGCGCGGAGTACTCAGTGTCGTACAAGCCGCCAAGGCCGCTGGATACAAAACCGTAGTAGTGCCTGAAGCTAACAAAAATGAAGCAGCCTTACTCTCTGATATAACAATCCTGGCCGCTCGCACACTCCTTGAAGTAATTAATCACTTTGACACCACCAGAGAAGATCACAAGATAATTAAAGCTACTCCCAGAACAATCATTGCCTCAACTGCCGACCCTCAAAACTCTGTCCTTCTTGAGGACATTAAGGGTCAAGAGAGTGCCAAGCGAGCACTCATCATTGCCGCCGCCGGCAGGCACAATGTCCTCCTCGTTGGTCCACCCGGTACAGGCAAGACCATGCTCGCTCGTGCCTTTCAGTCACTATTACCAGAGCTCACCAGAGAAGAACTTCTAGAAGTTGTAGCCATCTACTCAGGCAGCGGACTAGCGATTGATCTCTGTCCCACACCGCCATTTCGATCTCCGCACCACACTGCCTCGCACACTGCCCTGGTTGGCGGTGGAGCAAATCCAAAGCCAGGAGAAATCACCCTCGCTCATCACGGTGTTCTATTTCTTGATGAGTTTGCTGAATTTGAGCGACGTTCACTTGATGCCCTGCGTCAACCACTGGAAGATAAAGTGGTCTCAATTGCTCGAGTACAGGGGAGCGCTGTTTTTCCAGCTGATTTTATTTTAATAGCTGCACTAAATCCTTATCGTGGCCAAGAAGACGGAACCAAAAACCTTGCCCGTGCTATGCATGAAACCTATAAACAAAAAATATCTGGTCCTATTCTAGACCGTATAGATTTATGGGTTGAAGTGCCACATATTTCACACAGCACTCTTAGCAACTTACACCGCCACGAAGGAGAGACCGCGGCAGCAAAAAACCAGATACTTGAAGCAAGAAAAATTCAACAAACGAGACTAGAACCTAGAGGAATCAGATATAACAGCAGCATGACGAGTCGCGACATCGACTACTGTATCTCTCTTTCACCTGAGGTTGTAGCCCTACTAAAGGTCTCAGCCGAGAGACTTAATTTATCACCGCGCAGCTACCATCGATTACTTAAAGTAACAAGGACTATTGCAGATCTTGATAACAAAAGCGACATAGAGATCAAGCACGTACTTGAGGCTCTACAGTATCGTATACCAAAATAAAAAACCGACCTCATGAGGGGTCGGTTTTTTAAAATGGATTACTGCCACCACGAACTTCAAAGTGTAGATGTGGTCCAGTTGAGCGCCCGGTATTACCCATCGCACCGAGAACCTCTCCCTGACTGACATAGTCTCCAACTCCAACTGAGTTACTAGAGAGGTGAGCATATAATGTCTGAGCGCCATTTGAATGCTTTACCACGACGTATTGTCCATAGCCACCATTCCAACCTGAACTCTTTGAAACAATAACCTCTCCCGCAGCGGCCGCTCGAATTGGTGTTCCTACTCCAGCAGCAAAGTCGACAGCGTTATAGCCGTGCAAACCTTGAGTTTTAACAGTACCCGGAGCCGGGTGAGACAACCAGCCTCCACCCGCAGTCTTGCCTCCTGAGGTTGCAACTGGCTTAGCACTCTTTGTCACTGGCGCTGTATGAATCGCCCCACCTGGAACTACTAATGTTGCCCCAACTACAATATCACTCGCTGACGCCAATTCATTATATGAGAGTATCTCTTCTATATTACCGTCATAGAGTTTAGCAATTGAATTAACTGTATCACCCTTTTTAACAACATGCCGCACCCCAGCAATCGGTAAAATAATTAGTGTTTGCCCCTCTTTTATCGCTGAGGCTTTGGTTAGGTCATTTGCCCAGAGAATAGTATTGGCGGTCACTCCGTACATTTCTGCTATGTGTGAAAGAGTATCGCCAGCCCGAACTGTATACACACTAATTTCACCAGAAGAACTCTTTAAGGAAGCCATCACATCAGCCCCAACCGGTCCTGAAGAAACAAGCGTATCTTCATTAACTAATAGTTCAGCGCCGCCATGAGCGCCAACAGGGTTAGGGTTTAATTCTGCTGAAAGGATCGCCACATCAAGCGGGGAAGTGGTTGCTGTCAAAATAACATCAACCACCGGCTCTGGCCCCTTATCTTTAAAGGCACCAAAAAATCCCGCCTGTACAGATAGGGGAATGGCGATTACCAAGAGGACTGCAAGGTACTCGACAACAATTCGCTTTGAAGAGGCGAAGGGTTGATTTTTTGTCATCTGGCTTGGCACATCTAAGTGCGTCGCTGAACCAGAATCTTGTACGGTAAGTTTAATACGAGGTTTGTTATGGACACGCCGCCTTAGAATCACTACGGAAATTTCTGAAACAAAAAGAGGTCTCACGACACTCTTTGAAAAACTCTGTACCTTTGTTGGTATGGGGTAATTTTACTAGAGGGGAGCACAATGGCAATTGACGAATACACAATTCTCAGCCTTATTGAAAAGACAGTATTAAAACCTTATTTAAAGCCACGACCTAGGTATTGACATTATTTTAGTATTACTGTGTATTTATTATGGCTCCGTGGACGCTCCAACCACTCTCCCTGACACCCATGCTATAGTGATGCCTACCTATGAATGATTTTCCTTACGTCGCCGGATTAAATACCGCCCAAAAAGATGCTGTGCTTCATATTAATGGACCATTGCTGGTTCTCGCCGGTGCTGGATCTGGAAAAACTCGAGTTATCACTCACAGAATTGTCCACATCATTCACAGCGGTACGGCTCCACACAATATTCTGGCAGTAACATTTACCAACAAAGCGGCCGGGGAAATGCGTGAACGAGTGGAGGCATTGGTACACAAATTTCCTCCAAGTGATCGTGCTGTTATTGATTCATTGCCGACCGTCACCACATTTCACGCGCTTGGCGTTAGAATCTTGCGAGAATTTCACGATGCCTTAAATTTACCACGCCATTTTACTATCTACGATCGCGCTGACACCCTCCGAGCCGTAAAAGCAGCCGTTGAACGCGCAAACTACGACCCTAAAGAATTTGAACCCAAAAAGATTCTCAGTAAAATTTCTCGCGCCAAAGGAGACGCGATAAGCCCAACCGACTTTAAAATCAACGCCAAAAACTTTCCTGATCAGGTCGCAGCCACTGTTTGGGAACATTACGAAGACATTCTCCGCACTGAACATGCACTTGATTTTGATGACTTGCTTATTAAAACTCTCAACTTGCTCAAGAGTAACCCTGTCGTTCGCGAAACACTACAAAAGCGCTTTCACTACATTCACGTCGACGAATACCAAGATACCAACGCGGTACAGTTCTCAATCGCTAAACTCCTCGCCGGGGAAAAACAAAATATTTGCGTGGTAGGGGATATCGACCAAAATATTTACTCCTGGCGAGGAGCTGATATTAAAAATGTTCTTCAATTTGAACGCGAGTTTTCAGGCGCTCGAACAATCTTACTCGAAGAAAACTACCGCTCTACCAAAACCATCATCGCTGCCTCAAACGAGATCATTGAAAAAAACAAAAACCGCATCCACAAAGATGTATTTACCAGTAACGAAGCTGGGGAAAAAATTACTCTCTACGCTGCCATGACTGGTCAAGATGAGGCTGAATATATAGCCATGACAGCTAAAAGCCTCGTCGCTTCTGGCACCGCCCCTTCTGATATAGCGGTTTTGTATCGAACAAACTTTCAATCACGAGCGTTAGAAGAAGCTTTCCTCAATTACCAGGTGGCCTATCAGCTCCTCGGTACCAAATTTTACGAACGCAAAGAAGTGAAAGACGTTTTGTCATACCTCCGTCTAGCCCTAAATCCAAACAACACTGCCGACCTAGCTCGAGTAATTAATGAACCAGCACGCGGAATTGGCAAAGTAACCATGCTTAAAGTAATGGAGGGAAGGAGGGCAGAATTAACTGGTGCTACCCTAGAGAAAGTGCAACGCTTTGATCAGATCATGCAGGATATTGCAGACGAAGCTCGCACTAAGCCCCTTTCTGAAACTCTTAAATTTATTATCAAACGCACAGGTATTGAAACCGAATTAAAAAAGAATGGTACTGAAGACGATCTTTCACGACTAGAAAACCTTCAGGAGTTAGTGACACTCGGAAAAAGATACGATGAACTTGACCCGGAGGCGGCGGTAGAAGCTTTAATTGAGACAGCCGCACTTCAAAGTGACCAGGATGAACTCAAGAATAAAGACGAGCAAAACGCCGTGCGTCTCATGACAATACACGCAGCCAAAGGACTTGAATTTCCTTACGTTTTTATCTGTGGCCTAGAAGAAGGACTGTTTCCGCATGAACGACTCGATGATACTGGCATAGACCACGAGGAGGAACGTCGACTCTTTTATGTCGCGCTCACCAGAGCTTCTAAAAAAGTCATCCTTACCTACGCCCACCTTCGTACTATTTATGGCTCACAGAGAGTCAATCTTCCGTCATCATTCCTTAATGACATTAGCCAAGAACACGTTGAGGGCGGCAACCCGAGCGGACGAAACACGAACTCAGGCTACGAAACCACCATATTCTTGGACTAATCTTGCACTTTGCCATAATCCCGAGTATGCTCGCGATATATGAAGGAAACAGACGGTGAACATTCTGAAAAATTTGCGCACAAAAAATCTTTAGGACAGAACTTCCTCACAAGCGCTGTAGTTCCTGGCTGGATGTGTGACGCTGGAGAGGTGACACCTCAAGATATCGTCTATGAAATTGGACCCGGAACAGGCATGCTGACTAAAACCCTCTTGGAACGAGGTGCTATTGTGCACGCAGTTGAGGCTGACGAACGCGCTTTTGAAATACTTAAAGGCACCTTCTTTAAAGAAATTGCCAGTGGACAACTCACGCTCTATCATGGAGACGCCCGTGAAATAACACCAGAAAAGCTTGGTTTAAAGCCATATACCTTTAAAGTAGTAGCTAATATTCCTTATTATTTATCTGGGTTTTTATTACGAAACCTTCTTGAAACAACTCATCAGCCAAGCAGCTTGGTCTTCCTCATTCAAAGAGAATTGGCCCACCGTATCGCAAGAGACAAAAAGGAATCCCTGCTTGCACTATCGGTCAAAACCTTCGGCACTCCAAAATACTTTAAAACGGTCAGTCGTGGTCATTTTAACCCTGCTCCCAAGGTAGACTCGGCTATTTTACAAATCACAAACATACACCATACCCATTTTACCAAGGAGGGAAGCCGCCTATTTTTTGAACTGTTACACCTTGGACTAGGAAAAAAACGGAAACAACTACACACCAACCTCAAGGAAGTTTACCCAAAAGAGCAACTAGAAGCCGCCTTTGCTGCCGCCAATCTTCCCTTAACCATTCGTGGGGAAGATATGCCACTTGCATCATGGCTTCAGCTTTTATACACACTTACTCCTGAGTCAAAGCCGACTAATACCTAACTTTCCCACAAACTCATACACAGGTATATACACAAATAGCAAAATACCCTGTTTGTGGCTGATATAATAATTGGATGGAAGACCAAAATAAATTTAAAGTCTTAGGCGCCTTTGTCGTTGGTTTTGCCATTGTTGGTGGTGCCTATACCTTAAGTAACTTTGGTAAGTCTAGTTTTAAAGCCCCTCAGCCAACCGCTCAAAATCAAGGAGCAGTGGTCGCTGAAGCGCCGGTTCGTGCCTCTATTCCGATTGCTGACACCAACAACGACGGAGTAGAGGACTGGCGTGAAGAGTTTGTCCCAAGTACAGCGGTAAAAATCTCTACTACAAGCACTGAGTATGTCCCACCAGACACCCTCACCGATCAGATTGGTATCTCTCTCATCCAAGATGTGGTTCGAGCTGAAGGATTCAGTGGCTTTTCTCGTTCGACTGAAGATATCATCAGCAACACTGTAGAGAAAATTTCTCAAACTGGTCAAGATACTATTTTGGACATTCGCGACATTACCATTAGTGACGATGTTTCACCTGAAGCCATTCGTATTTATGCAAATGCCGCCGCCAACGCCATTACCGGCAACAGCAATGCTGACTTAGACTACGAACTTATCCTTCTCCGTGACGCTCTTGAAGGAGATGATCCTGACGCAATCCAAAAACTAAAAGATCTGGCCTTAGTGTATGAGCACACCCTAAACGACACCTTAAAGCTGTCAGTACCGGCAATCCTCGTAAAAGAACACCTTGATCTTGTTAATGTTTACCAAGCATTACACAACGACATTCTTGCCATGTCTGAAGCCACCGAAGATCCTATGCTCTCACTTGTACGGCTCAAGCGCTATGAAGACGATGCTAAAGGTCTTGGATATGCACTTCAGAATATGTTTTTGGCATTAGAACCTTACGCCACAGCATTTTCTAAGGAAGATCCTGCCATTTTATTCGTCGCCTTTAGTCCTAATTTTCAATAATATATGAGCACTTTTCACACCATAATTCAAAAATTGAGCCTCGCAGTGTTTGCGATTTGTTTTGCCTTTGTGACTGTGTATGTGCCACAAACTTGGAACAAGGTCACCGACGTACATGCAGGAGGAGCACTCGGTGGTGGGGCTACAGAATGGACTCAAATTGCAAACAACATAGAGTTGCTTGGTGTTAATATTTCATCAACCGCTTCGGCTGCATCTGATGCAATCACCTCATTTGCTACCCACAGTACCTGGATTAAAGATCTTTCTCTTGACAGTATTGGTTGGGCTCTCGCAAAAAACATCTTATCTCAAATGACGAGTAGTATTGTTAATTGGATAAATACCGGTTTTAAAGGCAGTCCAGCCTTTGTCCAAGATCTTGAAGGCTTTTTGACCAATGTGGCTGACAAAACCATCGGTAACTACATCAGTGAGCTCGGTGGTCCACTTTCATTTATTTGTAGTCCATTTCAACTCGATGTTCGTATTGCACTTAGTGCGACCTACGCACGAACTCGTGACGGCCTCCCAATGGCTGAGTCTTGTACACTGAGTGGTGCTCTCGCTAACATCGAGAACTTTATGGACGGTGATTTTACCCAAGGTGGCTGGGAAGCTTGGTTTAAAGTAACAACAGCTCCAGAAATATACACTCCATACGGCAACCTGCTTGCTGCTCAAAGTGAAGGTTCAGCTCGACTGATCAATGCCAAAGGAGAAGAAATGAAGTTTCTAGACTATGGTGGCGGTTTTCTTTCTACAAAGGTCTGCGAAACTGTTCATGGTCCAGGAGTCACTAAAGATAATTGCTTTGTCTCAACTCCCGGCAAAGTCATTCAAGAGGCCTTGACCTTCCAGCTCTCAACCGGACCACAGAGCCTTATTGCAGCTGACGAAATTAACGAAATCGTTATGGCGCTATTCTCACAAATTTCAGAAAAAGTTGTGACCGGGGCTGCAGGCCTTCTTGGACTGTCGGCTGGCACAGGCCATACATATACAGGTTACAGTGGGGGATCATATACTTCACAGTCTGGCACCTCGCTCATAACCCCAGAACAGCTAAAGACTCTTATCGACCAAGGTCTCACTGAAGAGAACCGTTACCTCAGTGCCGCTCTCTACTACCAAGGACGACTCAACGCACACGCCTCAGACTTAAGTGTTAACAGTCAAGAGAGAACATTAGCTAGTCAAGCTCGTGACAAAATACCGGCGCTTGTAACCAAGATTAATGGCAATATCACCAAGCTAAACTCTCTTCAGACTGCCTATACTTCATTTGGCACCAAACCAACCCCTGCCCAAATTCAGCCATTAATACAAGACTATACTGCTATTAGACTACATAATGCTGAAGAAATAGATGGTGCAATTGCGGGATGGAAATCAATAGTGGATTAGAAATTAGATTGTTATGTTTACCCGTTTTACCAAACACAGAGCTCAAATCTTCACAACCCTGGTTTCAGTGCTGTTATTAGTTGCACCTTTTTCTGCCTTTGCACAAACGACTTTCATTCAAGAAACGGTTTGGAATTTGGTAGCAACTGTATTTGGTCGCATGGTTTGGATGGGAGGACTACTTCTCGATACTGCCATTACCCAATTTGTAGTTGGATTTGGCGACATCTATAAGGACTACGGACTTGGGTATTCAATTGACAATCTATGGACAGTTGTTCGCGACATTTTTAACCTTACCTTTGTTTTTGGACTTGTCTTCATTGGTTTTAAACTCATCTTCAATAGTGGTGACAGCTCAGCCCGAAAGATGCTTGGCTCGCTTATTATGGCCGCACTTTTGGTAAACTTTAGTTTGTTTATTACCAAATTCATTATCGACTTCTCAAACATCGCCGCTGCCCAATTTGCTGCCGCCTTTAAAGTCGGCGCTACGTACGATGTGTCGATCAGCTTCATGAACCTACTTGGTATCAGTGGCGTATGGAACCCGGGTGATTTACCTACCTCAGGTTCTGGTTGGGCTTACATCTTTGGCACTATGATACTTTTTACAGTAGCGGCTTTTGTATTCTTTGCTGGAGGCCTGCTCCTCATGATTCGCTTTGCGGTACTAAATATCTACATGGTACTTTCACCAATTATGTTCTTGGGTATGGTCTTCCCGGGATTTTCGAGCGTTAGTCGAGAGTACTGGAGTGGATTTCTCCAACGGGCCTTTTTTGCCCCGGCCTACATCCTCATGATCTATCTCTCTCATCAAATTTTGGTCAATTTTAAATCAGTTGCAGGATCAGGTGCACAAATTGGTAAAACGATGAGTAGTGATGCAGCAGCTGCACAGGCTAGCTTCGGGGCTACTATTCCATTCTTTATTCTTGCTTCAGTCTTCTTGGTCGCCTCAATTGTCGTCGGACAGAAGATGGGTGCTCAGGGCGCCACTACAGCGGTAGCGGTAGGGAAGCGCTGGAGCGGTAAAGTGAAGCAGGTAGCTACCAACACTGCCTTTGGAGCAGTAAATGCATCGACTTACGCACCGAGAGCTGGTGCCAGAGCTGCGACAAACTGGGCCGGTAATAAACTTGAGAAAAATCTCAATAATTTTCAAACGAAACAAGGTAAGAATTTTACTGGTGCTCGAGCTTGGCTTGCAAAAACCAATGCGGCTGATCGTTTGGAAAGAGGTGTTATTTCCAAAATGCAAAACGCGCAGTTTGGTACCGGCACCACCAATAAGCTCGAAGGTGAATACAAGGCCAAAACACTATCTCGAGCTAATCAAACGATCGCAGAAAACAAGCGCTCTGAAGCTTTTGAAAAGAGCTATAAAACTATCACTGAGAATAATACTGCTTCAGCTGATGATCTCAAGGAGGCCATTACTGCTCTTGCCGGCAGTATCAAGAGCATGACCAAAGATGAGAAGAATGGTCTGGAGCTTGATAAGCTTAGTAATCAAAGTATTGCTATTCATCTCTCTGAAGATGACATTAAAAATATTGAAGCCTCAGGTAAATTCGGAGCTGCTGAAGTCCAAAAAATCAAAGACGCTAAGAAGGCAGGCTTTGTCTCTATTGCTACACACGGAACAACCCTTACTACAAAAAATAGTACTGGGGTAGTAGAACTTTCACACGAAAATAGCACGGTCACTACAGAAAATAACCAAAAGACAATTAATCCTGATCTAGATCAACGCAAGTCAATCATTGCTTCCATGGCGGCCAAAGATGCTGGAAAACTTCCGACCGATATCTTCAAGAGTAAAGAGACAGTTGAGTACATCACTCCAGAAATGCTGAACGAAAAAATCAAAAACGGTAATATCAGCAACGATGACATGGCACTCATTAAATCAACTTTGCAGGAATTCCTTAATCGACCAGTCACTCCAGAAAATAAAGGCAAGAAGGCTGCCTGGAAGAAGTGGATTGAAACAACTTCAGTAGGAACTGGTCTCGGTCTTGAGATTAACGAGCAGGCACCCGCACCAGCAGCACTGGAATTTCCTCCAATTATAGACGATCGGGGTCAGGCTAACTAATACTCTATGCAACTTAACTGGGAAAAATTTCAAACGGAGTATCAAAAAGCCACCGAAAAGACCAAAGCTCTCATTGACGGGGAAACAATTCCCCTCTGCGTCACCAGTGCCATCACACAGTACAATCTTCCTCTAACTCTTAAAAGAGAACTGACCGTCTCAGTGATAAACAAGTTACTCAACCTAACAGATGACGGGGAGATATACGCACAACTTAGTAAGAGCGGCTTAGATGCTTCAAGGGCAGCTAGTATTCTCGGAGGACTTCTTACTTGCAGTCTCACGAACGACCCAACTATCTTTGCAACACCGCCGCCGAATCAATCAGTAACGACAACCCCACCAGTTCGCACGATGACAAGCGACGGGAAACAGATTGGTTACCAGAGTCTTGATGAGGTGGAGTACACCAACGTCCAAGCCGCCATATTACACGAAAGTAAATAAGCAACTAAAAAACCACTAAGTAAACTTGGTGGTTTTTTAGTCACACACTCACCAAGTAATTACACCTGGTATAGAGAGAGACCGTGTATAATACTTCTATGCGATTTGAGGTACCACAATTCATTGAGATCGAAGATAAAATTTTTGGACCGCTCACCTGGCGACAGTTTTTGTACCTCGGCGGGGGAGTAGGTATGGGAGTGGTACTATTTTTTACAGCCCCATTTTTTATTTTTGTTCTCATTGGACTACCACTTGCTCTCCTCGCTGGCGCCTTAGCTTTTTACCCAGTTAACAATCGTCCTTTTTCATTCTTTTTAGAGGCGCTCGTTAATTACATCCGGGGACAAAAACTCTATCTTTGGCAAAGAAAGACTGAAGAAGTTCATAAATACAATTTTGCTCCGAGCCAAATACCAAACGATACAGCTGCCTTTACTCCAACTCCCGCCGCCCCAAAAAACCTTAGCTCTCTGGCACGTCGCCTAGAATTAGAAGCCCTACAAAAAAAAGAAGACTAACATGCCAAAAACCACTTCCGCCACCCAAGATTTTGTTGCCATCAAAGATATAAAAGACGGTGTTGTACTTCTTAAAAACGGCCAGATGTGTTCAGTGCTGCTCGCGTCCTCAATCAACTTTGCACTGAAGTCAGCTGATGAGCAGCAGGCTATTTTGATGCAGTTCCAGAGTTTTTTAAATACATTAGATTTCTCATTGCAGATTTTTGTGCAGTCGCGCCGTCTCAATATTGAGCCCTATCTCGCCTTACTGGCAACGAGAGAAGTTGAGCAGTATAACGACCTCATGCGTATTCAGCTACGTGAATATGTAGACTTCATCCGCACCTTCACTACCGAGGTTGACGTTATGAGAAAAAGTTTTTTTGTGGTCGTTCCTTACACTCCCTCACCGGTTGATTTTAAAAAGGGTATCACCACTTTATTTGCTAACGCCAAAAAAGCCATTCCGGCAGAACTACAATTTGAAGAACAGCGGCTGCAACTAGAGCAACGCGTGGCGGTCGTTGAGCAGGGACTAAGTCGAATTGGTGTTCGTACGGTCGCCCTCAACACCGATGACTTGGTTGAGCTCTACTATCACGTCTATAACCCAACCGACCCGACCGGATCTGCACCAAACCTTACTACCTAAAATATTGTATATGGGATTATTTGATTCTCTACAACCACAACCAAACAAAGACAACGCCGTTGCAGGGGGACTAATGACCCTGACCGATGTCATTGCTCCCTCAGCTATTAACATTGGCCCGCGGAACATTAATATTAGTGGTAAAACTGCCCGGGTATTTTACGCTGTTTCTTATCCACGTTTTTTGAGCGAAGGTTGGATGGAGCCGATTCTAAATCTCGAGCGAGAACTCGATATCACGATTGTGGTACACCCAATTGATACTACCGATACCCTTAAAAAATTTCAAAAAAAAGTAGCTGAGGTACAGAGCCAAATCAATATCAAGGCGGAAAAAGGGGAAGTACGTGACCCACAACTAGAAGCCGCCTACCGAAACCTAGAAGAACTGCGAGACAAGCTGCAGCAATCTGAAGAGAAACTCTTTAATGTTGGGCTTTATATAACTATTTATGGAGACACTGAAGCTGCTCTCAATAAAGCCGAAAATGATATTAAAGGTATTTTAGATTCACGACTCGTTGTAATGAAACCAGCCCTCTTTCAGCAGGCGGAAGGTATCAGGAGTGTCTTTCCAACCGCTACCGACGAGCTCTTGGTTCACAGTAAATTTAACTCCTCGCCCCTGTCGAGCTTTTTTCCTTTTACCTCATTTGATCTCACCTCTGATACAGGTATTCTCTATGGCATTAACCGCCACAACTCTTCACTGGTTCTCTTTGATCGCTTTTCTCTCACCAATTACAACTCAGTCACCTTTGCTACTTCTGGAGCAGGGAAGTCGTATGCTCTCAAATTAGAAATTTTGCGTTCACTTATGTTTGGTACAGAAGTGATTGTGCTTGACCCCGAGCGTGAATACGAATACCTCGCTGAGGCTACTGGTGGAAGATTTTTTAATATTTCTCTCTCCTCAGATCACCACATCAATCCATTTGACCTTCCTCCACCGCAGAGTAACGAAAATCCTCGAGACATTCTCAGATCACACATCATTGAGCTCGTTGGCTTATTTAAACTTATGCTTGGCGGCCTTTCACCTGAAGAAGAAACGGTGCTCGACCTCGCGATTCAGGAGACTTACGCCCTAAAAGACATCACTGGTGATTCTGATTTTGGTAATCAAGAGCCACCCCTACTGTCTGATTTTGAAATGGTCCTCGCCGGTATGGATGGAAGTGCATCACTAATTACCCGTTTACAAAAATACACCTCGGGTACCTGGTCTGGTTTTATGAACAAACCGACCAATGTCGACATCAATCAAAAGTCTGCGGTTTTTTCACTTCGTGACATGGAGGATGAACTCAAAACAATTGCGATGTATATCATTACCAATTTTATCTGGAGTTCAGTCCGAAGAAGAATGGCCAAGCGACTCCTCGTGATTGATGAAGCGTGGTGGATGATGAAATCAGAGGATACTGCCTCATTTCTTTTTAGCTTGGCTAAGCGAGGAAGAAAATACTACCTTGGTATCGCAACCATCACACAAGACGTTGATGACTTTTTGCGCTCACCCTATGGAGTACCAATGATTACCAATTCATCGATACAATTTTTGATGAAGCAGTCACCAACCGCAATCGACAATATTCAAAAAACTTTTAACCTTACCGACGAAGAAAAGTTTCTCCTACTTGAGTCTGGGGTGGGGGAGGGTATCTTTTTTGCCGGCCTAAAACATGTCGCCGTTAAAGTCATTGCTTCGTATACCGAAGATCAAATTATCACTTCTGACCCTTCACAAATTCTCCAAATTAAACAAGCTCGCTCTGAACTACAGGCCTCACGCATGTAGTATACTTACTAGTATATGGCCGCCCCTCGACCAATACACGAAGAGTTTTCTTCTTCTTATGCAAACGCCGGCATTCAGCCCACACTCATTCGTAATGTCCAAGTTTCTTATAAAGAACCCAAACAAACTGAAACAGCCCAAGTAAATACACCGACGAGTACCCCTCTTCGACAAGTGCGTAAAACTTTAAAAAAGACTGCGGCTGCTAAAGGGTTAAAACTTGCAAGGAAGGTAAAGGTATCTACTACCAATGCCACCATCTTCTCTTGGGCACTGCCGCTTTGGCTAACAATTCAACTGCCATTTGCACTTATTTCTCTTATTATGCTAGGAATGGGCAGTCTATTCCATTCTGTACTAGAAACGTTTAGGGAGGAGACAGGTTTTTTAGGTTCAATTTTTACAATTACCGCTGATGTTTTAAGTTGGGCTGCGAGTAAATTAGGTGCTGGATTTTCGTACATAACTGGCATTGATATAAATGTACTCAACATTTCTGAAAGCCTCTTTATTATCTGCTATTTATTAGTCTTTGCTGTTGGACTTTTAACTCTTATGGGTATCACACTACAATATATTCTCACTCTTCATAAACCACTTTCTGGCCAAGCCGCTGGACTCAAAATGGGAATGTTTATGCTGGCATTAATTGGTTATTTTCTGCCTATAGCCAACCTATTTCCTTGGTCTCTTTTTTATATGGCAGTAGTTTGGAAATACCCAAATTAGGGTATAGATTTACGCTATTGGCGTTTGTGTTTGCTATGATATAGGTATGAAGTACCTATATTTTGTATTTATAATACTCTTTTTTCCTGTCGTTTTATTTGCCCAAATCACCGAGGACCTCGCTCAATCAACCCCAACCCTTGAGATTCAGGGAGCTACCGAACCAAATAGTACCGTTATTGTTACACTCAATGACTATTCGAGTATTACTACTGTCTCAGGAATACTCTGGAGGGTTAATGGGGTAACGCCAGACGGAACCCAAAATCTTCGCTCTATCACCGTTACTACCCCAGAAGCAGGAAAGAGCACCACCGTTGAAGCTACCCTGCAATATGGCGATAGCACCAAAACTGTTAAAACCGTTATTACACCGATTTATGTTGACCTTGTCGTTGAACCACAAACGAAAAGTCCCGCCTTCTATCAAGGACGTTCGCTTCCAAGTATTGGCAGTGAAGTGTTGGTGACTGTACAAATCTCAGGTGTTTCAACCCCAGTTTCTAATCTACTCTATACCTGGAAACTCAATAATACCGTTTTAAACGGTGGAGCTATGCGTGGTAAAAATAAGAATGCCATCACTATTCCAATGGGGCAGTTACACTTATTGTCAGTAGATATCGCACAACTAGATGGAACATTGCTTGCCAAACGAGTTATTGAGATCCCTTCAGTAACGCCGTTTATAAACTTTTATGAAAACAATGCTCTGTATGGTTTATCAAAGCGAACCTACAGTAGCGCCACTATTACTGGTAGTGCCCTTACGGTAAAAGCGGAACCATTTCATCTTGATCTAAAAACCTACAATAACCCTGGTCTCCTTGAGTGGGAAATTGATAATAAAAAAACTCCTAACACAAATTCAAACCCTTACGAAATTACCCTTACTCGTCCCTATGACGGCTTTACCGGAACCTCGCGAGTCGATTTTCATGTACGTAATTTAACGCAACTGCTTCAAGGCGGAAAAGGGGAGTTGGAGTTAAATTTTTAAACTTGTATGAATAAAAAAATTCTTATCATAGCTAGTGGTGCCGTTGTAATCAGTCTTGGCCTTATTTGGGCCTACCTATTTGTTTTTGGGACACCGAGCACTGCCGACGATGTATTTACCAAGCTAGGACTCGAGGGTGATGTTGCTGAAGAAATGGTACCGAATGAAACTACTCCAACTGTGAGTACAAGCACTCTTAATATTAACCGAGCAAAACTTCGACAACTCTCAACTAGACCAGTAGCTGGATACGGGGAAATAGTAAAAAGTACTAGTACCGCACCGGTAATCTACCTAGCTGAGCTAGGAACAGGCCATATTTACTCAATTGATCTTACTGATGGGGCAGAAACAAGAATTTCAGCCACCACCTTTGCTCAAGCTGACCACGCAGTCTTTTCAAATAATGGTGCACTCGTAGCCATTTCTACCAACGCACCAACCAAAGCAAAGAACATCTACCTTGGTACCATTGGTACCACCACCAAAGACGTAAACCAAATTTTTGAAACAGTCAGTACTGGTAGTTTTTCTCTTTCAAATAATGACTTTCTCTATACCAACACCACAGCTGATGGGGTAGTGGGGTATGCCTACTCGGTTGCCACCAAAAAATCGAGTTCATTATTTAGTGCTCCATTCTATGAAACTAAAATTATTTGGGGGAAGACAGCCACGAGTTCCCACTATATTTACCCTAAAAGCACGTACGCGCTCGAGGGATTTCTTTATGAGGCCAAAAAGTCTTCTCTTGAGCGATTGCCAGTATCAGGATTTGGTCTGACTACCCAAGTTAATGATGATATTATTCTCTACACAAAAATTGTCGAAAATAAACCAGCAACATTTATTTACAATCGAACCAGTAAAGAAACAAAACCTTTTGCAGCCGCCGTACTGACTGATAAGTGTTACTTGCCAGAATCGGGCTACGTGTTTTATTGTGGGTTTGAGGGAGTAAATGAGACAAGACTCCCAGATGCCTGGTACCAAGGCTCACTTAGTTTTAAAGATAGCTTATTTGCCCTCTCAGCTGAATCAATGCTCGCTGACCTACTTTCCGACACCTTAACGGAGTCTGGTCGTGAGCTTGATATGACTGAAGTAAGACTTGGTGAATCTGAACGCTCTTTGTATTTTATTAACAAAAACGATAACACCCTTTGGCTTTATGAAATCTAAACTATTATTTGCTGTTTTTTTAGGGGTTATTGCTACACCCCTTTTAGTTTCAGCCTTTACTCCACTAGTTGGAATTCCGGGCGTCAGTGACCCTGAATCTACCGGGTTTAACTCTTATATAAACACCCTCTACGCCCTATCAATTAGTGTTGCTGGTTTGCTCGCTGTGATTAAAATCATCGTCGCTGGAGTCAAATGGATGCTCTCTGATGTTGTTACAAACAAGCAAGAAGCTAAAGAAGAAATTAAAGGCGCTCTCATTGGACTCCTCATTGTTGTCTCCGCAGTACTTATCCTTTATCAAATCAACCCTGAGTTAACGACTTCAAATATTGTCACAAGCCCGGTCGATCGAGTTTCTGGAAGTCCACTCAGTGGGGGAGGTGCCACCTCGCCACTACC
>JACCDV010491146.1_pt1 | contig 27141 bp, 24 predicted proteins | sample 7446131 | NCBI WGS metagenome assembly JACCDV01 (sample SAMN15323448, study PRJNA562643) | freshwater metagenome | isolation source: river surface water | place: USA:Blue River Watershed | collected 2017-08-17 | reverse complement strand
TTTTAAACCCCGATAATCCTCTTCCGTAAATTTTTTCTGCTGAATCATGGTCCCCATCGCCCCATCCAGAATTAAGATTCGTTCTCTTAATAAGGCAGGAAGAATAGCGCCCCGGGTATAGGGCGAAGCAAACTTCGATTGACTTCCTTGGGATTGCATTGGCGCAGAACTCGTATTAATCTTCATTGACCCGTTATTTTATCGATAATGGGATTATTTAGCCCGCGAGGAGAGAATATGTTTGGCGCAATACCTGACTTTAACCAAAGCCTGGAAATGTTCAAAACGATGTGGGGTCAGAATGCCACTGGGGCTCCTGGAGCCTCTTTTATGCCAGACATGAGTACTGGCATGCCAGGCTTTAACGGTGCCATGCCAACTTTCGATATTGAGGAATTGGATAAGCGCATCAAAGATCTCAAAAGCGTTGAGTCTTGGCTGAGCATGAACCTCAATGTTCTAAAGTCAACCATTCAGACCCTTGAGGTGCAGCGTGCCACTCTCATGGCAATCAAATCATTTGGTGATGCAATGGCCAATCCTCCCAGCCCATCGGGTGCCAAAAAATCCTCAGAGTCTAAATCGAGAGAGCGCAAAAGCGCCAAATCCCGTCCGCGCTCAAAGAGCGCTGCAAGATCCTCTGGTGCCACAGATAGTTCAAGTGAGCAATAGCTTCGCCCATCGCAAAGCTAAGCTGATGGTTATCAAGCGGTCGCCGAAATAAGACTGGAACAATCTCATAAGCGGTTCGCGGCTCTTGACAGGCCATCACGGTCTCACTTAACCGAGCTCGGTGATGCTCATGCAACTGCTCAATCCGCTCATGTAAGCCCACAAACGGTTTACCATGCGATGGCAAAACTAGGGTTTTAGCAGGCAATGAGCGCCAATGATCAATCGATCGTAAATAAAGATCCAAGGGGTTTGCATCGGGATCGGCATCGTAGACACTGACATTGGTAGAGATACGGGGCAAGACCATATCACCCGAGATAAAGATCCCTAAGGATGCGCAATAGAGGGTGGCATGTTCAGGTGCATGCCCATAGCCCATCGATACTATCCAATCATGCCGGCCTATTCGAATATGGTCACCATCCATGATGCGGCGATACCGTTTGGGTACTTCAGGCACCAAGCGACTGTAATAGTCTGCACGGCTACGAATGCGCTCGAGATCTTCGGCATGCTGCAAGCCATGGCGCGCATAGTGATCAGCCGTTCCGCCATTGCCTGGCGTAGAACCAATCGCAGCACCACCCTCTTTACTACTTAACCATTGAGCCATTAGAAAGTCGCTCATGGAGATCCACAAGCCAACCTGCCAGCGCTCACATAAATAATGAGCAAGTCCAATATGATCAGGGTGCATATGGGTTACCAATACTCGCAAAATTGGCAAACCTTGGAGATGATTGGCAAAGATGGATTCCCAGCACGACTTCGTAAGGTCGTTGGTAATTCCACAGTCAATAATAGTCCAACCCTCTTGGCCATCCAATTGATCCCGTAAGAGCCATAAATTAATGTGATCAAGGGCAAATGGCAGTGGCATCCGTATCCAATACACGCCAGGGGCAACTTCTAAGGTTGCTCCCTGCGCCACTAGGGTCTCTCCATATGGATAGACCAATTGCTTTATTACATGATGGTTGCCTGTAGGGCCTGGCTGGGTCATCTTTGAATCCTAATTAATTGCTAGATACACTCTTGGTATGAACAATCCGTTTCCAAAACTATTATCGTCGCAAGTCGCTTTTGATATGGCCCAAACCCTGCTGCAAGGATTTATGCGCCATTACAGCATTTTCAGAGATGCTGGCCGCTTAGCCAAGGCAGCATTTGAGAACCAAGATTGGCATGGCATTCGCCAGCTACTACGGGATCGGATCACCTTTTATGACCAACGGGTTCTTGAAACAGCCCGCCACCTTGAGGAAGAGTTTGACGCACCTGCCTTGTCCGATGAAATTTGGCAGCAGGTGAAATTACATTACATCGGACTTTTATCGAATCTACATCAGCCAGAGTTAGCAGAAACATTTTTTAACTCGGTCACCACACGGATTCTGGCAAGTAAGTATTTCAATAACAAATTTATCTTTGTGCGCCCCACCATATCCACTGAATATTTAGAAAACGATGAGGCCCCCTCAAAGCCGTCCTACCGGGCGTACTACCCAGGCGATATTGGGGGTCTTCAAGCTGTCTTAAAAAGTTTGGTTACTAGTTTTGATCTTAAAAACTCCTTTGAAAATTTGGATCGTGATCTTGAGCTAACAACCAAACTCATCAAGCAGTCCCTCTCGAACACAACGAGCTCAACGGATTTTCAGATTCATGCTCTAAGTACACTATTTTTTCGCAATAAGACCGCCTACATCATGGGGCGCATCATTAATGGAGAAAAGATTTCTCCCCTGGTGCTGGCTCTGATGCATAACCCAAAAGGTGAATTGATTATTGATGGCATCTTGCTCTCGGAAGTTGACCTGCGTCTTATTTTTAGTTTCACGCATAGTTACTTCTTGGTCGATATGGAGGTCCCATCGGCTTATGTCACGTTTATGCGAAGCCTCTTACCGCATAAACCCCGGGCTGAGCTCTACAACATGGTTGGACTGCAAAAACACGGCAAGAATCTGTTTTACCGTGACTTTCAGCATCACCTGATGCATTCCACCGATCAATTTCGGATTGCCCCCGGAATACGGGGTCTGGTGATGCTGGTGTTTGATCTACCGAGCTATCCCTATGTATTTAAGCTCATTAAAGATTATTTTCCGCCACCCAAAGAGACCTCACGCGATCAAATTATGGCTAAATACCAATTGGTTAAACAGCATGATCGGGTTGGACGAATGGCTGACTCACTGGAGTTCTCCAATGTTGCCTTTCCGTTAAATCGGTTTACCCCGGAATTACTAGCCGAGCTTGAGGAGCACTGTGCATCACTTTTGGAGTTCAGCGGTGGAAAAGGCCCTGATGCCGAATTAGTCATCAAACATCTTTATATCGAACGGCGCATGACCCCTCTTAATATCCGCCTTCAAGAGGGCTCGCCCGCTGAAATTGAAGACGGTGTGATTCAGTATGGCGAAGCGATAAAAAATCTCATCGCGGCCAATATTTTTCCAGGCGACTTGCTTTATAAAAACTTTGGGGTCACGCGCTATGGACGTGTCGCCTTTTACGACTACGATGAAATTGAATACTTAACCGATTGCGAAATCCGAGAAGTTCCTGCGCCTCGCAATGAAGATGATGAAATGGCGAGCGAGCCCTGGTATCGCATTGGCCCTAAAGATATTTTTCCAGAGACTTATAAAACATTTTTGCTTGGTAATGATCAAATCCGTGATCTTCTACTTAAACACCATGCTGATCTATTCCAACCTGCAATGTGGCAATCGTATAAGAATCGTTTACTAGCAGGAGAAATTCCTGACTTTATTGAGTATGATCATTCCTTACGGCTTAGAAATATTTTCCCGGACAATTACCGATGATTCGAAACATAGATGGCAGCATTGGCTCACCATGCGTCAACTGGTGTGAAATGAATCCTACCTCAAACTACTGTTATGGCTGCTTTCGAAGCATTGATGAAATCGCAAATTGGTCTGTCTTCAGCGAGGCAGAAAAAGAAGCGGTTTGGCAGTCGCTAACCTTACGCCAGGCGACTGCGAACTCTAACGATTAACGTCCACAATCACGCGACCACGAACCTTGCCGTTCATTAGATCCTCAGCATATTGAATACTCTCACCCAAGGAAATTTCCTTAGCAATCGTCATTAATTGCTCAGGTTTACACAAGGATGCGAGCTGGGCCCAAGCCTCAATGCGTTTTTGCTTTGGCTGAGTAACGCTATTGATTCCATAGAGGGTAACGCCCCGCAAAATGAATGGGGCAACCGTAGCCGGAAAATCCATTCCCTGTGCTAGACCGCATGCGGCAACCGCACCATTAGCCTTAGTGGCAGCACATGCATTCGCTAAGGTATGACTTCCTACTGAATCAACCACCCCGGCCCAGCGCTCTTTTGCTAAAGGCTTGCCTGGCTGAGATAAGGAGGCACGATCAATCACCTCAGATGCGCCAAGTGATTTCAAATAATTTGCTTCTTCAGGACGGCCGCTACTAGCGACAACGGTATAGCCCAATTGATTCAAAAGACTAATTGCAAAACTACCTACTCCACCTGCTGCACCAGTTACCAAAATTTCACCGTCGGCAGGCTTCAGACCATGTTTTTGAAGTGCCATAATGCACAGCATGGCGGTATACCCTGCTGTCCCAATCGCCAAGGATTGCTTAGGTGTAAAGGCTTTGGGTAAGGGAATCGGCCACTCAGACTTCACACTTGCCAACTGGGCCAAGCCGCCCCAGTGAGACTCCCCCACACCCCAACCGTTTAATACCACTAGATCACCAACCTTAAACTCGGGACTCTGACTTTCAATGACCTCTCCGGTTAAGTCAATTCCAGGGATCATCGGAAATTGCCGAACAATTGGACCCTTACCCGTAATTGCTAAGCCATCCTTGTAATTTAAGGTCGAGTAATGCACCTTAATCCGGACATCCCCTGCGGGTAAGGCGCTCTCATCAAGGTCACTTAATTGAGCACGATAACCTTGTTCGTCTTTATTAATTAAAATGGCTTTAAACATAGCAGATTCCAAAATAGATTAAATATTGAATGCGTGTACTTTATAAAACCGTTTATCCTACTGTGTCAGGATCGATTATGGGGCTTTTCATGAAACGTATTGTATTAATAGTTGTGACCCCTCTTGTTTTAAGCGCCTGCGCCTCGACCGAGCTAACGATGTCTTTAGGCAATATGCGCTTAATTAGCTCGAGCGCCGATCCTCAGCAAGTGATGGATTTTGCAAATAAAGTCTGTAAAGATGACTTTTATATGGGCGCCAGTTTTATTTCTAAAGCAGGCAAAGATTATCGGTTTAAATGTGTCAGGGCCGATGAAAATGAAGCTCTAGTTCCGATTCCCACCACCAAAATCAATCCGTCTAAATAAAGTTTTTTCATTGCAAACTCAATTCTCATCCCTCGAGTTAAGACAAGCGTTTTCTAGCTTTCCAACTGGTGTCACGGTCATCACGGGGCTTGGCTCAGATAAAAAACCGGTTGGCATTACGATAAGTTCATTCAATACCGTATCTCTATCGCCCCCCCTCATTTTATGGAGCATTGGAAAACAATCTGACATGAAAGATTGTTTTAGTGTTGGACAACGACAGCTGATTCATGTCCTAGAAGCCAATCAAAAGGATCTGGCTCTCATTTTTGCCAAGCAAATCAAGAAAAATATTCTTGAACTAAATCACAGTATCAATAGTAGTGGTTTATATCAACTCGCAGACTGCGCCGCCTATTACGAGTGCGAGACTGTTGCAGTACATGATGGTGGCGATCATCAAATTATTGTAGCTCGCGTTTTAGCGATTGAACACGATCCAGATTTACAACCATTGCTGTTTGCACATAGCCAATTTACACAACTCGCATTTGATCCAGAAGGGAGCCTCTGATGATGACGCTTTGGGGCAGAAAATCATCCATTAATGTTCAAAAAGTATTGTGGGTACTTGCTGAACTAGAGCTTGTTGAGGGACGCGACTTTGAACGGATCGATGCCGGTCTACACTTTGGAGTCAATAAAACGCCCGAGTTTTTAGCACTGAACCCCAACGGTTTAGTACCGACTTTACGAGATGGTGAGTTAATCCTTTGGGAATCAAATTCTATCTTGCGCTATCTAGCCCACAAGTACGCTGATCGCAAGCGCTTCTCAGTTGAACTTGCGCCGATGGCAGCCTCTGATAAATGGCTCGATTGGCAATTAACAACCCTGTGGCCAGCCCTTCGTATCCCGTTTTTAGGATTAACGCGCATTCCTGAGGCCGAGAGGGACTACGCGGCAATCCATAAGGCATTCCAAGAGTCCAATCAATTGCTGGGGATTCTCGATGGTGTTTTGAGCAAGCAAGCCTATTGCTCAGGCCCTAGCTTTCACTTAGGTGACATTGTTCTAACTCTATGCGTCAAGCGCTGGTTCATGCTGAGCGATCAATACCCAGACAAAACAGGTCCACGCGCAGAGTTAAACCATATTGCCCGTTGGTACGACCAAATTTGTAAATCAACTCAATTTACCAAAGCGGTTGAACAGTAATTAAACCTGCTTAAATTTCTTTTGTTGGTGATCGGCACCGATGTAGAGATACATCGCCGGCACTACAAATAAAGTAAATAGTGTACCGATAGCAAGGCCAGTAAAGATCACGATTCCCATTGATTGACGGCCGGCCGCCCCAGCGCCTGAGGCAATCACGAGTGGAATAACGCCCAATACCATCGCAGCGGTCGTCATCAAAATTGGGCGCAGACGCACACTGCTTGCCTCGATAATGGCTTCAAGCTTTGAACGTCCAGCTTCTTGAAGCTCATTGGCAAACTCCACCATCAGAATTCCGTGTTTACTAATTAATCCCATTAAGGTTACTAATCCCACCTGGGTATAGACGTTTAAGGTGGTAAATCCAAGGTTAATAAAGATTAATGCCCCAAATAATGCAAGCGGCACTGAAACCAGAATTACTAAAGGATCACGGAAGCTCTCAAACTGAGCGGCCAAAACCAAAAAGACGATTAATACAGCAAACATCATGGTCACCAAAAATCCACCCGACTCAGCCTTAAACTGACGCGATGGCCCTGCATAATCGATCGAGTAGCCCGATGGTGCAGCTTCTTTAATCGTTTGCTCCAGAAAATCTAAGACCTCTTCTTGGGAAACGAATGGCGTACTGACACCACTAATCGTCGCTGAATTTAACTGCTGAAAGCGATTAATCGATTGGGGTACAACGCGACTTTGTATCGTCGCAATGGTTCTCACCTGAATCATCGCTCCTGTCGGCGTTTTAATGTAATAGTCCAAAATCTGATCGGGGTTTAATCGATCCGCCTGCTTTACCTGTGGAATAACTCGATAGGAGCGGCCTGCGACTGAGAAGTAATTAACAAAGCCACCACCTAAGGCGGCAGATAAAGCATTACCAACATCTCGCTGGGTCATTCCCAAAGCAGCTACTTTCTCACGATCAATTTGCAATACATCTTGGGGCTTATCAATCTTTAGATCAGAATCGACGAAGAAAAACATACCACTTTGTCTGGCTTTATCAAGAACTGCTTGGGATACCTCGTTTAAATTGGAATAGGGCTCTGTCGTATTGATAACTACCTGAACAGGAAAACCCTGGGCACCTGGCAGTGCTGGAAACTGGAATGCAGCAATCCGTGTTCCTGCAATGCTATTCCATTTATTTTGAAGGTCTTCTTGGAATTTACTCGCACTGCGACTGCGCTCGCCCCAATCTTTCATAATCACGCCACCAAAACTTGAATTTGGGCTCGTGATCTGAAACATTTGCTTGTATTCGGGCTCTTTACTCGCAATCTGAAAAACTTGATCGGCATACCCCTGCATTTGATTCACAGTGGAATTAGGCGGCCCAACTGCTGAGACCAAAACGATACCCTGGTCTTCAGTGGGAGCAAGCTCAGAGCGAGCGGTTGCATAGAGATACACAACCCCGATTAGCAATAAAACGCCCATCACGATGATGACCTGCCAAGTTGATAGCAGGTCTCGCAATGTGTTTTGGTACGAATGTCGCACGCCCTCAAACACTCGATCGATCTTTTTCACAAAAGGAGACATCTCTTCCTCTTGTGAAAATAATCGTGAGCACATCATCGGTGATAGCGTTAATGCAACCACCCCGGAAACGGCGACTGCCCCCGCTAGCGTAAATGCAAACTCGGTAAATAGGGCTCCAGTTAACCCCCCCTGAAACCCAATCGGGATATAAACAGCGATCAATACGATTGTCATCGCCAGAATTGGATTCCCCAACTCTCGTGCTGCAATCAGGGATGCCTCGAGCGGTGACTTACCCTCTTTCATATGGCGATCAACGTTTTCGACCACGATAATGGCGTCGTCCACCACCAAGCCAATCGCTAACACTAAGGCCAACAATGTCAATAGGTTGATCGAATAACCAAGGACTTGCATCATGAAAAAGGTGCCAATCAATGACAATGGCATGGCAAGTACGGGTACTGCAACCGCACGGTAGCTACCCAAAAATAGGTAGATCACGACCGTCACAATAATCAAAGCTTCTAAGAGCGTTTGAACGACCTCTTCAATGGAAGTATTAATAAAGTCGGTTGAGTCATACACAATCTTGGCATTTAATCCAGTTGGCAATTGCTTCTGAATATCGGGGAACGTATCCCGAACCCGCTTAGCCACATCCAAAAGATTTGCATCGGGTGCGACCTTAATACCAATGAAGACCGACTGCTTGCCATTAAACGCGACATTATTGTTGTAGTCTTCAGAGCCCAAGGTGACTGTTGCAACTTGGTCCAAATACACAATATCCGCGCCATTGCGCTTAATAATCAATTTACGGAATTCATCTAAGGAATGGAGATCAGTATTGGCCACTAAATCCACCGAAACCATTTGCCCTTTAGTACTTCCTACGGGAGCCAAATAATTATTGGCTGCCAGTGCCGCATATACATCGTCTGGAGCAACGCCAAGGCCTGCCATTCGGTCACGATCAAGCCAAGCTCGCAGGGCAAATTTACGACCACCTAGGATCTCGGCATTTTGCACGCCGTTAATTGAATCCAATTTAGGCTTAACAACACGTAATAAATAATCGGTAATGCTGTTATTAGCAATGTCGTCGCTATAAAAGCCCATATACATTGCCGCGGTCGTTTGCCCCACCTGCACAGTCAAAATGGGTTGTTGTGCTTGGGGCGGCAATTGATTGCGTACCGAACTAATCTGTGTATTGATCTGAGTGAGCGCCTGATTAGCATCGTAATTGAGGCGCAGAGTAGCGGTGATAGTAGAGACGCCACTGATACTGATAGAGGATAAATAATCAATACCCTGAGCTTGAGCAATGGCTCCCTCCAGAGGCTGCGTAATAAATCCAGCAATCGTCTCTGGATCCGCACCAAAATAGGTCGTCGTGATCGTGACTACTGCATTTTGGGTTTGGGGATACTGATTAACAGGCAATGAACCAACTGCTTTGAGGCCCAATAGCAAAATCAGTAAGCTGACCACGATAGCAAGGACAGGGCGACGGATAAATAAATCCGTCCATTGATGGCGCTGAAAATCTTCGCTCATTGCTCTTGTGGTTTTGGATCCGGTGAATTAGCTGGTAAAACGCTGTTATTCACGATTAAAGGGGTACCGTTTTTCAATTTCAACTGTCCGCTGGTGACAACGGTCATACCAGGCTCTAAACCTTTAAGAATAGCAACCTGGTCGCCTCGGGTGGGTCCAGTGGTGACAAAGACCTGCTGCGCCTCAAGAACAGGAGCGCCTTTTTTATCTAGGCGATTGGTTTTCTTAGCGATAAATACGGTGCTGCCATACGGATTGTAGGTAACAGCGGTTTGGGGCAAGGTTAGCAACTCAACTTTATCGCCCAAATTAATGTTGACATTCGCAAACATACCAGGCAAGAGCTTCTTGTCTGGATTACTAATTTGAGCCTCAATCTGAATATTGCGAGTATTGAGCTCCACCTTGGGACTAACGGCCGTAATTTTTCCAATAAATGGCGTTTCTTTAAATGCATCGGTCTGCAACTCAATGGTTTGACCCACCTCGATAATACCGGCGGAGCTTTGTGGCAAGGTGAAATCCACAAAAATAGGATCAATGGTCTGCAAAGTTAATAGTTTGTCACCAGGATTGACGTACTGGCCAGGATTAATCGTGACGATGCCAACGCGACCGCTAAATGGAGCCTTGAGATTCTTTTTGGCAATTAAAGCAATTTGCTGTTCTACCTGCGCTTGCTTTGCCTTCATATCCGCAGTGCTGGTGTCATAGACATTCTTACTGATCGCCTGAATCGCTAATTGAGCCTTATCACGCTCATTAATCACCTTCGCTAAATCAGCCATCGCTTTTAAAGAGTTCAGTTGGGCGACATCCGCGGAGTCATTGAGCTTGATAAGCAATGAACCTTCTTTAACATCCACTCCGGACTTTACCGGAACTTTTACAACCAATCCGCCAACTTCAGTACTTAGATCAACGCCCCGGAATGCGCGCACATTACCGACACTGTTCATGCGGGGTTGCCATTCTTGTTTTTCAATAACAGTAGTGGTCACCGTCGCAGGAGGAATCCCCATGCCCGCCATAAACCGATTAAACATGAATGTTTTTAATTGGTTAAATCCGAAGATTAGACCTAACAAAATAAATACCCCAACCAGCATCACTATCATGCGACGCTTTAAGGGGGGCATTTGCATTAAAGCGGCGTATGCTTTGGTCTTTTCAAAACGCTCACGCGGGCGCAGACGAGCCCCAATCCAAGCAAATGGTGCCCAGATCAGCCTTAGGGTTTTCTCAGTGAGAAGCGAATTTTTTATCCATGCGATGAGTTGATGAACTAGATTCATGAATCGATCTCTTAATGACTTTGTTTAGGCGGATTAACTTGCTCACTGGCTTGGGCCTGAAAAGCGGGGCCACTGCGATTCCACCAGCCACCACCCAGTGCAGCAAATAATGCGGCAGTATTCGCAAACCGACTTGCTTGCACATCAATCAAGCGGAATTTAGTTTGCTGATACTGTCGCTGAGCAATTAATACTGCGAGATAACTACCAGTACCGAGTTTATATTGTTCCTCTAATAAATTGAGGTACTCCAAGGCATTGCGCTCTGCCTCTGAAGCAGCCCGCAGTGCAAGAGCGTCACTCTCAAGGGCTTGCAGCGCATTTGCTACTTCTTGAAATGCATTCAATACCGTTGCTTGATACTGAAATACTGCAGCCTCATAGGTTGCAATAGCGCCACGCCGTTGAGCTAGCAATGCACCCCCTTGAAATAAAGGCTGAAATACCCCGCCAGCCACAGACCAAATAGCAGCATTTGGTCCAAATAAGGCGCCAGTCGTCAAAGCCTGCGAGCCCATCGCGCCACTTAAGGTGATTTGAGGCAAGAGGTTAGCAGTTGCAACACCTACTAACGCATTCGTTGACTTGATATATGCCTCGGCGGCACGAATATCAGGACGTTGGCGAACCAGATCCGATGGGATTGAAAGTGGGATGCGCTCCGGTAGGTTCAGTTTAGCTAGATCAAACTTAGCCAACTGTGCATTACCAGGAAAATCGCCCACATAAACTGCCAATTGATTTCGGGTGAACGAAAGATTCTTATCAATATTCAATAAATCAATTTGTGAGCTGGCTGCAAGCGAAACCTGTGAAGTTAGATCAACGCGCGATGCTGTTCCTATTTCTAACTGCTTACTAATTAGATCAGCCAGATTTTTCTGGGACTCGTAGATCTCTAAATTGGATTGATATTGAGCACGAAGTGCAGCCTCGCGAATTGCCGTCGTGACAATATTGGCTGTCAAACTTAGGTAAGCACCTTCTAATTGAAATCCGGTGATTTCTGCTTGAGCCTGGGCGCTCTGCACGGCACGTCGCGCCCCTCCAAATACATCCAAGTTGTAATTTACGGAAACCGAGGTATTGTAAAGATTGAATATGTTTGGATTGCCTGAGCTGAGCCCAAAGGTCGACGGCGTAATTTGTTGGCGCGTTGCTGATGCTCCCAAACCAATACTTGGAAACAATAAAGATCCAAAGGCTGCGTTCGCATTCTCTTGAGCAGCTCGCAAAGTTGCATCAGCTGAGGCTAGGGTTGGATTCCGCTTTAAAGCTTGCTTGATGAGTGCATCTAATTCAGGGGAACGATACAGAGACCACCACTCCGCTGGAATATCAGCAGCAGGATCTAAGGACTGTTTTGTTCCACCAATACTTGGTGCAGTTGCCAACTCTGAGGAAACGGGTTTTTCTGTATAAGAAGCAACTTTTGGAGCATCGGGTTTTTTAAAGTCTGGACCCACAGCGCAGGCCGTTAAGCCAAGGCAAACCAAAAGACTAAAGCCATGCTTGAGTGGATTTAGCGAAATGGAATGACAAAGAGAATATTGAAAATCGAAAAGGCTCTTCACACCTATTATTTGACCACAACGAGCTTAGTTTTGGATGAATTACTCGACCGTAACGCTTTTAGCTAAATTACGTGGTTTATCAACATCTGTACCAAGGGCTACTGCGGTGTGATAAGCCAAGAGCTGGAGCGGAATAACGTGTAATAGCGGGGATAAATTACCGTAATGCTCTGGTAAGCGAATCACCTGAATACCATCTTCACTTCTAATTTCGGTACCCTGGTCAGCGAAGACATAAAGGCGACCTCCGCGAGCTTTGACCTCTTGCATATTCGATTTCAGTTTTTCGAGCAACAAGTCATTAGGCGCTACGGTAACAACCGGCATCGCCTCAGTCACTAAAGCAAGCGGTCCGTGCTTGAGCTCACCAGCTGGATAAGCTTCCGCATGGATATAAGAAATCTCTTTTAACTTTAGGGCGCCCTCAAGTGCGATCGGGAAATGCAAGCCGCGCCCTAAGAAAAGCGCATTTTGACAATTCGCGAATGCCTGGCTCCAGGCAATGATTTGTGGCTCTAATGCCAATACAGCATGAATGGCTTGTGGCAAATGGCGCAAATCATCGAATACTTTCTTCTCGGCCAGAAGTGATAAATGCCCTGAGCGTTTGGCAATCGCATTAGCCAACAGGTACAGAGCAACTAATTGAGTAGTGAAGGCCTTGGTAGACGCTACTCCAACTTCAGTGCCGGCGTGTGTCAAAAAGTGCCATTTCGTTTCTCGCACCATCGCGCTCGACGCTACATTGCAAATTGATAAGCTTAGTGGGTGACCTAGCTCTTTGGCATGACGTAAGGCGGCTAAGGTGTCTGCTGTTTCTCCAGATTGGGAGACAACCACAATCAAGGTTCTTGGATTTGGAATCGATTGTCGATACCGGTATTCGCTAGCAATTTCAACCTGCGTCGGAATCTTTGCAATGTCTTCAAACCAATATTTAGCGACGCAGGCTGAGTAATAACTTGTTCCGCAGGCAAGGATCAATACCTGATCAAATTCCTGCCACTCTTGCGGACCCGCAGCAAATAAAGCCGGGCCAAGTTCAGCAATATTTGCAATCGTGTCGGAGACCGCACGGGCTTGCTCAAATATCTCCTTTTGCATGAAGTGCTGATAGGGCCCCAATTCAACTGCTTGCGCCTGAACGGGCATCGGTGTAATTTCACGCGTCATCGCCTGACCGGTTCGATCCCAAACCTCAAATCCATTAATAGTCATAGCAACCAGATCGCCCTCTTCTAAATAAGCCATGGTTTTGGCCTTACCGGCTAAAGCAAGCGCATCTGAAGATAAGTAGTGGCCATCTTCACCGATTGCAATAATGAGCGGTGAGCCGGCACGAGCGCCCACTAAGAGATGGGGCTCGGCTTGAGCAATGACGGCAATCGCATAAGCACCTTTTAATTGTTCGATCGCTTGCGCAACTGCGTTCTTTAGATCTGGCTTAGCAAGCTTAATAAATTCCTGATGAACTAAATGGGCAATGACCTCGGTATCAGTTTCCGATTCAAACACATAGCCAGATGCTTTTAGCTGATCGCGCAATACTTCATAGTTTTCAATAATGCCGTTATGCACAACCGCTATTTGACCATTCGAAATATGTGGGTGCGCATTATGCGTATCGGGTCTGCCATGCGTCGCCCAACGCGTGTGCGCGATCCCAACCTGACCACAAAACTCCTGTGCTTGCTTTGCCAAATCAGCCACACGCGCAGTAGTTCTAGCTCGCTCGATCGGATGACCCGGTTGCTGACTATCAATCACGGCGAATCCGCAGGAATCATACCCACGATACTCTAAGCGTCGCAATCCCTCGATTAGGGTATCGACTACATTTGTTTTGGCAACTGCCCCAACGATTCCACACATAAAAAGGATTTACTTTCGAGCAATCTTTTTTGTTTTTGGCGACGCACTTTTCAATTTCGTGGGACGTTGCCATTCAATCGAAATTTGCTTTGCCCGCGATACAGTTAATTTTCCTGCAGGTGCATCCTTGGTGAGTGTAGTGCCTGCACCTAGCGTGGCGCCTTTGCCTACCTTTACAGGGGCAACCAACTGCGTATCCGAGCCAATAAATACATCGTCTTCAATCACTGTTTGGTGCTTATTAACTCCATCGTAATTGCAAGTAATCGTGCCTGCGCCAATGTTGACGCGTGATCCAACAATCGAATCACCCACATACGCTAAGTGATTGGCTTTGCTCTGTGATGCAATTTTGCTATTTTTAACTTCTACAAAATTGCCAATATGAACATCGCTTGCCAATTCAGCGCCCGGCCGAATCCGTGCATAGGGTCCTATTCGATTAGCAGGGCCAATCCTAGCGCCGTCAAGATGGCTAAATGCTTCGATCGTGGTGCCCTCTCCAATGTTCGTATCTTTTAAGACGCAATAGGGTCCGATGCGAACCTGATCAGCTAGGGTTACGATTCCTTCAAAAACACAACCGACATCAATCCATACATCCTTGCCACAGCGCAACTCACCGCGAACATCGATTCGATTAGGATCAAAAAGCGTGACACCATTCTCTAAAAGCGCTTGAGCGATCTGACGCTGCAACACGCGCTCTAACTCCGCTAATTGTATGCGGTCGTTTACCCCCAGAATCTCATAATCATCGATCGCTTGGGCAGATCGCACTGGCACACCCGCCTTAACCGCCATGGCGATGACATCCGTTAAGTAATATTCACCTTGCGCATTTTTAGCTTTAATCCCTTTAAGCCACTTGCCCAATTGCTTAGTGGGCAAAACCATGATGCCGGTATTAATTTCTGAAATCGAGCGAATGGTCGAATTAGCATCCCTTTCCTCAACAATGGCTTGCACATTGCCATCAAGGTCGCGCACAATACGACCATAACCAAATGGATTTTGCATGCGGTGAGTTAGTAAACCAACTGCTCCATCGCTTAAGCGGGCAAGCTTATTTAAGGTTTCTTTAGAACATAGGGGTACATCGCCATACAACACGAGTGTGGGCAACGCAGGATTTAATTTTGGCAAAGCTTGCAATAGTGCATGGCCCGTTCCTTTTTGCTCTTTTTGCAAAACGGTCTTGACCTTATTAAAGCGCTGATCAAAATCAGCTAAATGGCCTAAGAATGTTTGAACCTGTTGTGCACCATGCCCAATCACAACAAGCGGCTGGGCCTTGGGCACAAGCGCTAATGCGGTTTCAAGCACATGCTGTAGTAACGGTTTTCCCGCTAGAGGCTGCAATACCTTTGGCAAAGCGGATTTCATACGCTTGCCTTGCCCAGCAGCCAAGATAACGATATTCATGGGATTAATTATAGGGCTTAGAAGCAAGCTAGTGATGCAGATGGACGTACTTTAGTCTTTATGGATCCAGGTTAGCGATGACCAAGCGGGCTCTGTTGCGACACACACATCAATACCCTCATCGATTGCACGATCACCCTCATACGATTTAACGAAATGGGTCAAATCCGAGTGAATAGATAGATTCTGAAAATCAAAAGCGTCTTGGTCTAAAAGGTGAGATGGAACAATGTGATGTAAGGAACGAAACAGGTTTTCAATCCGACCAGGAAACTCCTTCTCCCACTCCCGTAGTAATTTTTTCATGGCAGCCCTTTGCAAATTGGGCTGACTGCCACATAAATCACAAGGAATGATTGGAAACTGCATCGATTGTGCATAGCGCTCGATTAATTTTTCAGGAACATACGCTAAAGGCCGAATGACCAAATGACGTCCATCATCAGAGCGCAATTTAGGCGGCATTGCTTTTAACTTGCCTCCATAAAACATATTGAGTAGCAATGTTTCTAAGATGTCATCGCGGTGGTGACCTAATGCGATCTTAGTTGCCCCCAGCTCATCGGCAACTCGATACAAAATCCCACGACGTAAACGAGAACATAATCCGCAGGTTGTTTTCCCCTCAGGAATCACCCGCTTCACAATGCTATAGGTATCTTGCTCTTCAATATGAAAAGGGATATTGAGTTCGCGTAAATAATTAGGTAGCGTGTCACTGGGAAAGTTAGGTTGTTTTTGATCTAAGTTCACAGCAACCAGATCAAATGAAATCGGCGCCCGCTCACGTAACTTCAATAAAATATCAAGTAAGGTATAGCTATCCTTACCGCCAGACAGACACACCATCACCTTATCACCATCGGCAATCATGCCAAAATCACCGATCGCTTGACCAACCAGGCGACATAGTTTTTTATCTAGCTTATTCTCTTCAAATGCTTGCTTACGAGGGTCTACCATCGGCGGCTCCCATTAGTCAGATGCTTGCTTCATCTTAAAGACTTCAACACCAACCGCTTCACAATCCGGATAGACATCGGGCTTTGCAGTACTAACTCGTACCGCCATCACATTTGGATGCTCAAGAATTGCTGCCACGATCTCATCGCAGAGGGTTTCTTGTAAATGAATATGGCCGCGTTTAACGCGCTCTACGATGGTCTTTCGAATGAAATCATAATCAAGTACCTCTTCTAAAAGATCTTGCTTCGGGGTATTTAGTTCCAGGGGAACATAAATCTCGACATTGAAGATCACCCTCTGCTCAGCGCGCTTCTCAAAATCATGAACGCCAATATTGATATAAACCTCGTAGTCTTTCAAAAAGAGACGTCGACAATGAATCAGGCTTGGATGAGATAGTAATGAGTGCATAGAAGCTGTTATTTAATTTTGAACATCACATCCCGATCGGATGCAAGTAAATGTTGTCCGCCATCAACATATAGCGCAGTCCCCGTAATCGACTTAGCATTGGCTAAGAAAAATGCGGCGCTCGCAATATCCTGTGCGGTAGATGATTGCCCCAGCGGAGTAGCTTGGTGGGCTTTCTCAAACTCGGATTGATTTTGATCACCCGATGGCAAGGTAATCCCTGGGGCCAAACCAACAGAGCGCATATATGGGGCGAAATCGCGAGCCATCATTTCGGTAGCGGTTAATAAGGCACTTTTAGAAAGCGTATACGAAAAATAATCCGGATTTAAATTGATTAACTTTTGATCTAATAATTGAATGGTTGCGGGAACAAAGTCTTTGCTGATTGGCTGAGTCTTAAGATGATGAAACATTGCTTGAGCCATCAGAATTGGGGCTGCAAGATTAATTTGTGCATGGCGCTCAATTAAGTCCGCAGTCACCAAATGATCGTCCTGGCTGGGTCGATCGTATTCGAAAATTGCAGCACTATTAATTAGACAATCAATTCTTGAAAATTGATTGATGCTTTTTTCGATCAAAGATTCGACTTCTGCTTGATGCGACAAATTTGCCTGCAGCGCAATCGCCTTCACTCCCAATCCATGAATCTCAGCAACCACGGCTTTTGCCTCTTGGGTAGATTGGCCATAATGAACAATGACATTCCAGCCTTCGCGAGCAAAATACAGGGCGATTTCTCGACCAAGGCGCTTGGCTGCGCCGGTGACCAAAACTGTCCGATCTGCCATTGTTTTCATGTGCTGTAGAAAAAACTCACTTAGACTAGCGAGCTATGGATATTAACCTGACACGGGCGCAAGCGGAACATTTAGAGGCCATCCTAACCAAAATTTCCCAAGAAATTCAGGAAAAGGGTGGTTGGATCCCCTTTTCACGCTACATGGAGCTCGCCCTGTATCAGCCTAGCCTGGGTTACTACACCAGCGCCCTAGAAAAATTTGGACGCTCTGGTGATTTCATAACCGCTCCAGAAATCAGCCCATTTTTTGGCCAAACCATTGTTAATACGATTCTGCCCGTACTAGAAGGATTAAGAAAGCAGGGGCAACAGACCCGCATCATTGAAATCGGCGCGGGGACAGGGCAGCTTGCCAAGACGATCCTATTGGATCTGCACCGACGCGGCTTTAAGCTCGATGAATATCACATCATTGATGTGTCACCGAATTTAACTGAACGTCAACAAAAATTACTGCTAGACACATGTCGCAGTCATGGGATTGAAACGCATTGTCAGTGGCATTCAGAGGTATTGCCTTCTTTTCATGGCGTCGTTCTGGCCAATGAAGTACTCGATGCAATTCCCTGTGAACGTATTGTGTATCAAGACCATGCTTGGCACTATGCTGGGGTTGGGCTTGGAACAGAGCCTGATCAATTTCTTATATCTGTACCCGGAGAAAAACTAGAGGTCCAACCATTGATCAACTGCGCTAGCAATGGGTATATGACTGAAATCCACCCTCAGGCCGAGGCTTGGTTTGCAAAAGTGATTGATCGGCTCGATGAGGGTTTATTGCTGATAATTGACTACGGCTTTCACCAGCAGGAGTATTACCACCCCCAACGAAATACCGGCACACTCATGGCGCACTTCCATCATCAAGCGCTAAGCAATGTGCTAGCCTTACCCGGTATCTCGGATATCACCTGCCACATCAATTTCTCGAAGCTTTTGCATTCAATAGAGAACAAAGAAAATGTACAGTCATTTTTTTCTAGCCAAGCATCGTACTTGTTGGATGCTGGCATTACCGATTTAGTATTGCAGCAATCCGATCCAAGTGACCCTCAGCAGATGATCGCTATATCGAATGGAATACAGAAATTAATTTCAGAAGCTGAAATGGGAGAGCTCTTCAAAGTATTGGCTTTCGGTAAACACCTAAAAGCTCTTGATTTGGATCTCTATGCACTCCCCGGCTTTGGGGGCCGTAACCGAGTTTATTAAGACAGCGCTTCTTGAATGGTGAAGAGGCGCACCCTCTCAAGCTCCGTATGAATTGCTTTACCTAACTCATTGACATCTGAGCGTTGGCTTACAGACTTCGCAATTTGTCCGGCATCAATACCTATCAATTTGCTAACCAGCTTTTGCCAAACTGCTATATCAATCCCTAGCACCTCAAAAAGACTAAGTAGTTCCATGATACGGTGAGGCTTTCTCCATAAGTCAGCCCGATTAAAAAATGCCAGAATATCGATTGGAATTAATTTGGAGTGCACTGACTCAAAATCCGCCGCAATCTGGCAATATTCGGCAATCTCATTTGGCACCTTCGACCCACGAGCCCACTCCTGGATTTCGGCTGGAGGAATGGTTCTTAATAAACAGGCGATACGCTGATTTAGCTCGGGGCGCGCCGCGACAACTAAATGCATTGAATGCCAAATGCTCTTTTGAGCAGCTTCCTGATGCCACTGTTTCTCAAAGCTAGCTGGCAATACATCCGATAGGGCATTGCACTGATTAAGTGTTTCGATAAAGCGGAGTGGCTCTGTTTCTTCCATGGCACGCGCTAGCTCTTGCCAGATGCGCTCCTTTGATAAGGTTTCTAACTCACGCGTGCGAACCATTCGCCCCATGAAAACGAGTGTCTCGGGCGCGATATGAAAATCTGGAAAACGTGCTGCAAATCGGGCAACGCGTAATACCCTTAAAGGGTCCTCTAAAAAGGCATTTGAGACATGTCGCAATATGCCCGCCCTCAGATCAACCTGACCGCCATAGGGATCAACGATCTCTCCGACCGGCTCACCGACATCATTGACTGCTTCGGCCATGGCATTGATGGTCAAGTCGCGCCGTTGCAGATCCTCCTCTAGGGTCACGCTTGGATCTGCATGAAAAGTAAAGCCCTGGTGACCCGGCGCTGTCTTGCGCTCCGTCCTAGCTAGTGCGTATTCTGCATTGGTGATGGGATGCAAAAATACTGGGAAATGACTCCCCACCGGCCGAAATCCTTTTTGCATCATTTCATCGGCAGTTCCGCCAACCACCACGTAATCGACATCATGAACCGCTCTTCCAAGCAAACGGTCCCGTACTGCCCCGCCGACTTGATAAATCTTCAAGTCAGCAAACTCTCAATACGCTGTTTGGCAATCCTAAACTCATCAACCAAAGCGTCTTTTCCACCCGCAGGCAATATATTGGGGATACTCATGGAGGCAATATTGTCACGGGACATTAAAGTGGGGCCTGGGCCAAACTCAAATGCCAATGCCTGAAGGTATCCAACCCAATTTGGCAATGAAACAATGAGACGATCCTTACCCGCTTTGCGAGCCGCAAATTCAACCAATTGTTTCATCGTGAACACTTCAGGACCGACCAAATCATAGGTCTGATGAATGGTATTAGGGTGAGTTAATGCCATGACAAATGCACTGGCAACATCGTTTACGCTTACCGGCTGAAACTTGGCATGTGAATATGCCAATGGAATCACTGGGAATACCTTCGCTAGATTAGCAAATGTATTAATGAACTGATCATGCTCTCCAAAAATGACCGATGGTCTAAAAATGGTCCAATCTAAACCGCTGGCTAGCACCCGATTTTCACCGTCGCCCTTACTGCGTTGATACATGGAAGGGCCATTCGAGTCGGCACCCAAAGCGCTCATGTGCAAATAGCGTCTGAGCTTTTTGGCTTTCATGGCCTCAATGATCATCTGAGGTAAATCCACATGAGCTCTTTTAAAACCAGGGCCATATGGTTTTGCTACTTGATCTTGCAAGATACCAACTAGGTTGATAACCGCTCCGTGTGGCTTTACGTGTCCGCACAATCGTTCAATAACCCCAGGCTGATTTACATCTGCTTCAACTAAGGTCACACTAGGTAATAGCCGTAGGTCTCGCATAGCGCTATAACGCCGCGATGGAATCAATACGGAGTAGCCTTTACTTTGCAGCTTCTGGCTAATTGCCTTGCCAACAAAGCCGCTCCCGCCAATTAATAAAATGTCATGTTTCATGGTAGTTCACTCAATACGGCAGTTTTAGGAGCAATCACTCCCAGGCGTTGTTTCATGGGAGTGGTTTGTCCATCCATTAAAAGTGAATAGTAGCTCGCATTGGCGAGTACATTCTTCACATAAGTACGTGTCTCATTAAAGGGAATCGATTCCACAAAAATTGCTCCTTCAGTGGATTGGTTTAATCTCTCTCGCCACGATTTTGGCCGTGATGGGCCGGCATTGTAGGCGGCAGACGCCAATACCCAAGAGTCATCAAGGTCTTTTAAAACCATATTTAAGTAATGGCTTCCCAAGGTCAAATTTGTTTGCGTATCTTTGAGACGTTCATTGGTATAGGAATTCATACCGATTTTCTTAGCAACATACTTGGCGGTATTGGGCATCACCTGCATCAAACCCGAAGCGCCCACTGATGATGAGGCGTTGGTAATGAACCGAGACTCTTGACGGATCAAACCATAAGCCCAGGCTAAGTTCAAGTCGATGTTTTTAGCAATTGGACTGAGTTGATCTTTAAAGGGCATTGGATAACGCAGGGCAAAATCATGCTCGCCTTTGGTACGATCGGCCGTATTGACCGTACGATCATATAAATGGATGCGTTTGGCATATTCTGCAGCGGCTAATAACTGGCGATCGCTCATGCCACGTAACTCCCAGTTCCATTCACGATTTCCTTCAAAGCGAAGATTCATGGCGTAAAAACGCTCAGCCCGAGTAAACCCAGGGCGCTTACCCATCTCCTTAATTTCCCCGTCGCTAACTTTCACTTTGGGCGGAATCACAATAGGCTTACCCAACTCCTCGCGGGCTAACTGTCCATAAAAATTAAATTGGTCTTCCAGCAACTGAAACTGCACATTGGCTTTCTCGGGATCGCCCAACTCTTTTAATGATCTGCCGTACCAATAAGTCCAAGCTGGATCGCGTTCGCGAACGACCGTATTCATGGATTCAATCGACTCGCGCACCAGCTGCCAATCGTGAGCCCGTAAAGCCGTACGAACTTTCCATTCCTGAGTTTCTGCGGATAGTAAAGAATTAAAGCCTAATTGCTGTTGACGCCGATAGGCATCGTATGCGTTGCGATCTAAGCGCTTTGCTAAAAATTGCCCAATCACACCCCATGCCATCGCTTGATCTTCTTTGCTATAGCGCAAGCTAGTTTGCAAGAAGTCACGATACGTTTTAGTTGAGTCTGCTCTTGCGCTACGCACTATGCTAGCAATCGGATCCTCTCCGCCGATGCGTCGCCCTGCGGTTTCAAAATTCATTTCAGCAGCAGCGCGACCAAGCGCTCTTGCCTGAGAGTTGGATAGGCCATTTGCCTGGACTAATGCAGGCACCAACTCTTGGCAAGCAGACCCAAACTGGCGAGGATCAACCATGATTTTGAGTGTATCTTGACCAACACGCTTTGCGTCCTCTTGCTTTATCAGCCGTGAATGAAGCGCATAACACTTCACATTCGTATCGTCATCCAAAACAAACTTTGGATACTCTCGATCAAATTGGGTCCAATCTTTTCGCTTGCCAAGAACTAGTAGCCAATCGTTACGCATGCGATCACCAATCGCAGTCCCCTCATAGGTTTTTAGAAAAGCCCCAACCTCTTCGTCGACCGAGGAATCTGCCCGCGCCTCATTTCCCCTATCAAACATTTGGGGTTTGATTCGAAAATACCTCACATAATCCGTATCCGGATAGTTACTTAATTGCGCTGAGAGCTGTTGGGTTTTTGGTACATCATTACGCCGTGCAGCATCGCGTAGCTCAATAAATAATTTATCAGCTTCTGTGATCTCAAAAGGAGTTGGCTGACCTTGGGAAGATTTGTTGAGATTTGGCTTTTTAGCAAAGCCACTTTCCCAGCCTCCCAAGCAAAGTACTAGGATTGCAAAAAGAAGAAAATGCTTGATCGGAGGTTTTGGCATAAAAGCAAAATTTTGGGTCATTTTGTTATTTTCACCCGATAATAAGTGCTATGCATACCCCTATTCATCAAATTCGACAGGATCTTTTGAGGCGGCGCGCATCATTTGCTCAATCCCCCGAATTTGATCCTGCACATGCCCATTTTTTATCGTATTTCAGTCAATTTCTACTTCAAGAAGCAGGGGCATATCAATCCATTGCATTTTGCTGGCCTTATCGTGACGAACTTGATCTACGCGAGCCCCTGCGTGAATGGCGATCCTCAAACCCGAATCGATACCTCCTATTACCCAAAGTTAGACCCGATCGGCAATTAAGCTTTTATACCTGGTCGGACTCTGACCCCCTGATTCTCAATACCTATGGGATTGCGGAACCCGATCCGACTGCAAGCGGTGTGGAAAGTAAGACCCCCGACTGCATCCTGATTCCCTGTGTTGGGTGGCTCAATTATCAGAACCAATACTGGCGGCTTGGCTATGGAGGAGGTTATTTTGATCGTACCATTGCTTCTTTGAAGCAGGCGGGGCATCGATTCACAACGATTGGCATCGCATTTGACTGGCAGGCACTAGATCTTGATCGCTGGACCCCCGAGGTTCATGATCAGGCGCTTGATTTGGTGGTCACAAACTCTGGTATCTATCGAAGCTCGATTAAGTCTTAGATGCTTGGTCCAATTGTAGATTCTGAGCAATACGAATCACGGGCTCTGCTTGGTTTAGCGAGTAAAAATGTAGTCCAGGCACTCCAGCAACGATAAGTTGCTCGCACAATGCGCTCACCACATCCTCGCCAAAGGCTTTAATCGAAGCGCTGTCATCGCCGTATGCCAAAAGACGCAGACGAATCCAGCGCGGTATTTCTGCGCCGCATGCATCTGAAAAACGTAGCAATTGGGTACTACTGGTAATCGGCATAATGCCGGCAACCACAGGTACATCAACACCTAATTGATAAGCGTCATCTACAAACCGAAAATACGCATCGCTGTTAAAAAAGTATTGGGTAATTGCTGAGTTAGCGCCCGCCTTAATTTTTTGGGCAAAGTAGGCGACATCCTTGCTGGGCGACTGCGCCTGCGGATGGGTCTCGGGATAAGCGGCTACCTCAATATGAAACCAGTCACCGGTCTCTTGGCGAATAAATTCCACTAACTGATTGGCATGCTGCAGCTCACCGTATTGCCCCATACCAGAAGGTAAATCACCACGTAAGGCCACAATTCGTTTGATACCCAACACCTTGTATTGTGCAAGAAGTTTCCCAATTAATTCCTTAGAGCTACCCACACACGATAAATGAGGAGCTACCACCTCCCCCGCCCGATGAATTGCCTCAACGGTCTGCAAAGTTCCCGATTGAGTCGAACCACCCGCACCAAAAGTCACCGAATAAAAGGCGGGCTGCAGTGCCGCTGTGATTCGCTCTCGCGTTTGCAACAAGCGCGCCTCCCCCTCCGGGGTTTTGGGGGGGAAGAACTCGACGCTTAATTCCATAGCAGACCCTTTAGCCTTTTAGTAACGGTAGGTTTCAGGCTTGAATGGGCCTTCTTTCTTAACGCCAATATAGGCAGCTTGTTGATCCGAAAGCTCCGTTAACTGTGCGTTCAATTTCTTCAGTTGCAAACGAGCAACTTTTTCATCTAAATGCTTAGGCAAGGTATAGACCCCAACAGGATATTTGTTCGTCCCTGCCGCACCCCAGAGCTCGATCTGTGCAATCACTTGATTGGCAAACGAAGAGCTCATGACATACGAAGGGTGTCCAGTACCGCAGCCTAAGTTCACTAAACGGCCCTTGGCCAAAATAATCAGGCGCTTTTCTGGAAGACCGTTGGCCGCTGGGAAGATCACGTGGTCAACCTGTGGCTTAATTTCTTCCCATTGGTATTTTTCAATACTAGCAATATCAATTTCGTTATCAAAGTGGCCGATATTGCACACAATCGCCTGGTCTTTCATCTTCTTCATATGATCGTGCGTAATAACGTGATAGTTACCAGTGGCAGTCACAAAAATATCGGCTTTGTCGGCGGCATACTCCATCGTGACTACGCGATATCCTTCCATCGCGGCCTGAAGCGCACAGATTGGATCAACCTCTGTAACCCATACTTGAGCTGAGAGGGCTCGCAATGCTTGTGCAGAGCCTTTACCCACATCACCATAACCAGCCACAACGGCAATCTTGCCGGCAATCATCACGTCAGTTGCGCGCTTAATTGCATCGACTAAGGATTCGCGGCAGCCGTACAAATTATCAAATTTGCTCTTAGTAACTGAGTCATTGACGTTAATGGCTGGGAAATGCAATTCGCCTTTGGCGTGCATTTGATAAAGACGATGCACACCCGTTGTGGTTTCTTCGGTAACGCCGTTAATCTTCGCTAACCGAGTTGAGTACCATGTTGGATCGATCGCCAATTTACTCTTAATCGCCGCAAAGAGAATACGTTCCTCTTCGCTCGTTGGATGGTTCAGAACGGCTTGGTCTTTTTCAGCCTTACTGCCTAGGTGTAGCAACAGGGTTGCGTCACCACCGTCATCCAAGATCATATTGCTGTATCCACCATCGGCCCACTCAAAGATCTTATGAGTGAAATCCCAATACTGCTCGAGGGTCTCACCTTTAATCGCAAATACTGGGGTGCCATTCGCAGCGATCGCGGCAGCAGCATGGTCTTGTGTTGAAAAAATATTGCATGATGCCCAGCGCACTTCGGCACCCAAGGCCTCAAGCGTTTCAATCAGAACCGCAGTTTGAATGGTCATGTGTAGCGATCCGGTGATGCGCGCGCCGCGCAATGGCTGCTTGGCGGCAAACTCTTCACGAATCGCCATCAAACCAGGCATCTCGGTTTCAGCAATTTTGATTTCTTTACGGCCAAAGTCGGCTAAGCCAATATCGGCAATTGCAAAATCGCCATTTAACTTTAAATCAGCAACGGTATTCATGAATAGCTCCAGCTAAAGAACGCCAGCGGAGCCAATAGTGACTCGCTAACCGCCAGCATTCGGGTTAGCGAGCGCAGTTGCAATGAAGTTACTAAGTAACTCCCCTTCAAGCCTGGGGGGCGACGATGCGCCCCTTGCAACGCTCCTTGAAAGAATTGCCTAAATTGTAATCAATTTTGGACTAGAGGCCTGCGGCAGCCTTCAAAGCAGCCGCCTTGTCCTTGCGCTCCCATGTGAATTCCGGCTCCTCGCGGCCAAAATGGCCATATGCAGCGGTCTTTTTATAAATAGGCCGCAAGAGATCAAGCATTTTCACAATACCCTTCGGACGCAGATCAAAATGCTCAGATACAAGTTTTGCAATCTGCTCATCTGCAATCTTGCCAGTACCAAAGGTGCTAACCATGACCGATGTAGGACGTGCCACACCAATCGCATACGAGATCTGAATGAGGCATTTACTGGCCAGGCCTGCAGCGACCACATTCTTGGCTACATAGCGGCCAGCATAGGCAGCCGATCGATCAACCTTGGACGGATCTTTCCCAGAAAATGCACCGCCACCGTGAGGAGCTGCGCCACCATAGGTATCCACAATAATTTTGCGTCCGGTGAGGCCGCAATCGCCTTGGGGGCCGCCAATCACAAAACGGCCGGTTGGGTTTACTAAATATTTAATATCGCCCTTGATTAAATGCTTAGGTAAAACGGGTTTGATAATTTCTTCAATCACCGCTTCCCGCAATTTCTCCAGGGGAATATCCGCAGCATGCTGTGTCGATAGCACTACCGTATCAATCGAGTCAGGCTTTCCATCGACATAGCGCAAGGTCACTTGGGATTTTGCATCGGGGCGTAGCCAATTTAGACGCCCATCGCGACGCAATTGAGATTGGCGCTCGACTAGACGGTGCGACAAATAAATTGGAAGGGGCATTAACTCAGGGGTCTCATCGCAGGCATAACCAAACATTAATCCCTGATCGCCTGCACCTTGATCTAAGCCATCATCGTGCGCTTTATCAACACCTTGCGCAATGTCTGGGCTTTGTTTGTCATAAGCTACTAAAACTGCACAGCCTTTGTAATCGATGCCGTATTCAGTGTTGTCATAGCCAATCTCGCGCAGGGTATTGCGTGCGACTTGAATGTAATCAACATTGGCATTGGTGGTGATTTCACCAGCAAGAACCACTAAGCCAGTATTGCAAAGTGTCTCAGCAGCAACGCGTGCCTTTGGATCTTGTGCCAAGATGGCATCTAAGATCGAATCTGAGATTTGGTCTGCAACTTTATCGGGATGTCCCTCAGAAACCGATTCTGAGGTAAAGAAATAATCATTAGCCATTCTATTCTCCATTTAATTAAGCACTGACAACACCACGTGCCGGGGAA
>JACCDV010073204.1_pt1 | contig 27173 bp, 26 predicted proteins | sample 7446131 | NCBI WGS metagenome assembly JACCDV01 (sample SAMN15323448, study PRJNA562643) | freshwater metagenome | isolation source: river surface water | place: USA:Blue River Watershed | collected 2017-08-17 | reverse complement strand
TCCCGTCCAGACCGCAAAACGCTAACGTTAAAGACAAGTCCTATATGGCTGTAGGAAATAGAAAACCCCAAGATGTATCAACTATCTTGGGGTTTTTGTCTTTATTATCAGTTTGTAACCAAATCCCAAAAATCTATTAAACCCATAAACAACTGCATGAAACACCCCTACCTAAAGTTCATTCATCCATATAAACTACTACAAGATGAAAATACTTCGTTGGGGGCAAACATCCATTGTCCTATTTCTATTTTTGGTTATCTCTGTCCAAACCTATGGGCAGGATACAATTCAACCTTTTAAAGACACAATTGGGCTACCAAACTTTTCAGTTATATCAACTGGCTACGAGATATTCGCCAGTGTCTTTAAGACAACGGGTGATAGTATTCTTGCTTACGATAAGGAATTTCTAGATTATCTAGCAGCCTCAGGAAATGATACAACTGGGCTAACAAATAAAAAAATTGAGGAATGGGATTTTCAAGATTCCTTAGTAGAACACGTAGATTATTTTCAGAATATTTTTTTCGACTTCAAAAGTGGCACCATCACCTACATCGCTGAGGATAAAAACAATGTGGATACAATCATACAAGTATTTCCGGATCCTATAAATACAGAAGCATGCGCATATGTCGTTTGGATTAGCACAAACGCTGGCTACAACATTTGTCATGTGAACTATGATGAGTCAAAGTTAAGCTACGAATATTACTTTCCTGATTTGGAAACTAGCGGAACTTTTCGAGCTATCAATTCACAATTCATTCAGTATTAACTTTTAAACGATTACAATGAAAACAATCATGCTAATTACACTGATGTTACCTATTCTTTTTAGTGCGCAATCCATTCAAGACAATGTTAGCCTAAATAATGATTTTGTAATTCTCCTGAATGAATACCGAAGACAAAACGGTCTTGACCCGGTGGTGCTAGATGACGCCAGTATTTACAGAGCAAAACTTCAGGCACAATATTGCGCAAAAATAAAGGACCTAACACATGACTGCCCAGCATGGTTTCCCGACAGATGGGCTGAAAATGCATTGTGGAACGGTGGCTCTGACGCCAGGGGCTGCCTTGAACAATGGATCGAAAGCCCAGGGCACAATGAAAACCTTTTACTCGACGGCGCCACAAAAATTGGAATTTATGGCGTAGAAGGCTATTACGACGGCTATTGGGGGTATTATGCCGTATTGGTTATTAATTAAAAACACCTGCCTTTTCTCCCCTAACCCTGAGATGAATATTTTGATGTTTTGCAGTTTGATCGGGTTGGTGCTTTTTAATTTGGAGTGGGTAAATAAAATTAGAATTTTGAAATCATCCAATGAAGCCTAGATTCATGTATTTAATCATGTAAACCAAAGAATTATTCTCATTTAGTTGGCAAAGAACTCTCAGAATAAACAGCTTGACAATGTTAAAATAAAAATTATATCTTTAGTGTACTAACCTTTAAAAAACAAGTTGCTATGAAAAAAACACACTTCATTCTGGCCATTTGCATGGGCATATCTGCATTAGGACTAATGAGCTTTGAACCAACCTCAAGTACTAAAAAAGAGGTTTCTAACCCAACCAAACGTATCAGTTTTAAAATTAAGGGTACTGGTTCAAAGGGAATAACCGTGAAAATTGGTGTTGGATCGCAGATTGGTTCTGGTGCCTGTTGTTCATCAGTAAGTCCAATGACTACTGCAGGCTTTAGCGGAGAAATTGGCCACGTAGTTTATGATTCTGAAAGAAAGCGTATCATTACCAAAATATACCAAGAAATGGAAGGTCAAGTTATTGACCTTAAGAACTACTATTGATTACAAGTCCTATATGGCTGTAGGAAACAAAAAACCCCAAGATGTATCAACTATCTTGGGGTTTTTGCTTTTATAATCTTTTCTTCTACTTCACCACCTTCACAAGCTCTAAACCATTTGCGGTTTGAACTTCTAGGAAGTAAATGCCGTTTTGAAGTGTCGCGGTTTCGATTTTGATCGTGTTGCTCGTTGCTTCTTGACGCAAGACCAATTTGCCTTGTGCATCGCGTAGGATGAGGCTTTGGATAGGTGCGTTGGCTGTGATTTCGAGTTCGGTATCAAACGGATTCGGTGCTACCTGGATGCCAGTTGCTGTGTTTTCAGAAAGACCTACTGAAGAACCTCCGCCTGTAAGCGGATTTGGGCGAAATGCTGCAGCTTGGAAGCAGTCTCCGGGGTGGCGTAGCAAATTGAACATAAGTGAATTGAGGGGAGCGCCTGGTGCGGTAATTTGTTGTTCAAAAACCACTAAACCAGTAGTTACAGAAACTCCAATGATGACATTTGGCCCCGTAGGTAACTTGGCCATGCAGTAATACACGCCGTTGATAGGGTCAATGGTTGAACTTCCATTGATTGAATAAGTAGTGTAAGGTAAAGGCGACTGAGAAACACGTGTGGCAATTCCCGTTTGCGGATCAACCTTCCCTAAGTAAAATACGTTCGGAAACTGTGAGTTGGTACGAATGATGCCATAAATAGTGGTGTCGGCACAATTGTAAGTGTAGTTGTCGAAAAACATGCCGCCCTCCGGATAAGTGATGGTTGGGTTGGAATAAACCAAACCTGTATACAAATCTAAACCAATGATTTTTCCCTGATTAGAATAGTAATACACCATTTCATGCGGATTAATAGCACATCCTTGAAGTGCATACATATTCCCGATAGATTGTGGTGAAATTTGCGTCACAACACCCGTGGCTGGGTTAATAGAAGCTAAATACAAATCGGTAGTAGCCTGACCAAGTCCACCACCACTCACGGTGTGTCTGGCAATCCCATAAATAGTAGAATCACTGGTGTTGTAGCGGTAGTTATCAAAATAAGTTTGCTGAATCGGATTCGTAATTGGGTTTTGAGCAATTGGCAAACCAGTCTGCATACTCGTCGCGACAAATTCGGTTTGGGTCTGAAAATAGTAGGTCTGCGTGACCGGATCAAGCGCCGCACCGGTAGCACTAGTTACTGATGCCAAACTATTTGGACTAATCTGAGTGAAGGTACCAGTATTCACATCGAGCGTCCCGAGATGCGTTGTACCGGCAGCCACGTTGGTACCAGGACCAGGCACACCCATGAGGCCGTATAATAAGTTGTTTTGTGCAAATGCAGTCTGCGACAAACCAAAGGTTAGTGCTGCTAAAAGTAATTTGTTGAACATGATGATAGGTTTTAACTGGTTAACATATAGATAACAAGCAAGTTAGAGAAATGTTCAACACCAACCCAAATTTGATTTTACCCTTATTTTGTTACATTTTTTGAAGTTTTTCACCCTTATTTTGTTACATTATAAATATTTTTTACCCTTATTTTATTACATTTATTTAAGTTTTTTACCCTTATTTTGTTACATTTGTTGAAATTTTGACGATGACAAATATCTCGAGACATCTCTACAAAGCCCTTTTAGAATGGAAAAACAGCGAGAATCGCAAACCATTAATAGTAAGGGGCGCCAGGCAAGTAGGTAAAACTACACTCATTAAGCAATTAGCACAAACCTATAAGAACGCTGTATTACTTAACCTTGAACTCTCGGAAGACCTCAGCTTCTTTACAAATTATAAAGATGTCAAAACCATCATTGAAGCCTTACTCATTTCAAGAAATATTACCCAATCCGAAAAATCAAAAACACTTCTTTTTATAGACGAAATACAAGAATCACCAGAAGCCATTGCTCTGCTCCGATACTTCTATGAATTTGAACCCGAAATACATGTCATTGCCGCAGGCTCATTGCTAGAACAAACACTCAAAAATGTAAAAAGCTTTCCTGTTGGGCGTGTTCAAATGTTGTATTTATACCCCATTAATTTTCAAGAGTTTCTGAGTGCAATTCAACACACAATTGCTCAACAAGAACTTTTAAAAGTTCCAATATCTGAAGCTGCACATACCACCCTACTTGAGTTATTTCATCGCTACGCCATTATAGGCGGCATGCCTGAGGTAGTCAAAACCTATGCCCAAACACAACAATTATCCGATTTTTCAAAAATCTACGAAAGCATTTGGGAAACCTACAAAGAAGACGTCGTGAAATATGCCTCAAACAAATCAGAAGCACGTGTTATCCGGCACATCATGTCAACGGCAGCTTTTTACTTAGATGCCCGGATTAAATTTCAAAATTTCGGCAACTCCACTTATAAATCCAGAGAAGTCGGTGAAGCATTTCGAAACCTCGATGACGCAAAAGTGATTCAACTCATTTACCCGACAACTGCAACCTCTTTACCCCTTCTACCCGACCTCAGTAAATCTCCAAGGCTGCAGTTTCTAGATACAGGCCTGGTCAATTATGAACTAAATATCCAAGCCGACATGCTGGCCATGCAAGACCTCAGCACTGCATATAAAGGAGCAATTATACCACATCTCATTCAACAAGAGCTGTTATCCCTCAATACAAGTAAGCACAATAAATCGCTTTTTTGGGTCAGAGAAAAAAATCAATCTTCAGCAGAGGTAGACATCGTTATTGCCTTTCAGCAATTTGCAATTCCCGTTGAAGTCAAATCAGGGAAGATCGGCAAACTTAAGTCTTTACATCAATTCATAGACGCTACTGATCACCCCTATGCAGTTCGATTTTACGCTGGAAAATTCAGTATTGAAGCCCAACAAACCCCAAAAGGCAAACCCTACTTTTTAATGAATTTACCCTACTACCTCGGCACCCAACTAAACGCCTATCTTCAACACCTCACCTCCACCCACCCCATGTAACCTTTCCGGCCCCGAGTATTAACGATTAAGAAGCTTCTCCAATCCTTTTTGATCCCTAACCCCAAAAACTCAAAGCCATGAAACGCCCTACCCTCGCCACGCGTTACGCGAATGCCAATAAGGCCCAAGAAAATCCGTATGGAATCCTGATTGCAGGTTTGTTGTTTGTGATTGTGGTGGTGTTGAGTGCCAGCAATGCATTCGGAAGAACAATGAACCAGCCTACTTTCCAAATCATTGACGCCCATGCCCGAGCCTGCCCAGCAGCAGTAAAAACCAACATAGATGCCATTGCCCTTTACTTAGCGAAAGCAGCCCACACGGACATGGAAAAAGCACGCGCCATATATGTTTGGCTCACCGACAACATTACCTATGACGCCAATGGTTTCAACTACGGCAATTATGGCGAAAACACACCCGAAGAAGTCCTCAGAACCAGAACCGCAGTTTGCGCCGGCTTTGCTGATCTCTACACCGCTCTTGGCCTGCGTCTTGGTCTTCAAATAAAAACCGTCATTGGCTATGCCAAAGGTTTCGGCTACAATCCGGGTGATGGCTTTTATGATTCAAATCATGCCTGGAATGCCATTTTCATCGACGGCAAATGGCGCATCTTTGACGCCACCTGGGGCCAAGGCTACGGCCAACCCGGAAAATACGGCGAACTCGTCCACACCAAAGCCTTCAACCAGGACTGGTTCGACATCGAACCCGAATACGCCATCTTCACGCACTTCCCCGAAAAACCAACAGAAAGCTACCTCAAAGTCAAACTCTCATTAAGCGAATACGAACAACTCCCACGGTACACCCCCCGCGAGTTGTACATGAACAACTTGAAACCATATGAGTTGATTGGGGTGGTGAAATCTACCGTGAAGAAAAGCTAATTTTTCTATCTTTACCTCAATGAAAAAAATTGAGGTAGTTGCAGCTGTCATTCAATACAAGGGCAAGATCTTAGCGGTGCAAAGAGGCCCAGCTAAATATGACTACATCTCTGAAAAATGGGAGTTTCCTGGAGGTAAAATGGAAGCTGGTGAAAGCCAAGAACAAACCATCATTCGAGAAATTAAAGAAGAACTCGATATGGAAATCAGCGTTGGTCTAAAGCTGATTACTGTGGAACACTCCTACCCTGACTTTCATTTGACCATGCATACATATATGTGTGAAACCAATCAAAGCGAACCAAAGCTTACCGAACACTTGGCCTATAAATGGCTTGAAAAAAGTGAATTGATGAAATTGGATTGGGCGGGCGCGGATGTGCCGATTGTAAATTCTTTAATTAATGGTTAATGGACTACCTTAAAGAATTTCTTCCTAGTCTTGAAACTGGTTTTATTGATAAAAATATTGCTTCAAGCAATGTTTTTCGTCCGCAATTACTTGTTAATGATACTTTAAGAAAAAAGAAAGTCCTTTCTTCATTATTACATGAATTAGATTCTCTAAATAATCCCGAAACAGATACGTTTTATTTCTCTGTTGCATTTATAACAACAAGCGGTGTTCAATCGATCAAACAAGCATTAATCGAGTTAAATCATCGAGGGATTAAAGGAAAAATAATTGCCTCCCAATATTTGAATTTTACTCAACCTGAAGCATTAAAACAATTGATTCAGTTTGAAAATATTGAGTTAAAAATTGCTACGCAAGGCGATTTTCATAATAAAGGATACATTTTTAAAAAAGGGGATCACTATAATGTAATTATTGGTAGTAGTAATTTAACGGCTACTGCCTTAAGTTCCAACAAGGAATGGAATTTAAAGGTTTCCGCAATTGATAATTCTGAATTAGTTCATCAAACCTTACAAGAGTTTGAATATGCATTTGAACAAGCTCAAGAAGTAACAATCGAATATATTGAGCACTATCGATTAAACTATAATCGTGAAAAAGAATACCGTACAAAGCTTAAGGCTAATTTTCAGGAAGATGAGCAATTCAACATTCCTAGGCCGAATAAAATGCAAGCGCTCGCGCTAAAAAATCTTGAAGACTTACGAGCAAAAAATAAAACCAAAGGTTTACTAATATCGGCCACCGGAACAGGAAAAACCTACCTCTCTGCCTTTGATGCAAAACAATTTGGAGCAAAAAAACTCCTGTTTGTGGTGCATCGAAAAACGATTGCTGAAAAATCCATGCAATCGTTCCAATTGATTTTTGGCAAGCAAATAAAGATGGGTTTGTTCTCAGGAGATCAAAAAGAACTCAATGCTGACTTTATTTTTTGTACCGTTCAAACTTTATCCAAAGAAGAAAATCTTAAGAAATTTGATAAAGCACAATTTGATTACATAATAATTGACGAAACGCACCGCGCAGCCGCCAATAGCTACCAAAATCTTACCTCATATTTCGAGCCCAAATTCATGCTCGGAATGACCGCGACACCTGAACGTACAGATGGTGGTGATATTTTTAAACTCTTCGATAATAATATTGCCTATGAAATCAGGCTTCAACAGGCGCTTGAAGAGGAAATTTTATGCCCCTTCCACTATTTCGGAGTTACAGAAGTTAAAGTAAATGGGCAGTTACTCGAAGAAAAAGCAGACTTCAACCTACTAAGTTCAGAACAAAGAATCAATCATATTATTGAGACCGCAAATAAGTATGGATCGGATAATGGAATTATCAGAGGTTTAGTGTTTTGCTCGACTGTTGAAGAATGTGAATTTTTAGCAACCAAATTTAATGAGCGATTTATTAGATCAGTCGCTTTAACCGGAAAAAGTACGGAATCAGAACGAACCGAAGCTATTAGACTTCTGGAAAGTACTAGAATCCCGGAAAAAATAGACTACATCTTTACAGTTGACATCTTCAATGAAGGGATTGACATTCCGAAGGTTAATCAGGTCATTATGCTGAGACCAACCCAGTCTGCAATCATCTTTGTCCAACAACTCGGAAGAGGTCTAAGAAAAACTGAAGGGAAAGATTTCCTTACAGTTATTGATTTTATTGGGAATTACAGCAATAATTTTCTTGTGCCCATTGCCTTGTTTGGTGATTCTAGTTACAATAAAGATTCATTAAGAAAATTAATTTCTACTGGTTGTGAAGCCATTCCAGGAACTTCAACAATTAACTTTGATACCGTTGCCAAGCAACAAATATTCAAAGCAATTGACGCTGCAAATCTGCAACAGAAAAAAGACTTAGTTACAGATTATAAATTACTTAAATACCGCCTTGGGAGAATTCCAATGATGTGTGACTTCATCAATACAAATTCACGAGATCCATATGGGTATGTAAATTACAGCAAGAGTTACTTTAATTTCATTAGTGATCTAGAACCCGATTTAAAAAATCAATTGGGATTATCTTATCGACTTTTATTAGAACAATTTTCCCTAGAAATCTTTAATTCAAAACGAATTGCAGAAAGCCATTTACTTCAAATTCTATTATCAAAAAATTCTTGCTCCTTTGAAGAATTAAATGAGCTGTTATTGAAGCAATATTCTATTAAATTTGACCAAGAAACTTTCCAATCATTAGAATGGAATATAAATTTTGATTTCATTAAAAAACCCACTTCAGTGGTTATTTTAAACCGAGACCAATATGCTCTAAGCACTGAGTTCAAGGCACTACTGATGAATGATACTTTTAAGCTTTTCTGGATAGATGCACTTGAGTATTCAATCCATCAATTCCAAACTGTTTTTAATCCAAAATTGTGGCAAAACGGCTTCATTTTAGGACAGAAATACAGTAGAAAGGATGTTTGTAGAATTTTAAATTGGGAACAAGATATCAGCAGCACTGTTTATGGTTATAGAACAAGAAATAGAAAAACACCTTGTTTTGTTACCTATCGAAAATCAGCCGACATTTCTCTTGGTACACAATATAATGATCACTTCATCGATCAATCAACTTTTGCTTGGGAATCCAGATCAAACAGAAAAATTGACAGTTGCGAAATTCAAAACGTAATTGACTCCGAAAGAATCTTATTATTTGTTAAAAAATCAGACGGTGAAGGGACCGATTTTTATTGCCTGGGCGACGTTTCAATTATCGATGGTTCCATTACACAAGCCTACATGCCAAAATCCAACGAGCCAGTTGTTCATTTCAAGTATAAACTGAAAGAAACCGTTGATGCGAAGCTATATCGATATTTGTTGAGTGAGTAAATTATTTTTATTTGGCATTTACATCACGAATACTTCCTTTCTATGCCAAGCGATTTTCTCTAAAGAAGGATAAAAATTTGGATTATCTGGTAAAATAATACTTTGGCCTTCAAATTGTTTGACAGAAAAAGGAGAATTATTTTCTTTAATAACCGGAGAAATTCGAACCTGAAATTTATCATTAAAGGTAAGAAGTCCCCTATCAAATGCCCTGTGAATATTTGGTGACAAAGAAATTCCATTTGATATCGTGTCATCATTTGAGATCGCAAACGGCACAATGTGACAGGCATCAACCAATTGGGCATTTATCGAAGTTTCTATTCTCATGCCAGAAACGGCACACTGGTATTTATAAATTCGAGGTATTTCTTTTTTGAAAACGCCGCCACGAATAAAAATTTCTTCCTCAAAATGATCTTTTGATAAGGATTCTTTCAACTGTTTAATCTTACTCGAATATTCAAAAGATTCTTCTGTTAAAATTTGTTTTTCTATAGGTCCAGAGATATCATATCCTATGGAATGATATGAATTCATTGTATTTCTAAAATACGTTATTAAAAGCTCCTCTTCAAGGATTTTTCTGGATGATGCATCTTTCAATAAATCAAATAATTCTTTATCGATTTCTGCGAATTCAATAGAACTTCTTAACGAATGTAAACTTTTTACACTCCCTGAACTAGTTTTAGTGATTTCAATGCTCGGTTTACTAACCAAGCGCCAAAACGACTCACTCTTCATATGAAAAAACGGCAACGAAAAATTCTCAATATGCGGTGTTTCTACTAGCTTCTGCCAAATAGACTTAAATTCCAGAACTAATTCTGGAGTTATGGCAATTCTATTTGAATAAATTATACCTTTTTGAATTTGCTGAATTATTGACAATAACAAAATAGGTTTGTGAGGAGCGCCACCAAATGAGTAATCGCGACGCAGGGACTTGAATAACTTTATATAGTGTAATAAAATAGAGTCCATATAATTCTAGTATTTTATTCCGAATTTTTCCATTGCATGCCGCCAGTTTTTTAAAAGAACCGGCTTGGCAAAGCTAGTTTTACCATAAGATTTTTCTCCTGAAAAATGACAATATTGCTCAGGATAATTAACATCTGCATAATGAGACCATCTTTCAAAAGCACCTCTGGACAAAGGCATTTTAAAATTAAATTCAATTTTTACTCCGGTGCGAATACAAAAGCCATTTTTACGATTTTCCAAATCATAAATAATTTCTGAATTATCGACATTGACAACATGACCTATTTTCTTTTTAAACATTCCAAAAAAGGAACTTTTCTTAATTTCTGTTTGATCGTAAAATTCTTCACTTGTATCAAATACATCTTGAAAAAATGCAAATGCTCTATCGTCTTCCGTATTACCTCCTCCAAAATTTAAAAAAGACCTTTCGAATAATACCCCAACTTCAATGTTGTTCTTAATTGAGTAATTATGTAGGTTCATTGAAGTAATAATACTTTTACTTTCATTAGCATAGTATTTAGCATGTAATGCCTGATGATATCGAATTGTTAAGTTCTGAAATCCTTTAAAAAATTCAAAATCTATCGAATTTAAACTCTTTGAAATATCGAATTCATTTTTACCAAATAACAATAATAAATGAAAATCACTATTGTGTTTTTTTGATTCAAGTAATTGTTTTAAATCTTTGGGTAATTTAATATAAGGACAAACTATGATAATCCACTTTTCAGCTTCATAAAAAAGCTGGTATAACTCATCATTTAATTCATCAGGATCTAAAAATTTAGGCATTGGAATTATTTTTCAACCACTCCAACGTCTCTTCGTCGTTGCTCCAGATATAGCAACCTTTCATACCTCGTGTCATGAGTGTTCGGTAAGTGTTTTTAATGATAAGTTCGGCCATTTGTTGGCCGCGTTCAGGATCGGTTTTTAGTAACGATTTAAGACCATGGATACTTTTATCGCTGGAGGCACGTTTTTCGGGCTGACAAACCCATTTGCCGTTTCGAATAACGAGGTCGGGGCCCATGATGACGCCGATGTAATCTACCTCAAGGCCTTGACAGGTATGGATACAACCGATTTGTTCAACTGAAGCTGGGGAAACAATCCAGAGCATTCCGTCTTGTGTGAGATTCCATTGTTTTGCAAAATTGAATTCTGGAAAAACAATGTCTTGGGCGTACTTGTCTTTTTTTGAGTTCCATGGCCAACAATAACCAGCCACCATTCGGGCTCGGTTTCGGACTAAGTTTTTTTCTTTGATATTTTCATAGAGCTCATTCGGTGAGTTGCATACTTTGAAGTCGTAATTAAGCTCGTTCAAATTGGTGTTTGCAGTTTCACGAATAGCCAATAAATTGTCCAGATAAGCCACGTATCCATCACTTCCGTTACAACGAAACTGACTCGAAAGCTCTACTCTATGCAATGTTGCACCCGCATGTGCGGCCCAAGTAGCAATTTCAGCGTCAGAACCAATATCTTTCATGGTGACACGTTGATCTTCGTCCAAGAAGAACACTGAACATCGCGCCGCATTGATGATTTCTTTAATCTGATTCTCACCTAAATTAGAGAACATCCCGCTTTTTTCATTTAAGCGATGTGCTTCATCCACAAGTAATGCATCGTACTGATTGCGTTCAGCACTGATGTAAGTACCCGAACCTTTGAATAAATTATTGACCCAAGATTTGGTTCGAATACCACTCAGCTTGCTTGCATAAACATCTCGGGGTGCACTATTCTTACTGACATATTGCACCATTTTTTGCATAGCTGTTAGTCTTGCGGTTAATTGAATGGCAACAACTGATTTACCAGTTCCTGGCCCACCCTTCACAATAACTACATTTTTAGAACTTGGGCTAGAATGTTCAACTAAATTCCAGATTCGCTCATAAACAACCTTTTGGTCGTCAATCATCACAAATTCATCGTTGCCTTCTATCATCTTGGCAATGGCGTCTGCTAAACCTTTTGAGGGCCTGATTTCACCATGTTCTATTTGGTACATGACATTTCTGGCATCTCCATATTTAACATGTTGCTTGATAAACTCAGACAAGCGAAGCACATCATTTTTAGCAAAAAGTGGCGCTTTTTGAAGATATTCTTGATAAAATGGCCCTGTTAATGGGCTAGGATCAGCACAGTTATGCAAAAATGCACATGCTTGTAATTTGATTTGTTGATCTTCAACCGCTGCATTGAAACCTTGCAACAATGCCGCATAACTCCATGCTTGGTAACTCGGATGGCTCACCTCTCTAATGCCGCCACCTACATAGGTTTTTACAACACCATCTAAGTTCGTAGCGGTTGCCTCAGACCATTGCTTTAGCTCTACAATAACGGCACAATCCTGATTGCTTTCAGTCTGGCCAGTAATGATAAAATCAATGCGCTTACTCGTATTTGGAACTTGACATTCTATACTTATTTTAGCATCATTTGGAATTTCAGAATCATCGAGTACATTACGCATATATTGCATAGAATTCTTCCATGAATCCACCTCATTTTTACTAGTGTCTCGTCCTAAATTGCGCTTGAAATTATCATGAATAATATACTCGATTTGGCTCTCTCGAACCTGACGCATAAAAGTCTCTTTGTTCTCTTGATAAACAATCATAACTCCGTATACTTCTGCGCACTTCCCTTTGCCTTATCTACCGGATATTTCTCAGCATTTTTGGCAATCTTATCCAAAACAATTTGCCTCACATCCAAGCCTTGCTTCGCTGCCAAAAGCAGCGCATAGGCAAAAACATCGGCCAATTCTTCTTTGATTTTTTCTTTATCCACCGCCTCAGAGGCCACAGCATCTTTCCATAAAAAAAGCTCATTAAGTTCAGCAGCCTCAATTGAAAGCGCAACCGCTAAATTCTTGGTATCATGAAATTGCTTCCAATCTCTTTCATCTCTGAAAGCAACAAGGGCATTGATTAGTTCTTGGATTTCGGACATTAGGTAAAGATGCGAAAAAAGTTGGGAAATTGAGCTCAATTAGAGTATTTCTACTTCAATAAAATCAAAGATTTATTTTCAATAAGTCTCGTAAAATTTCTTGTTTAACTTTGTGAAAAGAAAACTGTAAAATATGAGATCTCCTTCTAATCGCAAGCATAGAAAGCAAGCTCTTCAAAATGAATCGGAGAAATACATCCCTTCCAAAGAAGCAATTGCCCATTTCTTTAAAACACTTGAGCTACGCCCAATGACCAAAGAAGAAATCCGCGAAGCAAGAATTAATAGTTATCCACCAGCTTTCTAATAAATTGTTAGGTTGGTTAATGGGTTGGTTAATGGGTTGGTTAATGGGTTGGTTAATGGGTTGGTTAATGGGTTGGTTAATGGGTTGGTTAATTGAAAATTAATTTCCGAATCAAGTTTGAAAAAGTGTTAACTAATAAACTTTTTTAAAGAACCTGTAATTTATTTGTCATCAAAAAGATAGGTAATTTTGTATTGTCCTGTTTAAAAGTAAAATAATCAACTCATTCAATGGCAATTCCAATTAAAGTTGTTCCGGTTCTGAAAGGTAAAGCTGCAAGAGATTTTGTTCTCAAAGCAGATGCTGCCGTATCTAAAAAAGGAACCATTGACTTTTCAAAACAGGTTTCAATTGCTAATAAAATTTTGGAGAAGGCTAAGATGAAATAATCTTACCTATGCACAACTTTCTTGAAACTCTACACTTTGTTCCTTTATCGAACGAACTTCTGAATTCATCTTATCTTTTTGATTGTGGTCATCCCGATTTAAATGATTTTTTTAACACCATCATAAACCCCATCAATCTCCTTTGCCAACTGCCAATCTTTTGACGTGATGGTATGGTTGGCATCATGCGTGGTGAGCCATATTTCCACTGAATTGTAGGTATTGGTCCAGGTGGGGTGATGCTGCAAGGTTTCGGCCTTTTGCGCCACGAGGGTCATAAATTCGAAGGCGCTTTTGAAATCTGGGAATTCAAATTTGCGATACAGCTGTTGGTTTTGTTCTTGCCACATGGGGTTCATTTCTTGTTTATTTTTGAAACAATTTCATATACGGTTTTCGTTTTATCCCCTTGCTTGGTAAACAGACCCATTTCCACGCCTTTTTTGAGATCGCGGCTGGCGGTTGCGGTGGATATTTCTTGAAAAACAGACATATAGTCTTTTCGATTAAAGGAAGTGAAGCCAACTTCTGAGAAATACGCCAAGCGATCTTCGGTACTTTGAACTTTACTGTTATAGTTTAATAAATCACTCAAGGTATCATTGATCACACCTAACATGTATGCTATAAACGGTGTTGAAGCACCAATTTGATCACTCGATGCAAGGGCTAAATAATAGGCTTCTTGAGTTTGATGAATGAGATTTTCAAAAGGAAGAAATTCAAAAATTGGGAATTCTTTCATTAAAATCAAGGTCTGCCAAAATCGACCCATTCTGCCGTTTCCATCAACAAAAGGATGTATGAATTCCATTTCGTAATGAAAAACGCAACTTTTGATCAAAGCACTCTCTTGCGAGTTTTTCAGATACGCAAATAAAACATTCATTAAATAAGGTACTTGATCTGCGGGTGGTGCAAGATGAGCCATCCGATCACCAGCCATAATTCCGACACCCGATTTTCGATATTTACCATTGTCTGAAACCAAGTCTTTCATCAAAATTTGATGGGCCAAAAGAAAAGAAGTTGGGGCTACTGGATCAAAGTCCTGGAGTTGATCATAGAGCTTTATTGCGTTGAGCACTTCGTTCACATCCTTTTTGGGCCCAATGATGCGCTTGTTATCGAGTAAGGAGGTAATTTGCTCGATTGTCAGTGTATTTCCTTCGATACTTAACGAAGAATGAATAGTTTTGATGCGGTTTTCCTTTCTGAGTTGTGGTGAAGGCTTGTCTAAATATTTGGCATTCATCCGACCGATTTTCTCAGCAATAGCAGCTACTAGATTTAATATCGCAGGAGTAATTTGATACGGAGGATTCATAACTGATACTATCATTTGATACTATCAAAAGTAATAAATATAAACTTCTCTTTCAAAAAGAGTAGCTAACTTCGCTATCATCGATAAATACTCATGGAGCAACCAGATACAAATGACATCGCAGCGTTTATCGAACAGTTTGTCAACCAGACCAATCAGTCGGTTTTTCTGACGGGAAAGGCCGGGACGGGCAAGACGACCCTGCTGAGAAAACTGATTGCTCAGACGCATAAAAATGCGGTGATTGTGGCGCCAACAGGTATTGCGGCGCTCAATGCTGGCGGTGTAACTATCCACTCGTTTTTTCAGTTGCCATTTGCGGGTTTTATTCCGGAATTTGGGGTGCAGGCGTCTTTCAACGAGAGTTTTAAGCTCGAGACCAAAGACACCCTGATGCGGCATTTTCGCATGAACAAAACACGCATTCAGCTCATACGCGGTGTGGAGTTGCTGATCATTGACGAAGTGAGTATGCTGCGTGCCGACTTACTCGATGCCATTGACTGGACACTGCGCAATGTGCGCGGCATTCATCAACCTTTTGGTGGGGTTCAGGTGCTCCTTATTGGCGACTTACTGCAGCTGCCACCTGTGGTGAAGCAAGAAGAATGGCAGATCTTAAGACAGTATTATAACGGCCCTTATTTTTTCCATGCCCGCGTGCTGCAAGAAGTGAGGCCGCTTTATATCGAACTGACTAAAATTTACCGCCAGCAAGACCAAGATTTCATTCATGTGCTCAATCAGTTGCGCAACAATCAAATGAACCCCGATGACCTAGCTATTTTGAACCGCTATGTCAAACCCGATTTTGATACGACCAAAGAGGAAGGCTACATCACCCTGACTACCCACAATGCCAAAGCAGACGACATGAATGCAGTGGCCTTGACTGCCTTGAAAGGGAAAGAATGGAGCTATGACGCTGAAATAAACGGTGATTTCCCGCCGCATTTATATCCATTGGAGCTCAAATTGAAACTAAAGGTTGGGGCGCAGGTGATGTTTGTCAAGAATGATATTTCGTTAGAAAAGCAGTTTTATAACGGCAAGATGGGGAAAATAGAAGCCCTACATGAGCACGAAATCACGGTGCTTTTCCCGGAGGAGAACAAGCGCATTCAGGTCGAGAAATTTGAATGGAACAACATTCGGTATAAAGTCAATGAACTGACCGGCGAGGTGGAAGAAGAAACACTCGGGACTTTTGTACACTACCCACTAAAACTGGCCTGGGCCATTACTGTGCATAAAAGCCAGGGCTTAACTTTTGAAAAGGCGGTTTTGGATGTCTCCGATGTTTTTGCACCAGGGCAGGCTTATGTGGCGCTTTCTCGTTTGCGCAGCCTAGACGGCTTGGTCCTGACGATGCCCATGCGCATGAACGGGCTATCCAATGACCAACAAGTCATGGCCTACAGCCAACAAAAAGCCGAAGCAGACAAACTCCCAGGCCTCTTGGCCCTGCACACCAAACACTACCTACTCCAGACGCTTACCAAAGCCTTTGATTGGTATGAACTTGGTTCTAAATGGGGGCAGCACGAAGCCAGTTACCAACAACTGGGCGCGAAATCCGAGAAGCAAAAAAACAAGGCCTGGATCAGCACCCAAAATCAGATTGTGCAGTCGAGCTGCGAAGCGGCTAAAAAATTTGTGCGTCAATTGGCACAAGTCTTTGAAAAAGATAAACTCGACCACGCGTTTTTGCAAGAGCGTGTGCAGGCCGCCTACCGCTACTTCTTCGACTCGCTGGATGCCGTATTACTCTCGAATTTGCGCAAAATTGCCGAACTCAGCCGCGTACGCAAAACCAAGAGCTACGCCGAAGAACTTGAAGAACTCGACGAAATCCTGACCCAAACTATTTTGCAACTCAAAAAAGCCAAGCGCTTGGTAGAAGCCCTAGCCAACGGCGAAGAACTGACCAAAAGTGCGCTCTGGACCTCCGACATGAGCCACTACAAAAGCAGCCGAATTGAGCGCATCAAAGAAGAACTCAAACAAGTGCCTACCTTACTTGATGAGCCCGACGACACGCCTATTTTGTCTGGCCGTCTTCAACAAAAAACACCAACCAAAAAGGAAAAGAAAAGCACTCAAGAAAAGACGCTCGAATTACTACACGAAGGAAAAACTGTCCAAGAAATTGCCCGCGAGCGTCAGCTCTCCACACAAACCATCACGAGCCATTTTGTCTACCTAATCAAAGCCGAACTCATCGAACTCGAAGATGTCATGGAAGCCGAGCGCATTCAAGAACTCGCCGAACTTTTCGAAGATTTCGAAGGCACTTCGCTAACCCCACTCAAAGAAAAACTCGGCAACAAAGTCACCTGGGACGAACTTAAGTTGTATCAGGCAGCGCAGCAATCTTAGGCTTAGGTGAGTTTTTTGATGTTTTTGGCCTTCTTAAATGCCTTATAGTCATGTGCTCTGACTTGAGCTGCTATAAAAATGGCTATGGTTGGTATTGTACCAACTGCGATTGAAGTGTTTATTTTTGGCCAAGTGAGAGCGCCATCTGCTACTATCACAAACAATGCAATAGTCATAGAGACGGGCGCCAAAGCCAAGGCCCCTAATCTGGTCAGGTAAATCCCGATAAAAGCATTCTTTTTTTCATTAAAATTTCGAGACCTCACCGCTAATATCCCTTGATCTTCTATTTGCCCAATATCTCTAATTGCCACCTTATAAAATCCATCATATCCGTCCAATTTGACAAAAAGGGTATCCCTATTTTCAAACATTACATTTTGTAGGATAAATTTTTCGCCTGACACGAGTCGAAATTCATTCATATTTTGAGCCATATAATTTTGACTTAGCAAAAGCAAAAACAGGATTATTTTTTTCATCGAACTGGGATTTTTTATTCAAAAGTAAATGCAGGGAATATAGAATGCTAACTTGATTTCACAAGAAGTGTTTTGCTATTTGCGAATTTCACAAGCTCACTAATTGATTTCAACTGACGTTATCAATAAATGACTGAAACAAAGAAAATTTGGTATTTTTATTTCATGATTAGTAATCGATTTTTTCTTGGTTTTTGCTTGTTCGCGCTACTTTGCCTTACATCAAGTTTACGTGCTCAAACATCAGTACACAAATACTGGGTGCGGCTCTCCGATAAAAATAATTCGCCTTATTCAATAGACGCGCCCCAAGAATTTTTATCGGACCGGGCAATCAACAGAAGAATCATTACAAATACTTACGAATTCAATATTCAAGACCTCCCAATAAACCCGTGGTATGTTTCACAAGTGGCTGCCATTCCGGGAGTTCAAATTCTGAACCGTTCGCGTTGGTTTAATGCGCTCAGTATTTCTTGTAGCGACAGCACGCAACTAGCCTTGGTAGAAGCTTTGCCTTTTGTACTTAGTATTGAAATGGTCCAGAAGCTGAATAAACCCAAACCTACCGGAAGCACTTCTGAATATGACGAAGAAAGCTATACTAAAAGTGCGATTTCGTTGAGCAATTTACCCCACTACCCGTATGGCGTTGCGTACGCACAACAAAAATTACATGACTTAGATGCCTTACACCAACGAAACAAATTAGGCCAAAATATACACATTGCTATTATCGATGCAGGTTTTCTAAATGCGATCAACATGCCGTGTTTTGAGGCACTTTATCAAGAAAACCGTGTGCTTTCAACAGTTGATTTTGTAGACCACGATGGCGATGTGTATGCTGATCATTTTCACGGAACGGCCGTTTTATCGACAATAGCAGCTCAGCAAGAGGGGGTGTACATGGGCACCGCCCCGAAGGCAAGTTTTCATTTGCTCCGCAGTGAAAATGCAGACAGCGAATACCTTATTGAAGAAGCCAATTGGGTCAGCGCAGCCGAATATGCTGATAGTGTTGGCGCCGACATTATCAATTCGAGCCTCGGCTACACCACTTTTGACGACAGCACCCAAAACCATTCTTACGCTGAATTTGATGGCCACAGCACGCTCATAGCCAAAGCGGCAAATATGGCCGCATCTCGCGGAATGCTGGTTGTAGCAAGTGCCGGAAACTCCGGCGCCGACTCTTGGCATTACATTTCTACGCCAGCAGACGCAGATAGCATCTTGACAGTTGGGGCAACAGACAACCTTGGGAACTACGCATTTTTTAGCAGTGTGGGGCCTGCAGCAGATGGCGACATCAAACCCAATGTGGCTGCTATGGGTTACCAAACCTATGTGTATACGCCTTTTGACTCACTACCTGTGCAGGCCAATGGCACCTCGTTTAGTTCGCCAATAATGGCAGGTATGGCCGCCTGTTTGTGGCAATCTGAACGAAGTATATTCGGTATCACGAACATCGATCTATTGCACCTTATTGAAGCATCTTCATCCCGCTACCACAACCCTAATGCACTACTGGGCTACGGTATTCCGAATTTCAAAAAAGCGTATTTGACCTTGATCGATTCTCTCGACACCAGCACCGATTTAAGTATTTTGGATATTTATCCAAACCCAGTGAGTGCGCAGCAATTGCAACTCTTGATCCAAAGCAAAAGCCCACTAGAGGTCAGTATAAATCTCATTAATTTACAAGGCCAAACAATGCACATTCAGGTGTTGCAGCTCGAAGAAGGAGGAAACTTCATTCAAATTTTAACCGAGGATATTCCAAATGGTACCTACTTCCTTGAAGTGAAAAGCACATCCAATAAGAAAATGCGTTTAATCCGAAAAATAGAATTCTTAAACTAACAATTTTGGAACTTCAAACAAAAGTATATACTTTTGATATATACTAATTCAAAAGCCATGAAGACGCTCTCCTTGAAACTCGACGAAACTGTTTTTGATGAAACCGAACGCGTGCTCGAAAAAATAAATAAGCCCCGCAATCGTTACATCAACGAAGCACTGCATTTTTATAACCGTCTGCAACAACGACGCTTGTTAGCTAAACAGTTAGGTTATGAGTCAGGGCTAGTCAGTGATGAATCCATGTTGATTCTTGAAGAATTTGAGCGTTTTGAAGAACATGCACAAGAAAAATGAAATTTGGTTAGCAGACCTTGAACCCCGCCACAGAACTGAAGCTGGCAAGACACGTCCTGTACTCATTATTCAGACAGACTTACTCAACCGCATGCACCCCTCTACCTTAGTTTGTCCAATCACGAGCAAGGTGCAACCTGAAAGTAAAATTTTACGCGTTCATCTTTCCAAAGGAACGGCCCAGGTCAAGCAACCCTGTGATATCATGATCGATCAACTCAGGGCCATAGACAACAGACGCCTTATCAAAAAAATAGGAGCTCTTCCAAATTCCTTGGCGCAACGCGTCCACGAAAATTTACGGATCATCTTAGACATCGATCTTTAACCCAAGCCCATTCTTTTTACAAATCCCAACAACTCTGCTTTGATGAGTTGGTGCTGCTGCAGCGTTGGATGCTTGTCATTGCCCGCTCGGTAGACACCTTGGTAGGCAAAGAAGTGGATGTTGGTATCTTTTTGTTGTCTGAGTTGTTTGACTACTTTTTGAATACTTTTATTGAGACGTTCTTTTTGAGCTGGGGTGGCCATGGGGCTATTGCAACAAATGAGCGTGGCTTTTGGGTAATACCTTCGGAGTTTATTCAGAAAAGCAAGGTAATCTTTTTCATAGGCTGAGGCCTGAGTTTGGTTTTTTAAAGCATCATTTTGGCCTAGCGTGACAAAAACAACATTTGGCTTGCGGTACCGATGGAAGGCCCATGGTTTTTTGTAGGTATTGAAACCAATAAATCCGTAAACTTCGGGCATTTGGTAGCGCAAACCGCAACAACTCTTATTGAGGCCAATACCTGAAACTGAACTCAGTTGCCAATCGGCACCCAAAGTACGGCACAACAAGGGGCCATAACTCATGTAGGCATTGTGATATGCATACCAATCCCCCTCTCCAAACGGCACTTTTGAATTGTCGGCACCGTTGCCGCAAGTAATCGAATCTCCGATAAATTCAAAGAGTAATTTTGGCCTTTTTGTGGGCAGCAAACGCTCACAGCGCACGCCGATCAGGCCAATATAGCCAAGTGTTGCTTCGGTCGCCTTGCAAATACGCACTAGATGTTTCGGTGCCTTTGAAGTTACATCCAGCGTTATTTTATTTTGCTTACTGCTCAGAGTTAGCCGTACTGGTTTTTGCTCATCAACCTGATAAACAATGGTGTTGTGCAAATTACCAAAGCGAATTTCATCTTCTAGCACCACCTCGCAGGTGCTTCCGGAGAAAGTAAATTCAAAGTAAGCCCCTGGCGCATAAGTGCGCGGCACTAGCTTTGGGCCTGTATCAAAACGTCCGACTTTTCTAATTTGAAAATCTTTACCCTCAAAATATTGTAATGAAGTAGCCGCTTGTTGCTTCAAAAAAATGAAAACAAGAATGGCTAGCAAACTCAAAAAACCAAGATAAGCTGCAGCGATATTGGCTCTTCTGATGGACGGCATTAAGCTTTCTTTTTATCGCGGAGTTTCATGAAAGGCACTTCAATTAGCTGATACAGCACGAAAGAAATTGCGATCGTGAGTAGCCAGAAAAGTCCGTAATCGAGGTACCAGGTATCTGAAGGAATGAATTTCTTTGAGCTGTAGTTGCCATGAATGGTTTGCTTGATGATGGTAATGATCACGACATTCAGGTTGATCAGGTACATGGAGTAAGAAATGAGGCTAAAGAAGGTGACCCAAATGGTCCATTTGCCAAAACCTTTTTTCAAGTTTGCCATAAATGGTAGCATGAAGAAAACAGCCAATGATTTCAAACTCGGGCTCCAGATATTATTGAAAGGGCCGTAGGTTTTTCCCATATGAAACTTGGTGTAAAAAAGCAGAAAGACGCCCAATAAAAGCAAAACGAAATTCCATTTTTGCGACCACCACTTTGGGTAATAAAAAGCAATGTAGGCCGCCAATACACCGTACATGATAGCATCTAGCCTAGGGATCACTTGGTATTCGATTTCTTTATTTAGAAAATCCTGAAACTGCTTGATTTGCAATGGATTCGGATGATTAGGAAATCCATATTGGTAGTAAAGGTGATAACGATACCAAGTTACTAAACCAATAATGAGTAAGCAGACCGCTAGAATGGTGTTTTTGGTGCCGGTTTTGAAAATAATGAGCGCCCCAAAAATAAGCAGCGGCACCGATAAGTAGAACCACTCTTCAATACTCAAACTCCAGGCCTCGGCAAAGAAACCAGGGCGGTGATGCCCAAAAATATTCTGAATAAAAAAGAAAAAACGATACCACTCTGAAGGAAACTTTTCAGGCAAAACTAAGCCCGTATAAATCAATAGATAGAGCAACACGAACAAATAAACCGGCAGGGTGCGCATCCAGCGTCTTTTCCAGAAATCGATCAGGCCTGACCAACTAGCAGCACCTTTGTTCAGTACTTTGAGTAGAATGCCACCTATCAAAAAACCACTGAGCACGAAAAAAATCGCGACACCGTCATAAAGAAATGGGTTCACGACTTTTTTGACACTTTGCGGCGCCAAAATGAGGCTATGCCCCAGAAGAACCATGAAAATAGCGATGAAACGCAAGATGTCGAGGCCAAAGACGCGGTTTTCCGCGATTTCCATGTTGAAAAGACGACGTAGCAAAATAGATTGAAAGATTTGAGTGGTTAAGAAATCAAATTTAAAAATAGTTTTCCAATATCGTGGTTTGCTGCTTGTATTCTTGACTTTGCGTAATTTAGCACTCAGTTTGATGCGCAACTTTTTTCTATTCTTTAGCCTCTTTTTTCTGAGTTTTAGCACTCAGGCCAAACTCACTTTGCCTGCTATTTTATCGGACAACATGGTGTTACAGCAAAATAGCGTGGTGAAATTGTGGGGAACAAGTAGCCTTAAAAAAAGTGTTACTGTAAAGGTTTCTTGGAGCAGCACATGGTTTCAGACCTGGACCAAAGCAGATGGCTCTTGGGAAATTCAGCTCTTTACCCCTGCTGGTTCTTTCCAAGAACACTGGATTAAAATTTCAGACGCCGCCGATCAAAAAAATCTGCAAAACGTACTCATCGGTGAAGTTTGGTTGTGTTCAGGGCAGTCCAATATGGCCATGACCTACCGCGGTTACAGAAATCAACCCATTGCAGATGCCGAACAAACTATTAGCGAGGCCAACAACGTCAAAGGCATACGCACCTTTAATGTAGAAAAAGAAGCGAGTTTTACACCCAAAAACAGCACTGGTGGTGCTTGGCTCAAGGCCTCGAGTTCTACATTGTCTGACTTTAGCGTCGTGGGCTATACATATGCTCAAGCGCTTCAGCAAGAACTCCATGTTCCAATTGGCTTCATCAACAGCAGCTACGGCGGTTCAACCATTGAAGGCTGGCTCAATGCTGCTACACTCGAAAAACACACAGACAAACCCATTGATAAAAACATCCCTGATTCTTTGTCTTTCTTAAGACAAACCGTGTTTTTCTATAACATGATCAGGCCACTTCGCCAATTTAAAATCAAAGGTGTGTTGTGGTACCAAGGTGAAGGCAATACAAGCAGGCCCGATGGCTATGCCCAAAAACTTTTGGACCTCATTTTCTTGTGGCGTTTTACTTTTGCTGACAACAACCTGCCCTTTTATCTGGTTGAAATTGCACCTTATTTATACGACAACCCGACCGCTGCAGCCAAACTCCGCGAAGCCCAAAGTGAAGTTGCACTGAGCGTCCCGAATTGTGGTATTGTGAGCACCATCGACCTTGTTCCTTTGCAAGATGCCGCCAATATTCATCCGCCTCAGAAAAAACCCATCGGTTCGCGTTTGGCCAATTTGGCCCTGTCTCAAACGTACATGTTGCCTTCCGAAAATGTCAATTCACCTCGTTTTTCGCATTATGAAATTCAAGGAAATATTTGTGTTTTGTATTTCGACAACGCCACAACTGGTTTGACCGGAAAAACTATTGACAACCAAGTTTTTACAGGCTTTGAAATTGCCGATTCTACTCAGCGCTTTACGCCAGTTACGGCTGCAATTGGACCAAGCCCCAACAGTTTAGTCATTGAATTCCCGATACAGAACTTTGGTCAACTCAAAGCCATCCGCTATTGCTTTAAAAACTATGAAGCCGGGACTGTTTTCAACATGGCTGGCCTCCCACTCTTTCCTTTTCGAACAGATGATTGGGACTAAGTGTAACCTATTCTAATATCTAGAGTAGAATACGCTTGCAATCTGAGTTTTACCGCAACATGGAAGTCATTCAAGAAGAAAAAAAGAAGAAGAAATATAGATTCTTACGCCTCACTTATTTTACGATTCTTCACCTCCTCTCTATTTTCGCTGTTTTCTTGATGTTGACTGCCCTTGCCGTCAAGTTCAAATGGACCAACGAAAAGGGGAATGTCGATATCAACAACCGCTATTTCAGCTCGATGGCCAAGCAATACGGCTCTGACCTCAAGTCTAAAAAAGCGAATCTTGCGCGTGAAGAAAGCATCTTGTTGCAAAAAATCGGGCTTTTAGCCAAATACAGCCCACTCGATGCCGCAAAAATCAACAACGCTTATTTTGCCACAAAAGAAATCAGCATTGCCCAACGCATGTTTGATGCAGCTGCACTCTTGCTCAAGGACAACAAACTTTTTCAGAAAGAACTCAGGAAAATCAAGGCCAAGAGCAATAAAAAGTCTTTGTTTGAATTCTCAAATTATACCGTTTGGAAAACTTTCTGTGACGCGGTGCGCAAAGACAAAGCAGCCATAGATTCAGCGTCTAGAATTACAGGTGTGGAGTCTAGACTGATTGTGATGTGTTTAGTTGGTGAGCAAGTGCGCATGTTCAATGCCAACCGCGAACGCTTCAAGCAATATGTGTATCCGTTTAGCAGTGTGATTTTACCAAAAAATCGCGGCTATGGTGTGACGAGTATTTTGGAACACACCGCCTTGCAAATTGAAAAAAACTTGATCAACCCGAAAAGCGAGTTTTACCCCGGCGATTACTTTTACAAAACACTCAATACCACCGATGCAGCTCCAGGCTTAGTTATAGACAGCATCAAGGCGCATCAGCACAAAACCATCCAAAGACTCATTATGGGTGGCGATCATTTTTACTCGTATTTGTACACCGCGTTTTTAATCAGGCAATACCAAGCCCATTGGCAACGCGCTGGTGAAGATTTATCTTATAGACCAGAAATTATTGGGACCCTCTTCAATTTGGGTTTTCACAAAAGCAAGCCTAAAAAGAACCCAGAAGTGGGCGGCTCTAATTTCACTGTCGGGAACAAAGAATACACCTTCGGAGGGCTTTGCTATGAATTTTACTACAGCGGAGAAATGCTCAAAGACTTTCCGATTACCAAGCAAGCATTTATTCCTGTCACTGAACTTGAAAAGCGCAATCAAGCGCACTTACAAAAAGTGCAACAGGCCATGGCTGTGCACGATTCTATTCAGGGCTTGAACAGCGCCGTGCAGTAATAATTGGCAAATTCAGCCCAATAACCAAAAAAGAGGCCTACCTTTGCCGGCCTAACTCAGCACATGAAACGCATCAACGATTACAAGAAATTATTCCAGATTGAAAACCAAATTGAGCTTGCTGCACTCAAGCAAACCTACAGAGCCCTAGTGAAGCAATGGCACCCCGATAAATTTCAGGATGGTGATCCGATGAAAGAAGAAGCTGCGGAGATGGGACGTAAGGTAGTTGATGGGTACCATTTCTTAGTGAGCATTGCCCCTGAAACAAAAGCTGCACAACTAGAAGAGTATCAGCAAATGATCAATGAATGTGGCATCGCCGATTTCAGACACAAAGGTTTGTTGCTTGAAATCACATTTACGAATGGGGCAAGCTACGAATACTTTGGCGTCAATGCCAATGTATACAAAAAGCTCATTAATGCTGACAAACAAGTGCGTTTTGCCAAGCGTTTCATTTATGAAAGTTTTTTATACCGCCAATCTAAAAAAGCTGCGGTAGAAGCTTAAGAGATTTTACTACACCTCCTCTGAATCCTCCTCAAAAGTTTCAATTGGGCCTTCGAGTAACTTGGCGCTTTCTGAACTTGGGAGCTCTTCCACTTTTTTGAGTTTTGACATCAATTGATTGGTGCGCGTGGTCACTAGTTTTTCGAGTTCGCCGTCGGCTTCAGAGATTTTTTTGCGGGCTTTTTCCAAGACTGTTCCGAACTTCGTGAATTCGGTTTTAACAGCACCTAAAATTTGCCAAACTTCACTCGAGCGCTTTTGAATGGCTAGCGTCTTGAAGCCCATTTGCAAGCTATTGAGCATGGCGGCAAGCGTGGTTGGGCCAGTTACGATGATTTTATACTCGCGCTGCAATATCGCCACGAGCTCGGGCTGACGCACCACTTCTGCAAACAAACCTTCGATCGGCAAGAACATGATACCGAAATCAGTGGTATGTGGTGGGTCAATGTATTTATCGCGGATGTCTTTGGCGAATTTCTTAATACTATTGGACAGCGCTTTATTAGCAGCTTCAATACCAACGATATCACCTTGGTCATAAGCCGTTTGTAAACGAACGTAATCTTCTTGTGGGAACTTGGCATCGATTGGCAAATAGACTTCTTGACCGAGGTCATCTTTGCCAGGCAATTTAATGGCAAACTCGACGTGATCATTGGAGCCTTTTTTGGTCTTGACATTGGCCTCGTATTGTTCTGGCGCCATAATTTGCTCAAGGATATTGCCAAGTTGAATTTCTCCGAGAACCCCACGCGTTTTGACATTGCTGAGTACTTTTTTGAGGTCACCGACGCCGCTGGCTAAGTTTTGCATTTCACCGAGGCCTTTCTGAACGGCTTCAAGACGCTCTGAAACCAACTTGAAGGACTGCCCTAGGCGCTCCTCGAGCGTTTTGTGCAACTTTTCGTCTACGGTTTCGCGCATCTTTTCGAGCTTTTCTTCCGTGGACTTCACGAGCTCAGATTGCTTAACAGCCATTGTGTCTGAGAAGTTTTTTAAAGAATTGGTGAGCTCATCGCGGTTTTCTTTGGCGTTTTTATTGAGCCCCTCGCTGATCAAGAGTAGTTTCTCTTCTAATTTTTGAGTGAGGCGATCAAGGCCCTGGGTAAGTTCGTCGCGGTTCTGACGCAAAGACTCGGAAAGTTCTTGGCGATTTTCTTTAAACTGTGCGCTCAGCATTTCTTTAATGAGCTGCTCATAGTTTTGGTTTTGTTGGGCTGAAATTTTAG
>JACCDV011122246.1_pt1 | contig 27178 bp, 23 predicted proteins | sample 7446131 | NCBI WGS metagenome assembly JACCDV01 (sample SAMN15323448, study PRJNA562643) | freshwater metagenome | isolation source: river surface water | place: USA:Blue River Watershed | collected 2017-08-17 | reverse complement strand
CGGCCAGGTTGTTGAGCCAAGAGTCTGGTTCTACATCAAGAACACCATCCTGACCCTGATGGTCGCCTATGTTGGCTTCCAGCTATCTCAGGCAAACGGTATTCCCTACACCCTGATCCTTTTGATCCTCCTGGTCGTGGTCTACACCATGATCATGAACCGCACCCCATTTGGTCGCTACATCTACGCAATCGGTGGAAACCTAAACGCAGCTGTGCTCTCCGGTATTAACGTTCGCATGGTCAACTTCTGGCTGTTCGTGAACATGGGTGCTCTAGCAGCACTATCCGGTGTTTTGATTGCAGCTCGTATGAACTCCGCAGTTCCAAAGGCCGGTGACGGCTTCGAACTTGACGCCATCTCATCGGTGTTCATTGGTGGTGCTGCAGTTCAGGGTGGTGTCGGTACCGTAACCGGCTCCATGGTCGGTGGTTTGATCCAGGGTGTGTTAGCCAACGGTATGAACCTCAACTCTGTAGGTATCGATGTTCAGATGACCATCAAGGGACTAGTGCTCCTCCTTGCAGTTGCCTTCGACGTCTGGTCAAAGCGCCGAAAGTAATAAGACCAAAGACAAACCCGCAGCCAATGGCTGCGGGTTTGTTGTTTAAGTTGGTCAGGTGATGTGCTTATTCTTCTGCAGCCTCCTCCTTCGAGGGCTCACCAGATGGTGCACTTCGCTCCCTACCTATGTCCCCTAATGTGATGAAAAGTGCCATGTTGACCAGCGTAAACCAGCTGATAATCTCGCACTAGGTTCCAATGGGGAGGAGCAAAACAATGTCGTTTGAATCTTGGCTCGAGAAGGCAAAATCGCAGATCTCAACCGGAAATAATCCGAATCTTTTTCGCTGGATCTATGTTGAGGTCGATTCGGTTGTGACCGATGATGTCGTTGGGACCTTCGACATCACAGACCTTCAAGAGGCTGGTCTGGATGGTTGGGATGTAGTGGCTGTAATCCCGAAAACCCTGGGCATCGGATTAACAAACACCTCGTCAGGTGCCACCTTCGGTACCACCTGGGGTGGTGGCGTTGGCGGCAATGTATTGGGCGTGTACCTAATTCTTTCCAAAGAGGTTTTCGACTTGAACGCCCAAAAAACTGTTGACGAGGCTCGACGAATTGTCTCGAGTCTTGAAGCTCGTGGCGTTGAATTTTAGGACGAGGGGGCTAAATGTATTGTCAAAAGTGCGGTGCTATTGATAGCGGAGGCGTGAGCTGTAGTCGCTGTGGCGGCAAAGAATACGGACCTGATAAGCCTGAACCCGCTGAGGGCGAGAGCGTCATTTACCAGGCTCACGTCCCAACATCAAAACCCACGGCGGATTCCGGAGCGGGAGCGGGATGTGTGTTTATAGTCCTGCTAATAATCAGCGTTTTCTACGTGATCTTTACTTCGCTTTAGGCTCGGTTCTGGCAAACCATCGCTCAACGGCCAAATTTGTGCTGAGCAAAGCTAACTGAGTGAGTCTGATCGTCTGATCCAGAGCACTGTCATCACGATGCCGCAAGTAAGCATTATCAGAAGCGATGGAAAAAACAGGTACATGTCAGCCAAGACCCCGATTCTTGGGTTTCCAGGCGCAACCGATCTGAGTTGAATCACACCCAGAATGGCTGCTGCCTGCCAGGTCAGGGCCTCCATGGAAACCAGTCGGCCACCGTAGACCATTCGTATAGTGACGGCGGCTGTTGATATGGCAGTCAGCAGAGCAAATAGGTAGATAAAGACGGCAATAGATTTGACCGCGATAGAGCGCTCAATCTTGGCGAAGAAGGAGATTTTCCCTTCCGCCCGTTCCGAGACGAGTCGGGAAACATCCAGCTCGTATGGGCCTGACCCAATTGTTGCCTGATATGCAGAGGCTCGTTCGTAAGTGATGTCGAATCCGGGCACTGGGGTTGTGTAGAAATAATCAAAGGTTTGAATTGACGCAAAACCCCGTCCGTTCAGGTTGGCTTGAACCTGGGCGTAACTATCTAGTTCGTAAGAATCAAAAGGGTAGAGTGCATCGCTCGACCTAGAAGGATCGCGAGTACTGAGAACGTCAGCAGTTACATTCAGAGCACCTATTTGCTCACCTGCCATAAAAATTCTTGTCCCGTTATCATGCCCATCAATAAAAATCTTTATCGGCACCTCACCTACGACGGAAGATGAAAACTGCGCTGCAAGTTCGTCTGTGGGCCATGGAAAAACTGCAAGTTCGGCCCTGCGTTTCTCAGCATCGAAACTCGTCATCTGAATGTATAAAGCAACGGTTTCTTTGGATAGGGAGTCGCTCGATTCTTCCGGTAGCCCCATGTCAACAACGGTCACACCGCTTAGATCTGAAGCGCCATTAGTCGCGAAAGTTACCGGAATGGAAATAAACGCAATCATTAGGAGGACCAGCGCAAACTTTGCGCGGCCAAATGATTTTTTCGTTTCAGACTTTTTCATAGCCCCTGAAGAACCCCCTTGCTGAAAACACTACTGCTGAGGAGCGGTCTGGGAAGAAAAACGGGGCAGCAAATTAGGACTCGCTGGTCCGACTTCTCAACCTTTCAAGTTCTTCTCTGAGGTGCGTTATCTCAGACTCGGTTATTACTCCATCAGCGACGATGTCCTCAACGTCTGTGATAACAGAATCGATCTGGCGCAATTGGCTGCTCCGCACCTTTGCCTCTGCCCTTGCCTCGTCCATGGCATTTAGGACAATTCCGATCAGAAGATTCAAAACCGTGAACACAATGATGAACACATAGGAAAGGAGAAAAGGAACTGCGAGTGCAGACACTGCGCTCGCATCCTCGAGGTACACGGGAAAGTTTTCGAGAGTGAGCAAGATTGTGAGGCTCATCATGCTTGCCCCAATGCTTCCCCATTCAACTGGCAGCTTTTCGCCTAGTAGGTAATAACCAACCATGCCGTACAGAAACAGCAATAATCCAATCAAAGCGCTCATGCTCAAGAGCGGAGGCAGCGACTTAAGGATTGAAGCGCTAAGAATTCTTACCTCTGGAAGGAATCTGAAGATACGAATCAGTCGGAACAATCGCAAAAGTCGCAAAACAACAGTTTGGCCGGCAAAGATCGGTGTAGATGCGATCACAAGAAAGTCAAATATGTTCCAACCGCGCCGGAAGAACTGCCATGGCCGAGTTCCGTAAGACAGGATTCGAACGCCTAGCTCCGCGGCATAAATGTAAAAGCAGACTTCATCGATCAATAAAGCATTTGCGCGAACATCCGGCTCAATGTCCGGGAAGGTCAGCAATGCCAAGGAAACTGCATTTACAGAAATCACAAACGCGATGAGTAGTTCAAATTGATTGCTGTAGACGATGCGCGCTAGCCACTTGATTCGATGATCGCCTAGTTTTTCAACTGAACCGTAAGCTTCGACCAGGTCCCTGTCGCTCATGCTCTGGTCCTCCCCACGAGACTGTTCCACAAACTATTCCCCTCTGGAAACTCTTTGCAATGCCCAATTTGGGGGACGATCCGGCCAGGCACCCAGCAGCTATGGGCCTTCGAGAAGTGGTTTTTGAAATCATGATTTCTGTGACTTGACTGAGACTTCAGAGGTTTGCTAGCTTTCGAGAGGGGGCGTGACTTCGACAGTCACGAAAGACAATGACTCTTCCATTCGGTGCAGGTCCCGGAACTCACTTTCCGACTGCGATCGTTTCGGAGGAAATCAAGCACGCGTCCAAGCTCCCGTTGGTCGTCTCCCTCACTGCACTTCTTATTGGCTCAGCACTTGTCCCAATGGCCTTTTGGCTCGAAACTCGATGGCTTTTCGTCATTGGCTACCTGTTCACACCAATTACCCAGCTCATCTGCTTGGCTTGGGACTCATTGGGTCAAAGGGCTGGAAGCAAGGATCCGTGGTTTGCCGTGAATCCTGGTTTGAGTCGTTTTGTTAAAGTGCTGGCCTGGCTGTCTTTCCTCCCCGGTATCGCGCACATCTGGTTCATCTCAGACTGGCTCGGTGAATTGGCTGTGCAGAACGGATGGTTCTAGATGCGCAGGATTTTTAGATGGCTGGCTATCCCGCTAATTGCAGCGGTTTCCGTTTCACCCGTTATTGTCGAAGGTGATAACTCTGAGGCAGCTCCCCTTTCTAACGCCGCTAACGCGGCCTTTGGCGATGTGAGCCGATGCCTGACAACTGGGAAGTCAAAAAAGCTCGATGTCTTCTACTTGATCGACAACTCGGGTTCGTTGGAGTGGACCGATCCGAAAAATCTGCGACAGGAGATTTTGAAGAGCAGTGTGGCTCAACTCGGAAGTTTTGCTGAGCAAGGCGTTGAGGTCAGGACGGCAGCAAGTCTTTTCAGCACCGATGCCGAGATGGTGATCGAGTGGACGCAGATAGATGACTCAGCGTCGGCTCGCCAGGTTTCCGAAAAGGTTGGAAGTTACATTTCCAACAGTCTGATTGGTGGCTCGACGGACTGGGAGGCAGGTCTAGGCCTTGCCTACCAGGAAATTACAAGCCAGGACTCCTCCTGCAAAATGCTCATTTGGTTCACCGATGGTGGCATCAATCCAGACAATACGATGGAAGGAAAGCTAGCCAGCCTCTCCAACCTTTGTCGGCCTGGGATCGCCCTAGATTCTCTTGGCAACCCTGGAAAATTTGGATTGGTGGCTCAGTTCAGAGCCGCGCAAATCCCTGTATTCGGAGTGCTTTACAACAATTCAAAAGCGGCCGAAGAGTACTTTCTAAAAAACTATGAAGATGAAGTCTCGGACTTATTGGCGCAAGAGCGTTGGTCGATGAGCTTCATGCGCGCACTGGTAGAGGGTCGTTCAGAGATCCCTGATTCTGTCTTTTACGGTGAGCGTGCCTTGGGCGGACAATTGGATTGCGCTCGACTCGACAGCCAAGGCGTTGCTCCCGTTGAAGAGGTTAATGGAGCGTTACTGGATGCTGAGGATCCCGTTGCCCTCGCATACCAATTCTTGAAGTTAGCGGCGCAGATCAAAGGTGGAGCAGGCTCCGCCATTATTGATGGGAAGTTCAGTGTGCCACCTGGCACAGCAAAGTTCGGCCTGATTGTGAATGGCTCCGAGTGGGCCCTGGCTGGTCCCGAGGCAGCAGAAATCACAGCAAACTCCAGCACGCCACACCCCTCGGTAACATCTCAAAACTCGGTGGGTGCCACCGCACTCGAAGTGGTCGTTGCGGGAAACCCGGACGCGGTGGGGGAGTGGCAGCTCGATAGTTATGGCAAGGATGCCGAGTTATTTCTATACCCTGGTCTGACTTTTGCCTTGGATCGCGATGCAAACAGCAAGATTTTGAGTGGATATCCAAACACACTGACAGGACGCATTGTTAGAACTGCAGAGTTCGAGGCTTATCCGATCGATTTTGAGAGCTTCGAAGACCTCGACGTTTCCTTGTCTTACCTAAAAAACGGTGCGCGTACCCCATTCGTTGACGCTGAGGTTCAGCTCGAGCCAAGTGGTGAGTTTGCCGTCACCAATCTCCAGCCAGAGGAGGGGACAGAGATTCTCGAACTCTGGCTAACTTTGGGACTCGGGGCCAACTTCAATCCTGTTGAATCCAAATTTGTATTAGAGGTTGAAGACAAGTCTGCAATCGTCAGCGCATCAACCGATAACTTGATGCTGAGCAGCCTTATTGGACCAGACGGCGTTGCGCAGGGTTCGCTTGTGCTCCAAGGACCGAATTCAACATACGAATCCACCTTCTGCTTTGCAGAAGTGACTCGCCTTCAGGACACTCAAACTGGCATTGAGAAAGTAAGTCGAGATTCTGGATTTGAGTGGACTTTTATCGACTCGAATTCAGGAAAGAAGGATTCCTGTTTCACTGTTGGCCAAGGTGCGACTTTGGAAATTCAAGTGGAGGCCCGAAACTCAACCCAAGCCGACTCTGAAGTGGTTGCGGTTTGGAACATCACGGCTGAATCGCCCAGTGTCGGGGTCAAATTTGAAGCACCCTTAAAGATTTCCTTTGACACCCAGACCCAATCTAACCAAGCTGTGACCTGGGTAGTTTTCGCCCTGCTGCTTCTACTTGGAGTCGGATTACCGCTCATTCTTTTGTGGATCATGAATTTTGTAACAACTCGATTTTTACCCATCGAGGGAATGACCAAGCTGAGTATGCCGGTAATCGTTGAGAACGCGGGATCGGGCATAAAACTCTTGGATGATCGTCAATCTCCTGCCACAGGAATCGTGCTAGGCCCACGAGATTTCGTAAATGTTTCTCCTCAGGACGGGCCGAAAACATTCCAAACTGGTGCCGGTACTGCCCAGGCCCGTGTGCCTTTGAATCCCCTTGGTTCACCTTGGTACGAATGGCAAGCGCCTCCGCAGGCCAGGATCTTGACTTCGTATCTAGGAGCCTCTAAGCGAACTAAGGCATTTGAGCAGGGACTGGCAACTGAGATTTCGCCGAACCTAAAAGAAGGGTGGGCCATCACAATTGCTGATAAGGAGCTACTTAAGCCAGCCGGTGAAGCGCTCAAAGCAACATTGACAGTCTTTGCTCCCATGCTCCCTCTTGCAAGTTACCAGGAAAAGCTGGCACGAGTTTCATCAGCCAATGGATTACAGGCCCAGATAAGGAAGCTTCGGGAGCAGGCTGTATCAACCAACGTTCCAGCTAAGGGAACAGATGCACAGCCAATACAACCGGCGAATCAAGATAAGAGCCCTGTGGTTCCGCTCCCTCCTGGCCTAAAGCCTCCAAGTTCGGCTGTGCCGCTACCACCAACCATGCCGGGCTTAAAGCCTCCTAACATGCCTGGAAACAGCAAACCTCCAGGGCCACCACCAATTAACTAAGCGAAGAGAGACTCAAATGCTAAGACCATTCCTGATTGTGGGCGTAGGCGGATCCGGCGGAAAAACTGTTCGTGCGATTCGTCAAGCACTGCGCTTCAAGTTGGAGCAAGAGGGTTGGAATCGACCGCTTCCCGAGGGCTGGCAGTTTTTGCACATAGACAGCCCCACTGCTCAGGATGGTGTGAATTTCCCTGCCCCTCTTATGCCACAGAGTGACTACCTGTCTTTGGTTCCAGCTGGTATCAACTACGCCTCCATCCATGATGACATCGTGAATCGAATTGAGCCTGCCTTCGCCAAGGATGTGCGTCGCTCACTCCCCTCACCAGTCGAGGTCAGGGTTCCCGTTCATCTGGGAGCAGGAGCATACCGAGCCGTTGGAAGAACCATCTCTGCGGCAGCACTTGACGACATCCATGATCGTATCAAAGTCATGGTCTCTAAAATGCAGTCTCCGACCGCTGACTCGCAGCTGAAGGAACTCAGCAGCCTGTTGGGTGTGCAAATTGCAGGTGGAGTCACACCAACGGTGATAGTTATTTCATCTGTAGCTGGAGGTTCTGGTGCCGGCATGTTTATTGATGTAGCGGAGGCAATTAAGGCTGCGGTTGGCCCTCAACCATGGGTCCATCAGATCTTCTCACTTCTTTATGCCCCCGACGTCTTTGAGGAGCTTGGACCTGACAAGATGAAGGCCATGGCCCCGAACGCTCTAGGAGCGCTGGCTGAGCTCGTTTCGGGCTACTACCGGGGCGCTCCCACTGACGGCACCCTATCTCTCTACAGAAGATACGGAATCGTCGTGCCCAGTGATACGACCTACAACTTGGGTCCGAACTTCAATTACATCGTGGGTCGAAAAAACGGAAATGCCAAGGCGGTTGACTTCGAGTCACAAGAGGGCGTTTACCTTGCTGCCGCCAACAGCGTTGCTGCCTGGATGACGGATCAGGCAGTGCAGGACAACCTGTCCGCTTACGCTGTTGCAAACTTCCAGACACTCTCCGCGGGCACACCTGATGCAACTGGACTGAAGCGAGACAAGCTAGATGGACAGCCGCTGTCGAGCATCGGGTTCGCTCGAGTGACCTTAGGTCTCGATAAGTTCTACGAATACGCATCCGAGAGACTTGCAAAGCAGACCCTCGAAACCATTTTGTTCCAGCACATCTCTTCAGACCCTGATCTCAAGGAGAAAAAAGAGGATCAATGGATTGAGTACTACGCGACGATCAATCTTGGCGCGTTTGTTTTCGAATCTGGTCTAGATGAGCTCACCGAAGAGAACAACCAGGTCGTTGATGCCTTGGTCCCAGATTTGACTGAGCTGCTCGCAAAGCTTCAATCTGACATTGGATTCCTGGTTAATTCAGGGATGGCCAAGGGGGGGCAAAGTTTCGATGCATGGGTTAGCAAGATTTCCCAAGCATATGAGGTCAGCATCCCACCTCTGCTTTCTGACTCGGACTCTTTGATTCGCGCAAAAGCACGCGATTGGGTCGGCCAAGCCCCGGCCACCGTGATGGCTCTGGTCAGAAAGACTATTTCGCAACAAGGTCTTCCTGTCACTATCGAGCTGCTCACCAGGCTAAATGATCAGGTTCGAGCCTCAATCGGAGAGCTTCATCAGGAACGCTCACGCGATCTGGGGTATGCATCTCAGATCACCGCACTTGTATCCGAAAAGCTGAGTCCGGCGCAGCAGATGCCACTAATTCCAGCGACCCACCCAGCTGTCGCGGATGCATTTTTCGCTGCCAATACCAGCTTCAGCTGGAGGGTGTACGCGGACATTAAGCAGGTGGCCGCGGAACTTCTGGAGGACCTTGTCACCGGATACCTAGAGCCATTGAAGCTGACTCTATCTAGGTCATACGGCGCTTTAATCTCGGCTACTACAAACCAAAAGCTGCCCGACGGACGCCAAAACCCATACCCAACCTGGCCGAACTTTAAGTCCAAGTCGGTTGACCGCAGATTCCGTCCCGCTCCAAATGAGCAGATGCTGATTGATCCAAAGAGCTTCCCATCCAAATTTGATGAGTTGATGGAGCAGACGGTCAATGATCCACAAGTTCAGGCGGCCCGAAGAGTAATCGATGAGATCCTTGGCGGTAGCAAATTGCTGCAGGGAGTTACCGAGCTTGATGACTCGCTGCAGTGGATGGTCCTTGATCTGCTGGACAACCAAATGTGGGTGCCCAAGGAGCCAAAGTATCGACTCAGGGATCAGGGAAACCAGGAAGCTGCCTTTGCATTCGAAGTCAACCCAGAGGAATACGTTGAGTATGCACGTCGCTGGTTGAAGATCCCAGGCAGGGCTGCATCTGCTTTCCTTCAACAGTCCATCGTTTCCTACATCGGTGGGTCCGGAAACATTCAAGACAAAACCAAGCGGAGCTCCGACTTCGTTTCAGCTGTAAATGCTGCGATTCAGAGTGCTGATCCACTGGTCTCCTTGGATGCTCAGCTGATTTCAAAAACGCACGGAAACATCTCAAAAACGGCAGTTTGTTCGGGTATACCGGTGGATGAAACCGACCCGGTTTACAACGCCATCAAGGACGCGCTGGTCACTAACGGTCATGATCCCGAAAAAGGCTGGTTTATTTCCTCAGCCAAGGGTTCACGCCTCAAGTCAATCGAGATTTTCACTCAGTTGAGTTCATCCGTGAACCCATTGGTAATGGGCTCGCTGCTGGGTCCAATTGCATCACAATGGATCGAGGCATCTGCCTCTTACTCGTCACGCAGTAACTTTATGAACTGGCGTCGAGGTCGGGAACTACCAGAGGCTATTCCGGCTCACTCGGATAGATGGGCCGCAATGCTTCGCGGGTGGCATGTAGCGAGATTGCTCAACATGTTTGAAAACGACACGAAGCACGCGAGTTACACAGACAAGGGGCCGAAGGTTTCAATTTGGTCGGGCCCAACCAAGGGCTGGGCAAGCTTCCCTTACCCGCTTCACTCGAGCCACATTGCTAAGAATGTCGATGACTACCCGGCAATCGTGCTTGACTCCCTGATTATCGCGCTGGCAACTTGCTATTCAGAGCACTCATTGGCTCCATTGGACCCCTACCAAAGACTTATGGAACTTGGTGGTGGACAGGATCAATGGTCTGACCTTGAAAACTGGATTCTGAATGGTTCCACCCAAACCGGCGCTCCAGCGCCGAGGCCCGACAGGGCAGGTAGCCCCAGCGATTCTGCAAGCGCGCGTCGGGATGCCTGCTTGTCTTACGTGGGCGATATGGCTGCGAAGTTCAGGGAGCGAATGGCTTCACTAGATCCCCATGTGGATCCAAGAACCTACCCAATTGTTTGGGAGATCAGAGATGAGCTGAACGCTTCCTTCGAAGAAGTGCTTGACGCGATTCGCAAGATGGAAGCTCCGGACGATCTCTAGTGAACTCCTTAAGAATCTGGGAAGAATCGGGGCTTACTCTCGTCATTCTTCCCTCGGCAGAGCAGGGTGAACGACTCTTTAAGGTGGCACGCGAGTGGACCTCGCTGAGGTTGCTCGCTCCATCTATATGGGTTCGACCGTCGGGTCAAGCCGGATTGGACAGACGCCCACCTGTCGTTGAAGCTGTCGCACTTGCCAGCAACCGTGCGGGCGAAGTTAGAGAAGTCAAAATAGAACTCTTCAGTCAGCTCGCTCGGTTGCAACTTGGCAAGGTTCGATTGCTGGTCGTTCGGCCATCCTCTCCGGACCTGGATTTTGATCGACTTCAAGATGAGTTTGTTGAATTGATTTCGAAGTATCTGGATATCTCCATACCCAAGATTCAAGTCCAAAATGATGCCGGTGACGACGGAGTTTCCCTCGAAAAGATTAACCTCCTGACAGCACCCACGGAGCATGTTTCAGAAGACCCGAATCCAATGTTGGATGAGATTTTCAATGTTCACTTCGTCGGCTCGGCCGAGGATCGGTCTGGCCCCAGAACAGGTGATGCTTTCGTCCAACACGACCCTGCTAGCGACAAATTTGCGGGCTTCACGATGCTCCACATCGCAACCCTAGGGGCTATGTGGCAGGGTTTGCCCAAGGGTGGCTACGACCTGATTTCGAAAGCAACCTGGGAGGGTGATTCGATTTATGTTTCGCGTGTGTTTGTCAGCGCGATCCTTACGGATGGACTTGTTCGGAGGGCTTGCGCACGCGTAATTGAAGCCGCGGCCGACACTCAGCGAGGTATTGAGGATTTGGGCGTTGGGCTCAATATCGAGGGGACTTTCCCCATTCCGGACACCGACATCGATGCATGGCTCGATTACATGGTGGATCTGACCTTTAACTTCGATAATGCAGTACTGCAGTACAAGCCAGTGCTTGAGAACCCAACACCTGAACAGGTCAAGTTTGGTTTCTTCAAACAGCTGGGGGACTTCGGATCGTTTGCAATAGGCAAGATATTGCGGATCCCCCTTTATGCGGGCTACTGGATAGCCCAGAAGTTCGCGAGTCTGTTCAACGACCTATTCCAAGGTGGGGATAAAGGCGCAGCACAAGTTGTCGCTCCAGAGGAGCATGCGGATTCCAAGGACTTGCTGCTACTTAGAAAGTACGATCAGGTTTTCGAGGTGAAGCAAGGGGCAGATGAAGCTCTGGTTAGCCCAGTGGGAAGGGGCAACCTTAGGTCCACACCTGCTCTTTGGGGAAATCTCAGAAAACTAATCTTCGGCTTTGTAGACGGATCTAATCTTCATGAGTTTGGCGTAACAAGATCCGAAAATGGCTGGCCCGTGTTCTACAAAATCAGCTCGGTATTCAATGACCCGTCCGAGCGAGTTACCTTCACCAACCCCGCTGATCCTGAAAACCAGCGCGCACTTGGCTGGGGATCTGCTTCTGAAGCCAAGGACTTGATTCACGAGATTTCAGATTCAAAGAAAGCGACTCTGCAATCGCTCAGCGAGGATCTCTCGAGTGTGGTTCGGGCAAAGCGAATTGAAAGCGAGCTAAGGGTTGAAATCGAAGCACTAAAAAGAGAACTCGGTCTTCCAGCATCGTCTCTTCCCGACAATCTAGGGGTGGTTCTGAACCAGGACGAAATAGACCCCTCAAGTTTGGATTCTTCCAAAGAGCTTGTGGACGACGGAGTGGTAACTGGCGTGGAAGGGCGTGACTCAAATGTCTGACGACAACCTAGCATCGGTTGATCCTGAATCGAATGCCTTGAACCTCGAGGAAGCCGAAGAGGTAGTTCAGGCTGCTAGAACCAAACGCCCGTCGAGACGCAGTCCCAGGGGAAAGCGATCCGGTGATTCCGAGATTCAGGAAACGAACTCTTCGTCCCCAGCTGAAGATCTCGAAAAAACCGTCGAGGAAGAGCCTGCTGCTGAGCAATCAGCATCTATCGAAGAGGACCTTCAAGAGTCAACAGATTCGTTGCCCCCTGTGGTCGAAGTGGCACCCATGAGAGTTAAAAAAATAGGTGTTTTCGCTCGGCTAGTTGCCTACCTTAAGTCTCTGTTTAGACCTAAAAAAGTGACTCCCGAAGCTGTCGCTCCAGAGCCCGAGCTCACTGCAGAAGAGAAGCAGAAGCTTTTGGATCAGAAGCTTGCTCAACTGAATCAAGAGCAAAAAAGCGCAGCTTTGTTCTCGCAAGCAGCTGAACAAAAACAGGAGCTCATTCAAGAATTGGACGCTCGGCTGACAGAGGTGGAAAGCTGGATTCAGAAGCTTGAGAGATCCTATTTTTGGAAGGTTCAGCAGCGAATGGACGCTGCGCTTGTTCAAACGCGGTCAGATATTTCCGAGTATGAAAGCCTGGTGAGGAGCCTCGAACTTCCTGAAAAGGGCACACTGAGACGGCTCAGAGAGACTTTTCACAAAGGATTGATGGTAACCACCGCACTGACTCTCTTTCCAGTTGCTATTTTGTACTTTATTCCCTGGTTTGCACGCGTGGATTTTGTAGCCTGGCTGTCTGATGCTCTTCAGTCACCTTGGTTCGTCGCGACAGTAGTCCTGATTGCTGCCTCGGTTTACGGTGTGCGAGCCCTACTCTCGAAACTTCTGGGTAAGAACAAACAACAAAAGAAGTCTTCAGTTTGGAGAAGGTTGAGGCTTCCCCTTCTAATTGCTGCCCTGCCTTTGCTGATCTTCGGCCTCAACAGAGTGAAGGATTGGCTTCTGTTGATTGTGGTACCTGTAATTGAGGAAATAAGACCCCTCACTCTCATGGTGCTAGGAATCCTTTACATCTTCTCTGTTCTCACGCTCCTTGTCGCCTACTACCGTGGATGGTCGATTTTCAGGCGTCAGGTGACCGAGGAGTTTTCTAGGTTGGACAATGTTGTTCAGGGCTATGTAAAGACCAAACAAGAATTAGCCCGACTTGAGTTTCTGTATCGTCAGACCGAAGAGTGGCTGAAAATTCTCGCCCACACGCTTTACCGTCCATGGAAGATTCATCCGGATTGGAAGACATCTAACGAACTCCAGACTTCCTCTGAGAGTTTCCCCGTCGCCTTGCGAGTTGCCCAAGCGGTGGAAAGCGATCCCGCGCAAACCGCTCAGCTACAACGCTTGATTGCCAGACGCTTGCTAACCCAGGGTTGGCGCTCCCAAGCATTTGAGAAGAGCCTTTCTCGAATAGGAGCGGCGCTGGGATATGAAGAATCGAAAATTTCGCCTGAATTGCTGGATGGCGATTTACCTCACCAGCCAAACAACTCCAGAAGCTTGGTGCTTCGCTACTTTGAGCACTCCGCTCAGACTGCGAGCGATGGCTTCCTAGACCTCGGTGATGCATCCTCGCGAGACGCAAACCAACGGCCAGCTCCGTCAGACATCTATTTACTGGATGTCGCTCGAGCGCAACTCTCAGAACTTATTGCAAGCACCCAGGGAGCAGCGCTATCAGAGGCTAGGCCAAATGTGCAGCAGATAGTGAAAAACCCCCTATCCGACTTGGGGAAGTCCGAGTTTGATTCCTCGGACATTGTGGAGGTTTCAAACTGGGACGAGTTCCTGTCTGACTCCCTGGGGGTTGCTGAGGTGATTCAGCCACCACTTGGCATCCTGAGCTTTAGCGAGGAGGGGTTGAAGGCCAAGAGTGCAGAGTCAACGGAGTCCAAAATCCTCGTTCCCGAGCGATTTGCCAACTCGGTTCCGAAGGCAAATGCAAAATCGGTTGAGGTGGTCGCCATCCCGGGAAGCCAGGCATATAAAGCTGCAGAGATTATTGTCAGAATTGACGTTTCTGGACCTTTGCCGTTTAGCCACTCCGCCCTGACACAAAAGGCGAGCCTGCACGCAAAATCGCAGCCTATGCCTTCTTCCACCCTCGAAGAGCACAACGATGACCTCTAAGTGCCAAAAGTGCAACATGCCCGTTGCTCCAACAGCGGCGCGCTGCCCCTTTTGTAACTCGGCGCGTGGCCCTGTAACGGTCACTTCTGGCCCGAGCGCTTTTCCAGGCATCACAGCAAGTTCAAGATCTCAACTCAATCGCAGAGACCTAGTTCTGAGTTGGATCTATGAGGTGGTTCTCATGGTCGTGACTCTAGGACTGGGGGGGTTGGTTTGGTCCGCAATTCTTGCCCGCGATGGTCAAACACCAGGCACAAAAGTTAGAGATGAATTGCTTGTCAATATCAGAAATGGCAACAAGGCCCCGATGTGGAAGCTTCTGATACGCCAGATGCTTCTTTTTGCGTCTCTTGTGTACGTCGTGCTGGGCCTGGTTTTTGGCTTCGGACTAGTTCTGGATATCGGTGGATACTGGTTCGCAACTCTCTTCTTGCCTATGGGGCTCCTGTCCTTAATGATGCTTGATTTCTTGCTCATTTTCACGCCAGTAAAGCGCAGGTTAATTGACTGGGTTTTGGCGCTAAAGATCGTCGAAGGCAATGGTTACTCGTTCAGATCATTTCAGGCCAACACCGGGGGGTTTTAGTTGCGAAAAATCAGATCAGTTCTGGTCCTTACATCCACGGCGTTTTTGATTTCGGGCTGTGCGGTGTTCGACGTTGACGCACGTGACAAAGCCGCATGTGATGAACTCTCAGATTTACTTTCGGCAAGTTCGGAATCGAGCGTTCCAGCCGAGGCTAGCCCAGCACTAATCGACGCTCTTGAAGCGAGCGTCTTACCAAAAGCATCAGCGAGTTTTGGCGGTACCATCAAAGAGCTGATCGATTCCTACAAGTCGATCAATGACAAGTCCGTTTTCGACCAATTCGGCGGAGCCTACGACACTCTTATGCTTGGCGGAAAAGTACTAGAGCGCTGTTTTGAGCTCAGCTCAAAAACTTACTAGCGAGTGGGCTGGGATCCTTTGGTAGTTCTCTGATGAAAACCGAGTGGTTAGTAACCAACGGCTTTCGCGCCTGCGGCAGCCTGCTTGGCTGTGAATCCATCAAACATCAGCTGATCAATGAGACCCTTCCGAGAAAACGCCATCAACTTGATGTAGTTCTTTGCCACTTTGCCCGCTTGTGTGTTCCAGTTCACCTTGAGGGAATCGACAGCCTTGGCTGCGATTGATGCAGAGTAGCCCTCGAAAACTAGTTGGTTGATCAACCCCTTGCGAGAAAATCCCATAACTTTGAGATAGTTCTGAGCCGCCCTCTTGGCGTTTGCCAGACTGACGCTGTTTTCCTTGATGGTTACTGATGAACCTAGGCTGATGGACTGATGAACTGAACTTGAGGCTGGAGCCGCCTGAGCAGCGGGAGCCATCGATACCAACAGCGCTGTGGTGGCGGCGATGCTAGAAATTTTGATTGCAATTGACTTTGACATGTTCCCCCTAATTTGTCTTGCTCGCAGAATACACACGCATAATCGTGCCTCGCAATCGATGTCCCCTTAAGTAAGCCTCACCATTTACGAGCGGACGGAGTAGTTTTTTGATTTAGGTGAGAGGAAAGCATGGCTCATTTCAGAGGAACACCAATTTCTTTTTCCGTGGCTCTTGCATTGCTTGCAACTCTGATCGGCGCAGTGCCCAGCTACGCCGCCACAATCCCCGGCACAGAGCGAGGCACAGCTCTAGTCCAGCTCAAGGGCTCAACAAGCCACGATGCGCTCGCTGACTACAACCTTCTATCCATAGAGCCCGTTGGTGAAAACAGCCCAGGCCTCTATCAGGTTGAACTGGATCCCTTCACCAGCTTTGAGTCTCAGATTGCAGCACTTGCAAAAAGCGAGGATGTGGCATTCGCAGAGCCCAACTACCTGATTCAGGTCAAGGACACCTCTAACGATCCACGGGTTGTCTCAGAGGAAACCTGGGGTCTCTTTGCCTCTTCCTCAACTAGCGCATTCGGATCTAACGCAGTTGGAGCGTGGGCCAGTGGCTACACCGGCTCAAAAGCGGTTTATGTTGCAGTCATCGACTCAGGTATTGATGTCACTCACCCTGACCTTGCTGCCAACATGTGGGTGAACTCAGGTGAACTAGTTGGCAACGGCATCGATGACGATGCAAATGGTTTTGTTGACGACATCCACGGTTATGACTTTCTAAATGGCGATGGCTCGGTGTTTGATGCAGGCGAACACCCTCACGGAACTCACGTTGCCGGAACCATTGGAGCAGTTGGGGGTAACGGAGTTGGTGTTGCTGGGGTCGCGTGGAACATCAATCTGATTTCAGCCAAGATAGCCAACAGCCAAGGATCATCGACAACCGTTGATGCAATCCGAGCAATTGACTACGTCACGATGCTAAGAACCAAGAAGGGCCTAGACATCATCGCCACCAACAACTCTTGGGGTGGCACCGGATATTCGAAGGCCCTTGAGGATGCCATCAAACGCGGTGGCGATGTCGGAATCATCTTCGTTGCAGCGGCTGGAAACGATGGTCAAAATCTCGACTCTGCAAATCAGTACCCAGCCGAGTATGACTGCACGACTCCGCACCGACCTTTTGATTGCGTCGTATCAGTAGCAGCTATTGGTCAGAACGGTGACCTTGCTGGCTACTCAAACTACTCAGGTACTGCTGTAGATATTGCTGCCCCTGGAACCAACATTCTCTCCACGGTGCCAGGTGGCTACGACATGCTTTCGGGCACCTCGATGGCCGCACCTCACGTAACCGGAGCCATCGCACTCTGTCTTGCCAGCTACCGAGGCATCACTGCAAAGCAAGCGATTGAGAAGCTAAGGGCAACTGCAGTTTCAAACCCAAGCCTCAGCGGCAAGGTGGTAACCGGCGGTCACCTAAATGTCTCAGCCATGGTGAGTTCCTGTGCTCAGGAGACCACTGCGTTGAGTGGAGCACTTACCAACCACGTTGGTTCTGCCCTCTACACAGACCGCGCAAGACTTGACTGGGATGACACAGCGATTGGTGACTACGAGCAGGAGATTCAGGTCTCGGTCGGCCCGAACGGTTGCCGCGGCACGTTCAATCACCATGCTTTTATTGGACCCGGACTCACCGCACTTCCAGTGTTCAATCTAGAAGAGGCTCAGTTCTACTGCTTCCGAGTCAGGGCGGTTAGAGATGCCCAAACCACCGCATGGGTGAACTCACCTCTATTTATAACTTGGACCAGCAACCTGCCATTTATCTCTGGCAAAGTCCTTATGAATGACGGCGTCACTCCAGTTGCAAAGATGCCGGTTAAGTGGTTGGCAGCCGGAGCCTTTGCAGGCCTGGACAATGAAGAAGCTCTAACTGTTTACACAAACCTGTCAGGTGAATATGTGCTGCAGGTGCCAAACGGAACTGCTGGTGATTTGTTCATCAACACATCGCGCCGGGCAAATCGTGGACTCGACACCATTCCACCAACGCCTTGGGGAATGGAGCTTGGTGGTCGCCTGACAGTGACTCAGGACCAGGTCATAAATCTCACCCTGCCTCCGATTTCCAACATCAACCTCACAGTTCGCGAACACGGCACCAATGCACCGGTTTCACGAGCCATGATTGAGTTCTCTGGTAACACCAAGACGTGCAAGTCACCTTTCCCCCAAGCGTTTGCTGGTGCTACCGATCTTCGCTGCACCTCTTGGCCTGGAGGCTATGCTCACTCGGCACCACTGACCAATGCCAATGGGCAGGTCACAATCCCAGTTTTAGCCAGCGAGATTGTGACTAACAATGACTACAGCTTCATCATCAAGGATCCGGTAAACCCAGCTCGAACTACGACCTTCACTGTCTCGCCCCAGGCGGGCAACAACACCGTTGATATAACGATTAACCCTCCGGTGATTTTGAGTGGTCGAGTCCTACTCAGCGATGGCACACCCGTTGCTGGGGCTCCAGTGAAGTGGCTGAATGACGGTCAATACGCAGGACTAGAGTTCGCTGCTGCACTAAGCGCTACCACCAATGCCCAGGGTGTTTACTCGCTTCAGGTGCCTCAGGGGGCAACCGGAAGACTATTTGTCAACACCTCTCGCTCACCGAAGAACACGGCACCCACAAGCCCACAGATCCCATGGGGGCTGGAGTACGGCGGAACAACCACTGTTACCGAGAGCAGAACAGTAGACATCACCCTGCCCCCGCTGCACCTACTCACATTCAAGGCGGTCACCTCTGGAACAGAATCCCCAGTGGTTGGAGCCAAGCTCGAATTCTCTGGCTACACCAAGACCTGTAAGTCACCACTGCCCCAGGCCTTCCCCGGTGCAACCAGCCCGGTCTGTACTTTCTGGCCCACCGGCTATGCACACTCTGTCGGCTCAACAAACGGCCAGGGCGAGGTCAAGATTGCAGTCTTCCAGGGCAGCGTTGTGACCAACAACACCTACTCATTCCTCATGCGTGATCCTGTCGATGCGAGCAAAACCAGAGCCTTCGACATCACACCCACAGAGAGCTCCACTACCAAAGTAGTTATGAATCCGCCTGTGGTGGTGACTGGTCGTGTCTTGCTCAGTGACGGAACGCCAGTTGCTGGAGCACCGGTGAAATGGCTGAACGATGGTCAGTACGCGGGACTCGAAAACGAGAATGCGATCACCGCAGTCACCAATGCCAGTGGTCAGTACAGTATCGAGATCCCAGGTGGAAACAACGGAAGACTATTTGTTAACACCTCAAGAAGACCTGACCGAACCGCACCGACAACACCAATAATCCCTTGGGGCCTAGATGCCGGAGGTTCATTGACACTCACCCAATCCAGAACCATTGACATCACCTTGCCTGCACAAAACGTTGTCACCTTCGACATCAAAGAGTGGGCATCCAATGAGCCAGTGGGCAATGCAAAGGTTGAGTTCTCTGGCTATACCAAGACCTGTAAGTCGGGGTATGTCCCATTCCCCGGTGCAGCTAATGCATCCTGTTCGTTCTGGCCAGGTGGCTATGCTCACTCTCAGCCAATCGCTAATGCTCAAGGCCAGGTGGCTGTCGCGTTGATCCAGGGCTCACTAATTACTGACAACAGCTACACCTGGATTGTTACTCACCCAATTGACAATGCGAGAGTGACAAGAGTCACTTTCTCGCCCACAGTCTCTATGACTGTGCCGGTTGTAATGCCGGGCACCCCTTCAAAGCCAGAGCAACCAAATGCAACACCTCTGACCAATGAGGTGAGACTCACCTGGACCGAGCCCTGGAATGGTGGAGCATTCATCGACTACTACAAGATCTGGATCTCACCAAACGCAGATGGGCCATTCACTTTGGTGACCTCTGGAAGCTGTGCTGGTTTGGTAGCACCTGATCAAAGAACCTGTGTTGTCACAGGCCTTACTCCAGGTGTGACCTACTACTTTGCGATCATTGCTCACAACGTAGTTGGCTACTCCCAGCTATCAAGTGCAACATCAGCAACACCACTTGCCGCTATCGGTTCTTTCCAACAGAGCGCCAGCCCAACTATCACCGGATCCGCAGTTGTTGGTCAGTTCTTAGTTGCAACACCTGGCACCTGGGACTCCGGCACCAGCTTTGATTACCAGTGGCTTTTAGATGGCAGCGCTATTTCAGGAGCAATCGGAACTAGTTATCTAGTCAAAGCCCAGGATGCATCCAAGGTCATTTCGGTTCGGGTAACTGCAAGAAAGACTGGCATCGAATCAGTAACTAGATCCTCTGGAACCATAACTCCAACCTGGCCAACCAACGGCAAATTGGTTGATGTCTCTGGCACACCTGCTGTCGGTGGCATGCTTACGGCTAGAGTATCTTCTTTGCTTGGTTCTGCCCAGGTGAGCTACCAGTGGCTCAGGGGAGGTCAACCTATCTCCGGAGCAACCCTCAGCTACTACGAGCCAACTGCAGAAGATGCCGGCGAGCAGCTCGCAGTTCAACTAGCGAGTGATGTGCTGACCTCGGTTCCAACAACCTTTGTTCAATCCGAGACTTTTGTAATCACTTCGAGAACCGAGGCCGTTGCAATCACCAGAAGTGGCCTTATCGAAGCTGTTACCTCCAACACCGCATCACCCGTGGTTTCGGAGACCCCAACAGCTTCACCGGTTGCAACCCAGAGCCCAAGCGTGTCGGAGGTTGTATCCACTTCGAAGCCGGTGACACCAGTTGCACAGCGAACCCTGTCACCCTTCAAGCCAGGCGCTAAAGTGCTCACTCAAACTCAGCGCAAAGCGATCACTGATCTTCTAAAGTCAAACCCAACCGCCACAAAGCTTGTCTGCACAGCAGTTAGAACCGCCAACACCTCGAAGGCGAAATCACTGCTACTTCGCAAACAAGCTCAGCAGGTTTGTTCCTACGCAGTTACTCAGCGCAAGGGATTGAAGGTTTGGGTGCAGAGCAAGAATTCCGTCAAGACCTCGGAGGTCGGAAAGATTGTCTTGAGCGCTCATTAAGTAGTCTTGACTCAATGCCTACAAAGATCGACACCAATCTGACCGGTGCAGCCGGAGAGCACCTTGTCCTTTCCCGATTATTGTCTCGAGGCATACTTGCTGCTCAAGCCCCAAGAGGAACACGCAAGGCTGAAATACTTGTCAACTTTCTTGAAACAGGGCGTTCATGCTTGATTCAAGTCAAGTCGCGACAGTATGGGGCCGATGGTGGCTGGCACATGTCAGAGAAGCATGAAGCAATTCGCGATGAAGACATGTATTACTGCCTGGTCGATTTCGAGCCTATGCATCCAATGGTGTTCGTTGTTCCGGCTGAAGTAATTGCGAGCGCTATCAAGCTTGACCATGAGATTTGGCTTGCGACGCCTGGGAAGAATGGAAAGCCGCACAATCCAACGCAGATGCGTCGTATACGAAGGCAGAGCTTGGGGCAGTTAGAGGGATGGCTAGATCCTTACCTCGAACGATGGGACCTCATTTCGGGTTGAATAGATACCTCAAGAAAGGCCAGTGATGAGTATCGTCTACATACTTACCAACGAGTCAATGCCGGGATTCATCAAAATTGGTCGAACTGAGACAAGCGTCCTACAACGGATGTCCGAGCTAGATAGAACCTCGGTTCCATTGCCTTTCCAGTGTTACTACGCAGCCAGAGTTGCTGACTACGTTCGAGTAGAAAAAACTCTGCACACGGCATTTGGTGACTTCCGGGTGCGTCCGAGCCGAGAGTTCTTCAGAATGGATCCCTACAAAGCCAAGGTGGTGATCGAACTTCTGGCTGAGGAGGACGTGACGCCAAGGGATGACTCTGGGATCGATCTCGAATCTCAGGAGGCTCTTGAGAAAGTCTCACGCTCGAGCCCAAGGTTTAATTTTGCTCAGGCGGGTATCCCGATTGGAGCGGTTCTGCAATACGCGTCTGATCCCACAATCACAAGCACGGTGCATGACGCCAATAATGTTCTTTTTGAGGACCAAGTAGTGTCGCCCTCGCGTGCTGCAATGATGGCAAATTCGATGCGCGGAGGTTCGGCAAAAGCCCTTCAGGGGCCAATCTGGTGGCTTTTCGAGGGTGAGACGATCGCCTCTCACCGCTCTAGAGCGGAACTCGGAGACGCCTAGGTAAACTCTACAAGTTCGGAAATCCTCCCTATAAAGCAGTCGCGTGCCGCTGGCAAAGACAGCTCGAATTGAGATCGAGGGACCACATTGTCCCCTAATTCGATGAAATAAAACGAAAGCTATTTAGTGTGAAACTGGGCTAGGAGACGCTATTTTGGCAACATCTAGACAATTTGGGGGAACATTGAGTTTCGGACAAGCTATCACTGCCTTTTGGTCAAATTACGCTAACTTCAAGGGTCGAGCTAGGCGATCAGAGTACTGGTTTGCAACTCTGTTTCTTGTTATCACAAACATCAGCGCCTTGATCCTGGATGCTGCTGCCGAAACCGATCCTGTAATTCAGTCGCTTTGGTCTCTCGCTGTCTTCCTGCCTTCACTGGCTGTGCTCGTGAGAAGGCTGCATGATACAAACCGCAGCGGCTGGTGGGTGCTTATTGCTCTTGTGCCTCTGGTGGGGTTGATCGTCCTGATTGTTTTCACCGTTCAAGACTCGCAGGTCATTGATAATCGGTACGGTCTGAACCCCAAGGCAAGCTAGAGAGACTGCTAGTCCGAAGTGTCAAATGTCGGATTGACTAAGCTGGCATGCTTCAGCGAAAAAGAAGTCGCCACCCTGGCCTAACATGTCTTTATGGCAAATGAAAACTTGGGGGCTGCCAAAAAAGCCAAGAACGACGAGTTCTACACCCAGTATGCAGACATTGAAAAAGAGATGAATGCCTATCTGGAGTACAACCCAGATGTTTTCCGAGACAAGACAATACTTCTGCCTTGTGATGACCCAGCATGGTCGAATTTCACTAAGTACTTTGCGTAGAATTTCGAGAACTTCGGCCTAAAAAAGCTCATCAGCACCAGCTACGCCCCAAACAGCAAACCTAAAGGCATCCCGTACCAACCTGCCTTGTTCGAGCTGGAGGATGAGCGATTCGATGAACTCAAAACTCAGGAAAATGGAAAGATTTTCACTCTTGCTAGAGATACCTCGGGTGACAAGCGAATCGACGTTGATGACCTTGAGTGGTCTTACTTAGAGGGAGACGGGGACTTCAGGAGTGATGAGGTGACCAAGCTTCGTGATGAGGCTGACATCATCATCACTAACCCACCTTTTTCGCTGTTTAGGGAGTTTCTAAATTGGATTGTTGATGCGGCGAAGAGTTTCTCGATTATTGGAAACATGAACGCCATCACATACAAGGAAGTATTTCCACTCATCAAAGACAATCTGATGTGGCTCGGAAATGGATTTCATGCAGGTAACGCCTACTTTTCCTCCCCAGTGTTGAAGGACTACGCAGATGGTGTATTCGATGAGGTGACTGGACTCCTTAAGTTTCGAAACGTCATTTGGATGACCAACATCGAACATGGCAGGCGACACCAACCGCTTCCGCTCATGACCATGGAAGACAACATCAAGTTCAGCAAGCACAAGGAAGTGCGCGGCTCTGCCTACCAGAAGTATGACAATTACGATGCCATTGAGGTGCCCTTCACCGACGCTATCCCGTCTGACTACGAGGGCATCATGGGCGTTCCAATTAGTTTTCTAGATAAGTACAGCCCAGAGCAGTTCGAAATCGTTGGAAACACTGAAGGCTATGAGGGAACCCCGCCAACAAAGGTCTACTCCAAAAAAGAGCGAGTTGTAAACGGCCAGCCCATGAAGTCAAATACAGGGACGATGAGTGGCGTAATTAGGAGGTCAACTTTTGGCCTTGGGACATACTTCGACGTCGGTTATCCAGTTGAAGCCGTCTACAAACGTATTTTCATTCGTCATAGGAGGACAGCTTGATAACCAATTTGCATCCTTACAAACTTCAGGAAATTTGCGAAGGTTTTACCTACAACGAACTCGAAGGCAAAGGTCTTTTTGGGCTGTCCGGCAGGCTTACCATCCAACCTGAGTACCAGCGCAATTACATCTATGCGGACGGCAAGAGGGATGTCGCGGTCATCGAATCGCTCCTAAAGGGATACCCCTTGGGTCTGATTTACTTCAACAAGCTAGAGGATGGCCACCTAGAGATTCTTGATGGCCAACAGCGCGTAACCAGCTTTGGTCGATACGTCACTGGCAAGTTCGCAATCATCGACGAGAACGAGACACCCCAATACTTCAGTGGCCTCCCCAGGGACAAGCAGGAGAAGATTCTCAAATCCGAACTCCTTGTATATGAATGCGAAGGTTCGGAGTCTGAAATCAAAGAGTGGTTTAAGACGATCAACATCTCGGGTGTCCCACTAAACGAGCAAGAACTCCTGAATGCCGTCTATTCGGGCAAGTTTGTAACGGCTGGTAAGGCAGAATTCAGCAACAGTCAAAATGCTTACGTTCAGAAGTGGAGCGCTTTTGTGCGGGGGGCTGTGAACAGGCAGGATTACTGGGCAAGGGCTCTTGAGTGGGTTAGCGCGAGGCATGGCGTATCAGTCGGTGACTATATGAGCAGTCACAGGCACGATGAGAACATTCATGAAGTTAAGACCTACTTCAATACGGTCATAGATTGGGCCTCATCGCTTTTCAAAGACATTGAAAATGAAATGTGCGGCCTTGAGTGGGGGCGCCTGTATGAGGCATATCACTCAACCTCCTACAACCCAACAGAGCTTTCTAAGAAGATTCAGGATCTCTATGGAGACCCATACGTCAAGAATCGCAAAGGCATTTGGGAATATGTTCTTGGCGGCGAATCAGACCGAAAGCTTCTTGACATACGTGTTTTTGACGAAGCGACTAAGAAGTCCGTCTACAAAGCCCAAACAGCCAAAGCTATTGCTTCAGCTTCTTCCAATTGCCCGTTGTGCGCCTTAGGGCATGATGCGAATCAATCTAAGGTTTGGAAATTGGAGGAGATGGACGCCGACCATGTCGCAGCTTGGTCTAAGGGGGGCACAACCACTGTGGAGAACTGCCAGATGCTCTGCAAAACTCACAATCGAGCCAAGGGAAACAGATAGAAACCTAGTTATCCGAGAGGGTAAAAACCCTTTTGCCCCGGATCCCACGGACCTGAATGTCCACTCAGTTTCGCAGCTCCCACGTGATGTCACCCTCATAGTTTTGAATGGTGATGTCTACAAAAGCGTTGGTGCCAAATTCATCGGTAACCATGCACTGCCTGACATCACCAGGTTGCCCGCCAAGTGAATCTGGGCATTCTGCTGTGACGTAAAGTTCCATTTGCTCAAGAATTCCGTTCTCAATAGTTTCCTCGAGAAGGGCTGAGTCCAGAGTTACTTCTGTCACACTCTGAAGCACTTGCTCGCAGCCTGTAAGAAGTGGAATGCAAGCAGCAAGCACTGCAGCATTCTTGAGTTTCATTCGCTCACTCTCCGTTGATAGGTCACGCTATGAATTCGCCACAGTGTTTGCATTTCTTTGCCACTGCAAGTATCGATTCACCGCAAAATGGACATGCGATGTGGCTATTCGCTTTTTCAGTCTGACCCGCCTCACGATGAGCCTCTAGGTTTGCGATGATGGCGGCAGTGCCATTCGCCTTCCATGTCACGCTTGAGAACGACAGGATGCTCGCTTTCTGAACATATTGGAACCCGATTAGGGCGTTACCACCCCGTGATTTGACCTGTTCTGCGAGACGCTCTCGGAGCCAATCTAGATTGGTGTTTTGCACGTTTGAGGATGTGGCGACCTCACCAAGCGTCGAGGTAACCTCAGGCCTACCTTCCGTGAAAAAAACTCCCTGAAAGAGATAGCCCTTGTGCCCGCCAACTGAGAAGAAATCCACCTCGATCTACTTCTCGCGCTCAAGAACGAAAACGAGTTCCTCTCTGGCCCCCATCATTCCCGGAAATGTAGTTGTAGCGGCCTCAATTACTCGCCAACCCTGAGAGGCAAGGTTGTTCAGTGCGGCTTGAATCATTTCTGGATTGAATTTCCCGCCAAAAACGCGATCCTTTTGCGTCAGAATCATGTATTCGTACATTTGATTTCCCCCTTATCTGCTTCGATGCAGTTACCGTCACACTACTCCTGAGAGCCATTGGGGTTAAGTGGGGAAATTTCATCTAATAAGGGGACAAACTCAATAGTCTCGAGCTTTGAATAGGCTTATGCGGTGATGCCTCAAGCCACCCGCGCCCGCAATGCCCTATGGATGACCTTCCTAACCATGGGCATTGTGTCTATGGCTTGGGTTCCTAGAATCCCCGAGATCAAAGAAGCCAATGGACTTTCGGATACTCAGTTTGGATTGGTTCTAGTAGCTAGCTCTGTTGGAGCAATCTTTGGAGCTCAGCTATCGGGGAAAGCGGTTCATAAGTTTGGTTCCAGAACAGCCATGTATTTCTCGGCTGTGTTTGTGCCGGTGGGCGTAATCATCATGGGTCTAAGCACCACACCTTTGGTGTTGGTGCTTGGTTTGTTTGTAATGGGGTTTAGCTACTCAACACTTGATGTCGGTGGTAATGCCCAGGCTGTTGCTATTGAGAAGCACCTAAACAAGAGATACATCGCCTCCTTCCATGGGATGTGGAGCGTGGGGACATTGGCTGTGACTGTGTTTGGTGGTGCTGTTGCCTATGTGTTGACTCCGTCGCAGAACCTGTTGGTCATCGCCGCCTACGGCTTTATTGCCTTTGGCTTTGCTGCCACTCGTCTACTACCCCCAGACCTTGATGGTCACCAGGGTGAGGGTGAGCAAAAGACCGGGTCATCGGTGCCATGGTTTGCAGTTGCTGTTATCCCACTTTGGTTTGCGGGTATTGGGTCAGCCGCCTCCTTTATTGCGGAGGGCTCGGCGGCTGACTGGGGAGCGCTGTTATTGCGTGACTTTATGGACATTGATAAAGGTTTCAATGCCTCGGCATTTGCAACCTTTGCCCTAGCGATGATCCTGTCCAGGTTCTTGGGAGACCGCTGGCTTGAGAAGTGGGGCCCATACCTGGTTGTCCGAGTGTTGGGAATCGTTGGTGGTTTGGTTTGGGGAGCTTCGATTCTCCTCGGGGTTTGGCTCAGCGACTACAGCCCGCTTATTGCGTTGATTGTTGTGAACACCGGGTTCTTCTTTGCAGGTATTGCAATTGGTCCGATGTTCCCGGCCTTCATTCTTGGCGCTGCCAACCTCAAAGGTGTTGCACCCTCGGTTGGCATCGCCAGAGTTGGAGTTATATCAATCGCCGCATACTTTGTTGGACCAACTCTGGTGGGTGTGCTGTCAGATCAGATCACACTTCCTTGGGCAATGATGTATCCGGCGCTTGCGCTGGTAGTGGCTGGTTATCTGGCTCGCTCGCTGAGGGGCCTGCAGCTCGCCAGTTGAAGAGCTACTCCCACCTGAGATTCTCCGGATTCCATTTCAGGTCTGGTGCACTTGGCTCCTCGAGCCAAAGAAACCTTGAAGCCAGGTCCTTTGCTGCTTCAAAACTCCTTGGCAGTGCCGTAGACCTCGAGTTCGCCGCTCCTTCTCGGTAAGACGTGCGCATTGAGTCT
>JACCDV011130229.1_pt1 | contig 27194 bp, 25 predicted proteins | sample 7446131 | NCBI WGS metagenome assembly JACCDV01 (sample SAMN15323448, study PRJNA562643) | freshwater metagenome | isolation source: river surface water | place: USA:Blue River Watershed | collected 2017-08-17 | reverse complement strand
TCCTTTCAAGTTCAAGAGCTTGTTCTTTACGAAGCTCTAATATTTCTTTCACGTTGTCATCATAGCCGACATCCAGAGAAAAATCAGCGATTTTTCCTCCATATTCGTCCACAACTTTATTCATGTAAGACTTCAGGTTTGTTTCTTTCCCATCAACCAAAAATTTGATGGTATCATCTTCATCGATATTTAAACCGATTAGATCATCAATAACCAGGTTGGCAAGATCATCTTTTCCAATACCAGGATGGTTTTCTTTAATAGAGGCTTCCAGTTTAACAGCCCAAGGGAAAACTCGGTCGTTTAACTGGTTGCCAATATAGATAAGAAACTCATCCATTTTAATGGTTTTGTTCGGGTTTAGTATCTTGGCTTTTATTGTAAAAACAAAGTAGAAAGTAAGGCCACTTTGAGGAAGTTTTGCTTCTACAAGATATGGATGGTTTTCTGTTTTTCGTAACCTATTTATTTCCTCAACAATTGTTCTAATAGGCTTTTTAATCCCATTGATTTTACGAGCCTCATTGTAGTAAATAGTCTTTCCATCTTTACTTTTTTCTGTGTAAGCGCCGAGCTTACCGTCTTCAACGAAGGCTGATCTTGTAAGAGTAAAAAAAACAGGTCCCATTCCAGGGGGCATGGATGCTGGCAAAATATTTTTTTTATCGCCGTCAATCCATCCCCATATTTGACCAAACCATCCCCATGCTTGCCAACGATTACGTTTGCGTCGCATAGGTTTTAAGAATCCTAGTAGCCAGTATGCCACAGGAATACTAATAATAATCAAGACAATTAACTTTGTTTCCATGTTATAGTTTTATTTTGTTTTCAAAAAATTGTTTTAAATTCGTTTATTATTATACACGAAAAGGTTATTTTGTCAATCTTGATATATAGTTTAAAAATGTTCAAAAACCAATAAAAAACCGCTTCAATATTGAAGCGGTCTACGTTTTCAGGAAGGGGTAATCTTTTAGAATTGAAATGTGATCTTTTCGATCACAGCCCTTGAACCATCAGGATTCAGCAGGTATTGTCCCTGCTCATCTTTCGAATATTCAGTTTGATAAACGAAAGAAATAGGTTTTGGACTGTGGTATTTCATCGTCGTGGGATCGTATGATCCTTGAGGATAAAATTCAGTCGGCCAATGATTTGGCCTTGGATAGATACCGCCGGAAATCATTTTTTTGGTTGTACCAACAATATTGCCGTTGATATCCTTTTGATAAAGGTAAATGTACGCGGTTAGGTTTGATACAACGCTAACCTGCACATTTTCCATATAGGCTGTCCCATAAACTGGAACCCCTACAGCTTTTGGCATAAATACTTCAGGAACAAAAGTTCCTGGGGTGGTAGTTTGTGCGGTTATTTTTCCTGCAACAAAAATACCGATAATTGCGAGAACGAGTATCTTTTTCAATGTTTTATTTTTTAGAGGTTTGTGTACTAGTTTTCTATTATATGATAGCATATTTTATCTCTTATGTCAAGCTTGCATTTAAAGCCTAAAGTATTGCTTGAAATAGGGGAGAGAGTATTGTAGAATAAGGGTCATTCTACTTAGCGTGCCCGGGTGGCGAAATTGGTAGACGCGTCAGTCTTAGGAACTGATATCGCAAGATGTGAAGGTTCAAGTCCTTTCTCGGGCACGCTGTGTGGAATCTAGGCGCTTATAGCTCAGTTGTAGCGGCTTCACCAGAAAAGGTTTTGGTAAAGCTTGTAAGAACTTTGTGTGAGCGTAGATGCGCTTATAGCTCAGCTGGTAGAGCAGCTCCCTCTTAAGGAGACGGTCGCAGGTTCGAATCCTGCTAAGCGCACAATATAAAAATCCCCATTTTGGGGATTTTTATATTGTGTGCCCTGTGCCCGAGGCGGGAATCGAACCCGCACGCCATTGCTGGCAAGAAATTTTAAGTCTCTCGTGGCTACCAATTTCACCACCCGGGCAATTTTATTTCTTTTGCTTATTTTTACCTCTATGTGTCATTTGTAAACTATGACAATTAGGGCATAAAATTCTAAGATTCTCTAGTCTATTATCAAACCTATCTCCGTTTATATGATCAAGTTCAACAGGGATTCTACCGTCTAATGATGATTTTGACCAGCCACAAAGTTCACATTTAGGTTTTTTAATTTTATCAGAAAATAATCTTTTTTTAAGTTTAAAACTCTGAAACCTTGAGTTTTTGGTAAGTATCTCATGAAGAGGTTTTGATTTTTTTGGTATATTTAAACCCTTGCTCCAACCTTTCCCTTTAAAGTGTTTGGTGTCTATTTTAAAATTTTCTATATAAAAGTTTATTTGAGTATAATTACCACCAGCTTCTACTAATCCAAGTTTTTTAATAACTTGTCTTACACTTGTAGAGTTTTTTACTGCTTCTAATAAATCTTTTTTTGTCCACCTTTTTGTTCTTACCACTCTTAAATTTTATAATGGAATAGATAATAAAACAATAATTTATTGTAAGTCTACCTTTTTGAGGCCTGAGCGAGAATCGAACTCGCGTATAGAGATTTTGCAGATCTCTGCCTTACCACTTGGCTATCAGGCCTAAATATTTCTACTCTTCTTTCAAGAGAGCATCTATAGTTTGTCTGGCTTTCTCTCCTTTGTCAATTTGTACATCAATAAACGGGATGTTTTGCATGTTGATACCTTTTTTGATAGCAGTGCGCAAATCATTTCTTTTTCTTTTCAAAAAGTTTAAGGCTGACTCTTCGCCACTTTCCGGAAGGACTGAGATATAGATGTTGGCTCCACGACCTCTATCTATAAGCTCTACTTTTGTTACAGTTATAAGAGCTGTTTTGTTGCTTTCGCGTTCTATAAAGAGTGCTGCTATTTGAGCTATTTGTGACTGTATTTTTTCTTGTTTTCCTGTATCCATAATTTTTATATTGAGCCTAAACGTTATTTTGTAACCATTATGAAGGCTTCAAGCACGTCTCCTGGAGCAATGTCATTTTTGCATTCTATCATCAGTCCACATTCACCTTCAGAAACCTCTTTTTGTTTTTGCCGAGCTTGTTGGAGTTCTACTATCTTGCCTTCAGCAATAGGGAAGTCACGCCTTATGACAGAGACTTTGGCGCCGTTTGCTATAGTACCACTTTCGATTTTTGCACCCAAGACTTGCTTTTCTTTGGTTTGAGAAAATGTTTTTAAGACTCGAGCTGTACCGATGACTTCGCGAGTTTCCACTCGCGGGCGTCTTTTTTCTAGTTCCTCTTCCAAGTATTCTGTGAGTTTGTAGATAATGTTAAAGATTTGAATATTGGCACCAACTTTTTCGTTGATATCTTTAGCACTTTTGTCCAAAGTAGTATTGAAGCCCAAAATGATTGTTTCTTTGTCGCTTTGCGCCATTTTGATATCTGCTTCTCCTATAGCGCCGATGCTTTTGCTGATAACTTTTATTTGTAAACCTTCGATAGAGATTTTACTTAGCTCTTTTTCTATAGCTTCAAGAGTGCCATGAACATCAGTTTTGATAATTATCGGGACAACCTTTTTGTTCTCTGTGTTGACTTCATTTTTTTCAAAAGACGATTTTTTGTTTGATTCTTCTTCGATAAAGTCTTCGGCGTCTCTCTTTTTGTCAAAAGTTTTGATTAGTGCTCCTACCTCAGGAAGAATATCAAAGCCTACAAGTTGTACCGGCACTCCAGATCGCACCTCACTTACCACCTTGCCCAAAAAGTTCTCCATGATTCTAGTAGTTGCAAAGGCTTTGCCAGCAACAACAAACTGACTTTTTTTAAGAGTTCCGTTTTTAATGATGATGGTTGCTGTGATACCACGCTTCGGATCAAGCTTGCTCTCGATGACTATACCTTCAGCTTGAGCGGTTGGTTCATAGGTGAGCTCTGCTAAGTCGGCAACTAACAAAATAGTCTCAAGGAGCTCCGGGACACCGTCACCCTTTTTGGCAGAGATGCCGTTCCAAGGGATGTCACCTCCATAACCTTCAACTAGCACCTCATGTTCTGCTAGAGAGAGTTTTGTTTTTTCTATATTGGCTTCTGGCAAGTCTATTTTGTTGATAGCGACTACAAAAGGAATCTTGGCCTCACGGATAGTTTTGAGAGCTTCGAGTGTTTGTGCTTTGACGCCGTCTTCAGCTGAAACTACCAAAACTGCAATGTCAGCTGCGCTGGCTCCACGTTCACGCATGCCAGTAAAGGCAGCATGCCCTGGAGTATCAAGAAAAGTTATAGATCTTTCAGAGCCTTGGTAGGGCAGAGTAATCTCATAAGCACTAAGGTGTTGAGTGATACCACCAGCTTCACCGTCTACCACATTTGATTTGCGGATATAATCAAGCAGGGTGCTTTTGCCGTGGTCGATGTGACCCATGATTGCGACTACTGGTGGGCGAGTTGTGAGGTTTTGTGTTTTCATATTTTACTCTTTGGCGGATTTATATTTTTAAACTTTTCTTGGATGTTTCAAGAGCAAGGGACTCTTCTTCAGTCAAACTCGAAAGAGCAGTACCGCGACTAACTGGCTTGGCATAGATACCTACATGGTTTCTGTTGGTGATTACAGAGAGAACAAAGCCATCTCCACTTTCGTCTATAATGCCACTAGCAAAGCTTTGGTTGCCACCACCTTCTTCATAAGCATCGTAGCGTATAAGAGAATAACCACGAACGCTTTTTTTGATACGGGCATCTAAGTTCTCTAGTGCCTCTTTGTGAAATTCTAAAGTATCATCGACCTCAACGTTCTTTTTGGTCAACCATTCAAGTGTTGATTCTAGAGATTGTGCGTCTTTTCCCACCATAAAGCTTTGTAGGCGCTTGTGCATTCGTACTGAAAAAATAATCAGCACTATTGTGCTGATACCAAGCGCGCCAACGGCTATTTGAAGCCAAAGTGGTATACTCTGTATCATAAGGACACATTATACTGATTTTTCTATGTTTTTCAAGCATTTTTTCAAAAAACCTCTAAATAAGAAGCGAATATATCTAGACTATGCCTCAAGCACTCCGCTTGACAGAAAGATGCTGTCTAGTTTTCCTAAGCTCGAGCCTTGGTATCAAGATGCTAATCCTAGCGCTCTACACAAAGAAGGTGTTGCTTTGAAAAAAGCTTTGAAACACAGTCGCTCTCTGGTGGGGCTTGCTATCGGCGCTCAAGCTGATGAAATCATCTTTACTAGTGGAGCGACAGAGAGTGACAACTTGGCTATTTTGGGATTTTTGAAAAACCAAATACAAAGTGGTGTAGACCCAAAAGAGATCGCCTTTTATGTTAGCCCTTTTGAACACTCAGCTGTTGAAGAGTCTCTGAAAAATGTTTATGAAGGAGTCAGAGTTTGTAAACTTATACAAGAAGGGGGCTATGTCTTGCCAAATAGTATAGATATTAGAGAAGAGATGAAAGTAGTTTTGATTTCTGTGATATTTGTTCAAAACGAAATAGGTTCTGTTCAAAACATAAAAGAAATAGCCAAAAGAATTCGCAAACTCCGCAAAGAGTATCCAGATAAGCAAATAGTTTTTCACACTGATGCGACTCAGGCACCACTTTACTATGACCTCAATGTTTTACGTCTTGGAGTAGATATGATGACGCTCGGCGCAACCAAGCTGTACTGCCACAAAGGTGTAGGAATGCTTTTCAAAAAGCGTTCTATAAAAATCTCTTCGATCATTTACGGTGGAGGACAAGAGCTTGGTTTAAGACCGGGTACTGAACCAGTAAGTCTTATAAGTGAATTTGCGCACGCGCTATCATATGCGCAAGCGCAGTATGAGAGTGCGCACGACCATACTCTTGCCCTCCAAAATTATTTTGAAAATAAAATTAAAAAAGAATTACCACAAATACGTATTACAGGTATAGGGCAACGAGCCCCTCATATAACTCATTTGGTAGTACCCAATATCGACAGCGAGCTTTTGGTTTTGGAACTTGATGCGAGAGGTATCGCTGTGTCGTCAAAGAGCGCTTGTAGAAATGAAGACGCTGATGATTCTGGTATAATGAAACTTCTATATCCAAAGCAAAACCTCGGCGCAGTGCGCATCTCTTATGGAAGAATGACTACAAAAAGGGAATTGAATAAAACAATTAAAGCGATTTCTGATGTTTTAGAAAAATATAATCTAGGCTAGAAAAAAAGAGCAATTTGTTGTATAGTACTCATATACCGAAGCGCTGATTGACCTTTTTGCCTTGTATTTTCTGCATCTCTTTTAACTTTATAACCTTCAACCACCGCCATTGCGGGGTAAGTTTAAAACTAACCTTATGCCTCCACTTTCCCAATTTACAACCAAAGCCAAAGAAGCTATCAAGAGAGCTCATGAGCTGGCTATTGAGCGAGGTCAAAACAATGTCAACACTTTGCATTTACTAGCAGCTCTTCTCATCCAAGAAGATTCGAACGTCATCACCATCCTTGATCGTATGGAGATAGATAGTGCTCATTTGACTGATGCAGTGCTCGAAGCTATAGAAGGTGCAGAAAACAGTAGCACTGTTGCACCTTCGTACCAAATGTTTCTAACTGGTGACTTGGCACAAGCCATCGAGCAGTCTCTTAAGATAGCTACCGAAATCAAAGATTCTTTTGTTTCCACAGAACACCTTTTTGTGGCGCTTTTGGATATCAAAAATGATGCTTCAGAGATACTTGAGAAGTTCAAGATAGATAGAGCTATTTTGATAAGTGTTATTTCTGAATTTAGAAACAACAAGGGTGCAGGCATGGAAACCAACAAAAAGTTTCGCTTGCTTAGCAAGTTCACTCGCAATCTCACCAAGCTTGCCAAAGAAGACAAGCTCGACCCGGTCATCGGCCGAGATGCTGAGATCATGCGCATCATGCAAATCCTCTCTCGCAGAACCAAAAACAATCCAGTACTTTTGGGAGAACCAGGGACAGGAAAAACTGCGGTAGTAGAAGGCTTGGCAGTACGCATCGCAAAGGCTGATGTGCCAGAGAGTTTGAAAGATAAAGAACTTGTCTCACTAGATATAGGGAGTTTACTTGCCGGTACAAAGTATAGAGGAGAGTTTGAAGAGAGGCTTAAAGGTATACTGAAAGAAGTAGAAAAAGCTGAAGGCAAAATCATTCTCTTTATAGATGAGATTCACACTATTGTTGGAGCGGGAAGCGCTGAAGGCTCTGTTGACATGTCCAACATGCTAAAGCCAGCACTATCTCGCGGAGAGATAAGAGCTATAGGAGCAACAACTCTCAAAGAATATCAAAAGTATATAGAAAAAGATCCAGCTCTTGCTCGGCGTTTTCAGCCTGTAACAATAGATGAGCCAAGTGTGGATGATACAGTAGCTATCCTTCGTGGTCTCAAAGAAAAGTACGAGCTTTATCACGGGGTACACATCACTGATGATGCAATAGTAGCAGCTGTTAATCTTTCAAACAGATATATCACCAACAGACAACTTCCAGACAAGGCAGTAGACTTACTCGACGAGGCTTGTTCAGCACTTCGTATGGAACTAGAAAACAAACCAGCTCCTTTGGAAGAAGCACATCGCAAAATAATGCGCCTTGAAATAGAAAAAGAAGCACTCAAAAAGGACTTAGAAAAAGGCTTAGATAAAGAGATGGTCAAGGTCGCCAAAAACAGACTTCTGGATATCGAAAGTGAAATAGCCAACATAACAGAAAAAACAAAAGAACTCCAAACAAAATGGCAAACAGAAAAAGGCCTCCTTACTGACATTGCTAAAATCAAAAAAGATTTGGAAACTCTGAGACTTGAAGCTGAAAATGCTGAGATGCGCACTGACTTGGGCCGGGCAGCCGAGATACGCTATGGCCACCTACCACTTCTTCAAAAAGACTTGGAAGCCAAAATGGCTCGTCTCAAAAAACTACAAAAAGTTCGCAGGGTTTTGAAAGAAGAAATAACTGAAGAAGACATCGCTTCTGTGGTCGCACGCTGGACTGGAGTACCAGTTACAAAAATGCTCGAAGAAGAAAGAGAAAAACTTGCCAACATGGAGGCAGAGCTCAAAAAGCGAGTGGTGGGTCAAGACACTGCTATAGAGCGTGTAGCGCATGTCTTGCGAAGAAGTCGAGCGGGAATCAGTGATCCAAACCGTCCTATTGGTTCATTTATTTTCCTTGGTCCGACAGGGGTAGGAAAGACCGAGCTAACAAAAGCTTTGGCGCAGTTTATGTTTAACGATGAAAAGGCTCTTATAAGAGTAGATATGAGTGAATACATGGAGCGACACTCTGTTTCAAAGCTTGTGGGCTCTCCACCTGGCTATGTAGGCCATGAAGAAGCTGGGCAACTGACAGAGTCAGTAAGACATAAGCCGTACAGTGTAGTCCTGTTTGATGAGATCGAAAAAGCTCACCCAGAAGTGTTCAACATTTTACTCCAAGTCCTAGATGACGGGATACTCACTGACAGTAAAGGCCGAAGAGTAAACTTCAAAAACACTATTATCATCATGACTAGCAATATCGGGAGTCAATTTATTCAAAAGATGGAGTCTATCGGTTTTCACAACAACACTGAGGCGGTTGAGTACACTCAAATGAAAGATAAAGTTGAAGGGGCGCTCAAAAATCATTTTCGTCCAGAATTTTTAAATAGAGTGGATGAGATAGTAGTCTTTGATATCCTCTCCGCAGAATCCATAAAAGAAATAGTTGGTATCAGGATCAAAAACATCCTTGCTCGACTACAAGAAAAGGGTATACAAATAAACGTCTCTGATGAAGTACTTTCGTTTCTGGCGCGTGTCGGCTATAATCCAGAGTACGGGGCTCGTCCCCTCAATCGGCTTATTCAAACGAAAGTTTTGAATCCGATTGCTGAACGTATCATCAAGCAGACTATAGTCTCTGGTGACGTTGTGACTGTTTCTTTAGTTAATGACGATATCGTTGTTAATACAAATAATAAAAAGAAGCAGATTAGCTCTTTAAGAAGCCAGAAAAAAGAAACTTCCGTTTCAAAATAATTCTGGTAATATATACGTCTCCCTATTGTTGGGGGACGCATGCGTCGGTGGTAGAGTGGTCAATTACATCAGACTGTAAATCTGACGCCTTCGGGCTACGCAGGTTCAAATCCTGCCCGGCGCACAAAAGCAAAATGCCTCACTTTTAATGTGAGGCATTTTGCTTTTGTGCGCCGGAGCACGACAACTGCTTGTCGTGCGTGCGGATTTGAAAGGCACAGGCATGTTGCTTGCGACAGCCGAGCCGGGGTCGCGAATACTTATGAACCTGAGCTTGTCGAAGGTGAATTAGTAACTCGTGACCAAGTCCTGCCTTCATAAAAACTTAAATGCTATACTTATCTCAATGAAACGTATCGGTATTATTCGCGGTGGCATAAGCCCACAATATGACTTGTCTCTAAAAACTGGTGGGGCAGTGGCGCAAGCTTTGCAAGATGCTGGCTTTGAAGCTATAGATATGTTACTCGATAAAGAGGGGGTACTCCACATCAAAGGAGTGCCAGCAGATATGCAGCAAGCTCAAATGTCTGTTGACTATGTTTGGAATGCTTTGCATGGGGATTTTGGAGAAGATGGGGGTATACAAAAACTACTAGATAGTTATGGTTTGCCATATAGTGGTTCAGGAGTGGCTACTTCAGCTTTGGCCTTCAACAAAAAAACTGCCAAAGAATATGCTGAGAGCCTAGGTATCAAGACTCCTGTTTCGATGCTTTTGATGCCCGAAGAAGATGCTTCAGTCGCTGAAATAACAGGTCGCATTTATAAAACCATGGCCCCTCCTTGGGTGGTCAAGCCCCTCTATGGTGGCGGATCTATCAAAACATTTTTTGCTTTTACTCCACTAGACTTATCTCAAATAGTAGAAGAAGCCATCTCTCACAACCAACCATTTTTGGTCGAGCAGTACGTAGAAGGCACAGAGGTGGCAGTAGGGGTGATAGATGAATTTCGCAATAAGAGAGATTATGTCTTGCCGGTGGTGGATATAGATTCACCCAAGCGAGGTGTCCTCGAGAATTCTGAAAGAATGTCTTCTTATGCAAGAGATAGTTCTCGGCTTCGTGCTGATGAGCGAGAGCGTTTGAGTGAGATGGCACTCATGCTTCATAAAAGCTTGGGAGCTAAAGATTATTCTCAGAGTGAGTTTGTGGTGGATAGATTTGGCAAAATTTGGTTTCTAGAAACCGATACTCACCCAGAGCTCCACCCAGGCGCACCGTTTTATAAGGCACTAGAGGCAGTCGGGGCGACACTGACTGAGTTTGTAAGGAGTGTTTTAGTAAGATGATTAATCTTGATTATATTTAAATATATGTTATTTTAAGAAAAATAAAAAATTATGTGGATAATACTTACTCTCAGTGCAATATTTTTATGGTCCCTAGTTAATATTAGTGACTCATACCTTGTTGAGCGCAATAAGCACATAGGGCATCCTATAGGTTCTCTTGTTATCTTCTCAGCCTTGTTTGGATTCATTGCGGCGTTGGGTATATTTTTGTTTACAAAAGATTCTTTTCAATTATCTGTAAGCGACATTGCTATTTTGGTAATTGCTGGGTTTTGTAATCTTCTCTGGATTGTTTTTTATCTAAATGCACTTTCCCACGATGACGTATCATCTGTAGTACCGTGGTTTCTCACAGCTCCGCTTTTTGCTTATATTTTGGGTTATTTTGTTTTGGACGAAAAGCTAATACCAAAACAACTTATCGGAGGTTTTATTATTCTTATTGGGGGTTTGATACTATCAATCAGAAAAAATAAAGACTCTACAGAAGGTGGGTATAAGGTTCGCTGGAAACCGATCCTTTTGATGACTATAGCTTCATTGCTTATAGCTGTTTGGGGGATACTGTTTAAATTTGTTGGTAAAGAAAGTGGTTTTTGGGTAGCATCTTTTTGGGAACATATAGGCTTGGGCATATCTGGAATTATAGTTCTTGTATTTGCTAAGTCTTATAGAGAAGGTTTTAGCCTGATGTTTAAACAAAGCGGTAGAAGTATTTTGACCCTTAATCTTTTTTCCGAAACAGCAACAATAGTTGGTAACCTGTTAGCAAATTATGCTCTTTTGTTGGTGCCAGTGACTATGGTATTTCTTCTCGAAGTAAGTCAGCCAATGGTTGTGTTTTTGCTAGGCATAATATGTACAAAGTTTTTCCCTAAAATCTTAACAGAAGATATTAGTTTGAAAAATATACTACATAAAACCATCTCTATCATTATCATGATAGTAGGTGCACTTGTGCTTGTTGTTTAGAAAACTTTTCTGCCTTAGTGCAGAAAAGTTTTTTTTAATTTACATACCCCAGTTTTTTCAAGATTTTATAATCATTTTTTAGGAAGCGTTCACCGATGTCGTTTCTATAGATCATTTTTGGTATTACTATTTTATCTACTATTTCATAAGTATTTTTTACGGCGTTTTTTATCGTTTTACCTGTGTTTGTTGCGTACATGATATAACCTCTATCATCAGATATGTAGAGCTGTTCGCTATCTTTTTCTTTTGAAATTTCTTCAAGATGGATATGAGAGAAATCCTCTTTTTTTATTTCGTGAAAAAATACTCTTATTCCTTTTGAAGAATTGTGAACTTCTTTTTTTGTGTAAGGAAATGGGGGAACAGCTAAAAGAATAACAATACCGTAACCTTTTTTCCATTTAAGATTGTATTTTTTACCCGAGGCTATAGCATAAAGAAATTCACCCCATGGCGAAATATGTAACTCGCTATGTAGGTGAACAATAGGAGATCCAAATCTCGGTGTTACCTCAAGAGGGAAAGGACCTTGTTCGTTAACAATGCAGTTAATTTCAAAGTCACCTCTAAAGTCTATTTCTTTCAGGTAGTTTTTTAGAGGCGATAACACTTCTTTAAAAAGTCTATTGTTTTCATTTTTTGAATACCACGCAAGAGTACCCATTTCACTTGTTGTTGGGCCTATGTCGCCAGGAAAGAATTTTTTATGTTCTACATTTATTTCGATTGGTCCAACCCAGTCGCTTCCATTGAAATATCTTCCAACACCAACTTCGATACCATATATTCTTTCTTGCAAAGTAACTCTTTCTTTTTTCAGTTTTGGATTAGTCAAATAACTTTTTAGAACAGCGATAGTATCTTTTCCATCTTTGAAGTGACCAACATAATTCATAGCTTTTGGTGCATGATCATTTTGTTTAATAACCCAAGCTTTTGGATTATTTTCGATATATAAAATAGCTTCTTCAATGGTGTTAAAATCTTTAGTCTCTTTTGTCTTTAGTCCATATTTTTTGAAAATATCTTGAGTATATTCTCGGCTAAACTCTAACTCATCTCCTTTTTGTGATCCACCAAAAACGGTATAACCATTTTTTCTTAGATAAGTTTGTTCTTTCCCCCAACCAGTATCGTCAAAAACAATAAGGCCATCTTTTCCGACCCAGCTAAGTTCTTTTTTCCAGTTTTCTGTTTTAGGAACTATATTTTCAAGATTCTCTCTTCTGGCCTTTTCGTGTATGTATATTTTTACTTCATGACCTTCTTTTACTAGTAGTTTTGCAAGATTTCCAGCGATGAGGTCGTTTGATATGAACAGTATTTTCATGTATAATTATGATTATAATGCAAATTAGGAATAATACAATATTGGTTATTTTCCTCTCTATTTTTATGATTTTTTCTATTGGTTTTACAGCATATAAAACTCTTGTTAAGCAGGATTATGAAATTTTAAAAATATAACTTTTATTTATGGTTGAATCTATTATTTCAAATCTATGTGCAGATGCGACACCTAAATTTCTCGGTCTTTTTGATCTCTCTATTGCTCCAGTGCTTTTATACTACGCATATATACCAGTAGTTATAATATCTCTACTTCTTGGTATTTTTATTTTTATAAAAGATAAAAAATCATTAGTCGGTAGGCTTTTCCTTGGTATTAGCACCTTTTTTTCTTTATGGGTCTTTTCTATTTTGGTAGCTTGGGTTGCTGCTCCAAATCCTTTAATTCATCTATCGTGGCAACTTTTAGCTACTTTTGAGACTCCTATATTTTTGCTGTCAGTTTACTTTATTGATGTTTTTGTTAACCAGAGAGATATTTCTTTCAAGAAAAAGATAGCTTTATCTTTGTTGTATATCCCAGTTCTCGTCTTAACTCCTACTATTTTTAATATAATCTCTTATGATCCAGAAAACTGCCAAGGGGTTGTTGGCTATTTGTGGTATTACGTTTATGCGCTTGAACTGTTTTGTATAATTTGGATAGGCTATATAGGTAGATCCTTATTAAGAAAAAGCAGTTTTGGTTTGGAAATAAAAAAGAGGACAACACTCATCACTACAGGGATGATACTGTTTCTTTTTATTTTTTCAGCTTCAAATGTTTATGGCGAGTTATTTAAAAACTATGAAATAAACCTCATAGGTCCTATAGGCATGCTTTTATTTGTTGGTTTTGTGGGGTACATGATTACCAAATATAAAACCTTCAATGCTCATGTTGTATCCGGGCAACTCCTTGTATGGGCTTTGTGGTCATTAATATTCTCATTGTTATTTATAAATAATTTAACAATTATTCATTATGTTGTTATTGTTACATTTATTCTATCCATCGCTTTTGGTATTTTATTAATAAAAAGCATTGGTAGAGAAGTTTCTCAAAGAGAACATCTCGAAGAGCTTAGTTATAAGCTTGAAAAATCAAACCTTTCTCTTGCCGAAGCTAACGACAAACTTAAGGGGCTCGATAAGCTCAAGACTGAGTTTTTGTCGCTTGCATCACACCAACTCCGCTCCCCACTAACTGCTATCAAAGGTTATGCCTCGATGCTCTCTGAAGGGGCTTTTGGATCTCTGGACGGCAAGCAAGACGAAGCAGTCAAGCGCATATACACTTCAGCTCAGGGACTGACAAATATAGTTGAGGATTTGCTAAATGTTTCCAAGATAGAGCAGGGTGGTATGAAGTACGAATTTAGCCCAACTAGCTTAGCGACAATAGTTGCAACACTCTATAACGAAATGAAAGTTCCAGCAGAAAGCAAGAGTTTGGCATTTTCTTTAGAAATGGATAAGCATGACAACTTTATCGTTAGTGCTGATGCGACCAAGATCAAGCAGGTATTTCTGAATCTTGTAGACAACAGTATCAAATACACCATGAAAGGTTTTGTAAAAATTTCTCTTACTCGAGAGGGTGGCAACATAATCTTTACTGTCTCAGATAGTGGTATGGGTATTTCTCCAGAAACTAAAGCAAAGCTTTTTGAAAAGTTTAGTCGTGGAGAAGGAGGTAAGACCAACACTGGTGGCTCTGGTCTTGGTCTTTATCTAGCCCAACAAATAGCTCGAGCACATAAAGGTGATGTGACTATAGAATCTCCCGGCCTAGACAAAGGTTCTACATTTATAGTTACTATCCCAGCTAGTGGAGCTTATCCTAACTAAGTATTGTTCCGTTTGGACTATCAGAGACTTCGTAACCCATTTCTTCTAGTTTTGCTCTAAGAGTATCAGAAGTAGCGAAGTCTTTGTTTGCTCTAGCTTCATCTCTTTGCAAGACTATTTGTTTGGCTTCTTCTGTTACAACAAACTTAGGAACATTTTCCAAATCTAAACCAAGCACTTGGTCAAAAGATAAAAGTGTCGCCCACTTATCAGAGTTTTGAAGATTTGTATCATTTAGCAACTCCCAAACTGTAGCTAGTGCTTTTGCGGTATTTAGGTCGTCACCAAGGGCTTGTTTGAAGTTGTCATTATAATAAGAATCTATTTGTCCCACTTCGTTTTGTTTCGAGGCAAAATTTTGTAGTTTTTTGAGAAGTTCGTTGGAAGAGGATAGTGACTCCCAAGTAAAGTTTAGTGGCTTGCGGTAACTTGTTTGCATACACAAAAGTCTCATAGCGAGCGGATCAATACTGTGATCTTCTATGTCTGATAGAGTATAAAAGTTGTGTTTACTTTTACTCATTTTTTCTCCATCGACATTCAAAAACGCATAGTGAACCCAGTACCTGACAAAATCATGCCCTGTCGCACACTCGCTCTGTGCTATTTCATTTTCGTGGTGCACTGGTATATGGTCTATCCCACCAGTGTGAATATCGATAGTTTCGCCGAGGTACTCCATACTCATAGCAGAGCATTCTATATGCCAGCCAGGAAAGCCATCTCCATTTATGCCTTTGGGGCTTGGCCAGTACATACTGTGGTTTGCAAATTTACCCACTCTTTTAAACCAAAGAGCAAAGTCGCCAGGATTTCTTTTTTCAGGATCAGTTGCCACATCATCTCTGGCACCTATTATTTTTTCAGATAAATTTTGTCCAGAGAGAGATCCGTAGTCGCTATATTTTGAAGTATCAAAATAAAGAGCTTGGTCTGTCTCATAAGCAAAGCCTTTTGACATCAACTCTTCAATCAACTTTTTCATACCATCTATATGTTCAGTTGCTTTGGGTTCTATGGTAGGAGGCAATACATGCACAGCTTCCATGCTTTTATGAAAAATATCAGTATAAAACTTAGCTATTTCCCAAACAGTTTTTCCTTCTAGTTTTGCTTTATTTTCAAACTTATCGTCTCCTTCATCACTGTCGTTAGTGAGATGTCCTACGTCAGTAATATTCATCACATGTTTGACTTCATATCCGAGATACATCAAGGTGCGCTTCAAAATATCATCACCAATATATTTGCGCATGTGTCCTATATGAGTACTGTCATAAACAGTTGGTCCACAAGCATACATAGTTACTACACCTTCTTTTAGAGGTTTGAATTCTTCTATTTGCCGAGATTTTGTATTGTAGAGGTTTAGAGCCATTTTCGTATCTTAAAAAATAAAAACATCACCAAACCTGTAACTATCATCGCCCCTAAGACAAAGAAAAAGTCTGTTTTGTTTTGTATAAAGGTGAGTTTGTCACCAGTATTCATACCAAAGATTCCTGTGATAAGCATAAGAGGAGTGAGAACAAAAGTCAGTATGGTAAATGTCCGCATGGTGTCGTTGGTTTTGGTAGAAAGGAGAGAGTCGTTGGTTCTTTGTAGTTCCACCAAGGCATCACGATTGCTCTCTAGGAGAGAGTTTAGTTTGTTGAATTCTGAAGTGATAATCTCAGCGTAGTATCTATAATCTTCACCAAAGAGCTTGCTACTAGCATTTTCATAGGATCTCAAAATGTCTTGATGAAAACGAAGTGCTTGTTTGAAGTCTAGAAGCTTTTTGCCAGTGCTGGATATTTTCTTGACCATCATTTCTTCGTGGTTGTTAAAGATATAGTACTCTATCTCTTTGACTACTTTTGTTATTTCATCTAGTTTATGGAGTGAGTGTTGGTAAAAGCTTTTCATCATTTCTATAAACAAAAATCCGCCATGACTTATCTTGCTCTCTAGTCCAAAGCTATTGTTTTTTTCAAAGTTTTTAGCAAATTGTTCTATCGGGTATATAGACTCATAGTGTGTTGTTATCAAAAAGTTTTTTCCAATGATAAAGTCTATCTCTTGTTCTGTGCCATTAACTCCGTCACGGTGTGATGGTGGAAAGTGAAGTATCATATAGATAAGAGCATCATAAAGTTCTACTTTTGCGTGTAGGGTACTAGTCATTGCTTCTTCTGTTACCAAGGGCGGTATAGAAAACTCCTCCATGATATGGACCATTTCTTCTTTGCTAGGGTTTTGCATGTCCACCCAGGTTATGTTGTGGTATGTATAGCGAGAAATCATCTTCTTTATTGTACCATTTATAGGGGAGTTGCAAAATATCTAGTCTTAGGTATAATAGTCCGACAACAAAAACTAATATGGCAACAGCAAAAAAAACAACCAAAAAAGCCCCTTCTAGCGAATTCGCAGTTATCAAAACTGGGGGTAAGCAATACCGCGTAGCAGTGGGAGAGTCTATCAAGATTGAGAAGTTAAAAGGCGAGTTCAAAAAGGGCGACAAAGTAACCTTTTCTGAAGTTCTCCTTACTGACGATGGCAAAAATACAGTTATCGGCACTCCTTTTATCGATGGAGCAAAAGTAGAAGCTGAGATAGAAATGATAGGCCGAGCTCAAAAGGTGATAGTCCTCAAATACAAACAAAAGTCTCGCTACATGAAGAAAAACGGTCACCGACAGCCATACTTCAAAGTTAAAATAACTTCTATAAAATAAAACAAAAAATCCCTCATTTGAAAATAATTTGAGGGATTTTTTGTTTTATTTTCTCTAGTGGTGCCTCAAGAGATGTTGGGGTCGGTATAAGTAAGTATCAATTTCATTAAGGATTTGAATAACAGCCCGTCCCAGTCCAGTATGGTGTTTGACTAGGGGTCTTGTCAGACATTCCACTTGATCCGATACAAAGAAACTCTCCATTAGGTAAACTAGCCATTATAGAATATTTACTATCTAGGTTAATTCCATTACCAGAATAAAATCTCCATCCATCTCCCCAAATACTCGGTGCACTGTTGGCCACTATGACTTTACATATTTCTCTTGCTTTTTGCGCATAGTTTCCTGCGAAAGAAGAGTCGCAAGGAGTATTTGGTATCCAAGCATTAAAAGGGCTTGGTCCCGAGTATTGGAGATTTCTATAGTTCCCATTATCAGAGAATTCAAACTCAAGTAGTTTTTGAAACTCTTTCATTGAAGATGTTATGGCTGATATTTGAGCTTTTTTTCTAGCTTCGCTTATTCCGGCTATAACGATACCTACGATAGCCCCTATAAGGGTTACAACAACCATAAGCTCTATTAGGGTAAAACCAGATTTTTTATTTTTTATCATTGCTTGTATTGTATCATTCCCGCTTTTTTAGTGAAGCCTCAAGAGAAGCGGGATCTGCGTATTCAAGTTCGGTGCCAGTTGAGAGTCCGCGTCCTAGACTATTTACTTCCACAGGGTATGGCGCCAAGAGTTCACGAACTACAGAGTCCGTGTGATCTCCGTTTGGAGTGATAGGGAAGCCGAGAATTATTTCGCTTATTCCGCCAGCTGGCGGACGGCTTTCATTTTTTACTCTCTCTATCAAGAGCTTAGCATTTGTCCCATCAATGATATCTTTTTTGGTTATCGGGATAAGAGAGCCTAGCACAAAAAACAACCCAGAGTAGTCTGTCTTCATAAAGGCTTCTATGTCGGAATCTTTCTCCACCACTATCAGTTTATCTTGGTCACGTTTTTCGTCAGAGCAAATATCACAAATCCCTGCACTTCCTTCATATATCCTCAAACATTTTGTACAAGTTTGCGCTGAAGCTTTAGCAGTGAGCAAACTTGCTGAAAGACTTTTGACGTAACTATCTTGTTGGCTTATTATAAAATAAGCAAATCTTTTTGCCTGCCGAGCTCCGATGCCAGGGAATTTTAAAAAAAGTCTTGTGAGTTGTTCTATATGATCTTGCATGTTTAGAAGTCGTCGAGTGACTTGGCCTTTGGTGCCGGCATATGGCTTTTGTCTATAGATAGAAGTGTTGTAGTTTTAGCATCAAAGAGTAGGTCGACTTTGCCCACAGCACCGTTACGGTGTTTTTCTATGAGGACTTCTACGATATTGTCTTTTTCCGCAGCGTCTTTGTACCTATCTTCTCGGTGAAGAAACATCACGACATCAGCATCTTGCTCGATAGATCCTGAATCACGCAAGTCTGAGAGACGAGGTTTGCCACCACGCGCTTCCACCGCACGAGAGAGCTGAGAGAGAGCAAGTACAGGGACGTCGAGTTCACGAGCGAGTTGTTTGAGAGCACGAGAAATCTCAGTGATTTGGTTGACCATGTTGTCATAGTTTTTGCTTGCATGAATAAGCTGTAGGTAGTCGATGACGATGAGCGCAAGACCGTGTTCACTTTTTAGTCTTCTTGCGACTGCTCGCATTTTTACAATGCTGTTTCCTGCTTGATCATCGATATAGATAGGAGCTTTTTGTAGCCTACTCGCTGCGTCTTGAAGAGTAGCAAAGTGAGTAGAGGAGAGTCCGTGACCAGTTCTTATAGCCCAAGCATCCACTCTAGACTCCGCTGAGAGCATTCTTTGGACGAGTTGGTTGGCAGACATTTCTAGAGAAAATATCCCAACAGCACGTCCTGAGAGAGCAACATTTCTGGCAATGTCGAGCGCAAATGTTGTCTTACCGATACTTGGTCTTGCCGCCAATATCACCAAGTCAGATTTTTGTAGTCCCGCCAAGATATTGTCGAGATCTGGGAAACCAGTCGGGACTCCGCGCACTTCATCTTTGTTTTCTCGGAGGTATTCTATTTGTTCGACTGTTTCCATAAGTCCTTGCTTGATAGAGACAAAGCCATTTTTAACATTCATGTTTGATGATACTCGGAAAATGCTTTTTTCTGCGCTATCCAAAATATCAGAGACATCCTGATCGGCTTCAGCATAGGCTTGGCTAGCTATTTGCTCTGATGCATCTATCAAGCTTCTGAGAATGTATTTTTTGTACACAATATCAGCATAGTGTCTGATGTTTACAGTCGAAGGCACGCTTGCCATGATTTCGTTTAGATAGCTATTGCCACCGACTTCATTGATTTGTTTTTTTTCTTTGAGCTTGGAGGCGACAGAGAGTACATCTATCGGCTCACTCTTGGCAGAGAGCTCAAGCATAGTTTGGAAAATAGTGGCATGTTTGCGAGCATAAAACATTTCCGGCAAAATCAAATCAGTAATCTCATGTATTGCAGAAGGGCGAAGCATGAGGGCTCCAAGCACTGCCTGCTCACTTTCTAGAGAGTGGGGTGGTATGCGTAGATCGGATAGGTTTGCTTTTGCTGACATGTGTTAATCTTAGCATCTTTGCCAAGTTTCAAAAATCCACGATTTTTGGTACTATATTCACATGATATCCCCTAAAAATGGTTCAAAAAAGCGATTACTCTCAGGTGTAAAACCAACAGGTCGGCCTCACATCGGCAACTATTTTGGGGCTATGAAGCAATTTGTAGATTTGCAAGACGATTATGAGAATTTTGTTATGGTTGCTGATTTACATGCTCTGAACTTTATTCAAAACAAAGAAGAGATGAAGTCTTTAACTTACGAGCTCATATTAGACTATTTGGCCATCGGCCTTGATCCTAAGAAGGTTACACTTTTTAAACAGTCTACTGTTACTGCTCACACTAGTCTTACTTGGATTTTTGATACTTTGGTTACTGTGCCTTTTATGATGAGAGCGCATGCTTATAAAGATGCTATCGCAAAGGGAGTAGAGCCAAGTATGGGACTTTTCAATTATCCAGTTCTTATGGCAAGCGACATACTTCTTTATGACCCAGAAATTGTTCCTGTCGGCAAGGACCAAAAGCAACACATAGAATATGCGAGAGATATTGCTCTTAAATTCAATAATCAATATCAAGAGATATTTAAACTACCAGAAGAATTGATAGTAGAAGACGTAGAGACCGTTCCTGGTACAGATGGTCAAAAGATGAGTAAAAGTTATGGCAATACTATCCCACTTTTTGGAACTGATGAAGAAATAACAAAAGCTGTCATGAGTATCGCAACTGACTCTCGAGGCAAGGATGAAGAGAAAAATCCAGATGACATGGTGCTCTACCAAATCCACAAACTCTTCAACCCTTCGGCAGAATTAAAAGCGCAGTACACAAAAGGCTTAGGATATGGAGACGCCAAGAAAATGCTCATCAAAGATATTATAGATTTTGTCACTCCGATGCGTGAGCGACGCAAGAAGTACGAAGACGATCCAAAGCTCGTCGAAGAGATACTCCTTCAAGGTGCGATCAAAGCCAACGAAGTAGCAATGAAGAAATTACAAGAAGTTTATGAAGCAGTAGGGCTCACTAGTTAGTTATGGAAGAAACAATACAAAAAGATTCATATGCAGCCTTGTTTCGTGTTGTTTTGAGAACACTCCATTTTGCTTGGAAAAAAGAAAGACTATTTTTTATATTTAAAATAATTTTCAGTATACTAGGAGCTATTTTGATTTATGTACAACTTGTCTCATTTTCTTCTATTGTTAATGAAATTATTAAAATAAAAGAATTAGGTTTAGGTATAACTAGTTCTCTAATTCGAAGCGGAATAATATTGGGCGCTTCTTTTCTTGTGCCATCAATAATAAATAATATCGATTCTTTAGTAGATACTATTCTTAGAAATAAATTAGGAACTAAGATGAACCTTCATCTTGTTGATGTGTATTCAAATCTAGACCTTGGTACATTTGAAGGACCGGACTTTCAAAAGAAAAAAGATCGTGCTAGTAAGTGGGGACTTGGATCTATAAATAATGTTATTTATTGGTTCATGAGAATAGTTCGGGGAGCTGTTGGTGTAGTTGTTGGCGCGTTTATTTTATATAGTATTAATCCTATATTTGTTATTTTTGCCGTTGTTGGAGCTTTACCGTATTATTTCATAGAGCAAACATACGGTAAAAAAATTTTTAACCTTACTTGGGTTATGACTGATGAAAGTCGTATTGAGACAGATAGGTTAAACTATTTTCGTGAGCCTAAAAAAATGGTCGAAGTTATACTTTTTTCTTTAGCTTTATTTTTTAAAAAGCAAATTTCGGAAATAGCAAATGCTTATGATAAGAAACTAATATCTATTTCTAAGAAAGAAGCTCTCGTTATAAGTCTTGCTGATGTTTTTCAAACAGCTTCTCTTTTTGCAATTATTATTTTAGCCACCCTACAAACTATTAAGGGTAGCCTATTAATAGGAGCTCTATTTCTTGCCTTTACATCTTATAGATCTTTTTTGAGTACAATTCAAGGTTTTTTTACTGATTATGCTCGTCTAACAGAACAGTCTAGGTATGCTAAATACTGGTTTGATATTTTTGATATAAAGCCAAAACTTATAAACAAAAAAGATGCTCTAAAACCAAACTGGCTTAAACCTCCTGTTATAGAGTTCAAAAATGTTTCTTTTGCGTATCCTGAAACTGACAAAGATGTTTTGAAAAATATTTCTTTTAAAATCAATGCAGGAGAAAAACTCGCTATTGTTGGAGAAAATGGTGCAGGGAAGACAACAACAGTAAAGCTTATTTGTCGCGTATATGATCCAACAAAAGGAGAGATACTAGTAGACGGTATTAGTCTTAAAGATATTGATATTGGACACTGGCGAGATTATCTCGGAGTTTTATTCCAAGATTTTACTAATTACAATCTTACAGTTCGAGAGTCTATTGCAATATCAAAACCAGATGAACCTATAGATGATAAAAAAGTAAAAGAGTCTGCTGAAATGGTAGGAGCTGATAGTTTCATCAATGAGCTTCCTAAAAAATACGATCAACTTATTTGGAAAGGATTCCAAGACGGAGTAGAACTTTCGAAAGGACAACACCAGAGAATGGCCGTTGCGCGTATCTTTTATCGTGATGCATTTATCTCTATACTTGATGAGCCAACATCAGCTATAGATGCAGTAGCAGAAGAGAAAATATTTGAAGTCCTTGAAAAGAAAATGGAAGGCAAAACAGTGATACTTATCTCACACCGATTTAGTACAGTGAAAAACGCTGATCAGATAGCAGTCATAGAGCATGGAGAACTTAAAGAGTTAGGTAGTCACAAGGACTTGATGGCAAAGAAGGGGAGATATGCTGAACTCTACAATATGCAAGCAAGTAGGTATTTAGAAGATATTAAGTAAAATTTTATGAAAACAAAGAAAGATTATTTTTGGTCAAATGAGTCAGAGTTACAAAAACAAATTGAAGTTGCTAGGTCTCACAATGGTGTTATTTTAGATCCTAGTTATGATGAAGATAGTAAAACAGTAGGCCAGTGGATACCTTTTAATTTAGAAAGAGAGTACCTTGATCTTTTAATAGATCAAAAAAGATATAATGAAGCAAAAGAGTTGCTCAAAAAAATGAGAGTATCTTACACAGATACAGAATTTCAAAATTTTATAGAATCTTATGAGTATAGACTTATAGGTATATTACATCTAGAAGATCAACTTTCTATTAAAATAAATGAAGCAAAAAAAGAATTTAATCAACATACACTAACTTTGGTTACTATAATAGTTGGGTTGATTACAATTTTTGGTACAGCAAACAACAATCTTTCTTCTGGTAATCTTAAGGAAGGTTTAATTAACTTTTTTGTTGTTGTGGTACCACTTTGTTTAATTATTGCTTTAACCTTGATCTTAATTAATAAACGTAATTAAAAATTTGTTAATATAGTTATTTAATGTAATATATTTATTATGGAACGTATATATATCGGAGATTTAGGAACAAAAGCAGGCGAGAGCGTCCTTATAAAAGGCTGGGTGGATGTGCGTCGTGATCAAGGGAAAATGGTCTTTTTTGATTTTCGGGATATGACTGGCACTATCCAAGGTGTAGTTTTGCCAAATCGTGCTGAAGTGATAGAGGTAGCCAAGACTTGCCGACCAGAGAGTGTGCTCCAAGTCGAAGGTATCGTAAATAAGCGCCCAGAACGCAATGTCGTCGCTGAAAAGCAAAATGGGGACATAGAACTCGAGGTGACCGCTATCACTATACTCAACAACGCTGAACCACTTCCTTTTGAAGTGAACATGGATACCAAAGATGTAGGTGAAGAGACTCGTCTCAAGTATCGCTATCTCGATCTTCGTAGCGCTCGTATGCAACGCAACATCCGCACTCGTGATGCCGTGATTCACCATGTGCGAAGTTATCTTCATGATCAAAAGTTTATAGAAGTAGAAACTCCTATCCTTACGAAAAGTACTCCTGAAGGAGCACGTGACTATGTGGTGCCATCTCGTTTGTATCCAGGACACTTCTATGCACTTCCACAATCTCCGCAACAATACAAACAACTCCTCATGTCAGGTGGTATTGAAAGATATTTTCAAATAGCAAAATGTATGCGCGATGAAGATGGGCGAGGAGATAGACAGCCAGAGTTTACTCAGCTCGATATGGAAATGTCTTTTGTAAAGCGTGATGATGTGATGGCACTCAACGAAGCTCTTCTTATAGACATAGTCACCAAGCTTTTCCCAGAAAAACGCATTCAGCAAATTCCATTTCCTCGTATTTCATACAAAGAATCAATGGAAAAATACGGCAATGACCGACCAGATATTCGCACTGACAAGGAAGACCCAAATCTTTTGGCTTTTTGTTGGATCGTAGACTTTCCATTTTTTGAGCGCACCGACAAAAGCGACAACCCACAAGCAGAAGGCGAGTGGACATTTACTCACAATCCATTTTCTCGCCCTATCGAAGAGCACATGAGCGCTCTGATGGAAAAGAAAGACTTGGCAGATATTTTGACGACACAGTACGACATTTGTCTCAACGGTTATGAGATAGGTGGCGGATCTATCCGTAACCACACATATGAAGCTCTGGCAAAAGTATTTGAAATCCTTGGACACAAAAAAGAAGATATAGAAAACAACTTCGGTCACATGCTTCACGCTTTCAAAACTGGTACTCCGCCACACGGAGGCATAGCTTGGGGTCTCGATAGATTTCTCATGTTACTTCTTAACGAACCAAACATTCGTGAAGTCATGGCATTTCCAAAGACTGGAGAAGGTAAGGACCCGATGATGCAAGCACCTTCTATGATAGCTGACAAACAACTCGATGAGCTCCACATCGTCCTCAAAAAACCAAAGATATAAATAAAAACCCCTTTTTAAAAAGGGGTTTTTAGGTTACTTCCCAAAATTTTTGAACTGCTTTAGCTCTCTTTGGATGCAATCGTACATCATACGGGAACAGTTTCCAGTTTCTCTCAGAACTCTCATTACAAATGCATGATCGTATTCTGGTGGAAGGGCAGAAGCAGACAATACTATAGTATTGGTTTTAATTGCTCCTCCAAACTGTTTTTTCGCATAGTCCTGTGTTGCAAAAGAAGTAAGATGGGTACTTTCGCTATCTTTTAGTAGTCGAGTTAGTTTTTCAAATGCAAATCCCATTTTTTCTATCAATTTCTCAGGTGCGAGTTTCCCGATTTCCATACCGATAGTATTTTTGTAAGAAAGATCTGTTCCCACAAGATAAAGACCTGTTCTTCCGTCTAGGGCAACTTTATGTTCATTTAAAAATTTTGGCCAAAGCTTCACAGCTTCTTCCATAACTGTTCGAACTACAAGAAAATTTTGAATTACCATGAGTTGTTGTTTTATTTGAACTCACTTTACTTTAAAATTTATAAAAGTCAAATATGTAAAAATTAGGCCCCAAAAGACTTGTTTTTTTGTTGTGAAAATGGTATAAAATAAGTGTAGAGAATTATTTTCATTCTTTACATTTCGTTCTTATACAAAAAGGAACAACAAACATTTTGGGGAGTGAGACTGCTTGCAGTTTAACTCAAAGGACTACAACCTCTCAAATTGGCGTGATCATAATGTATTACTCAGCTTACGCTGACGCCATCGATCACTTTTTCTTTTGGTATATATTTTTATATACCTTCACGATTTCTTTTTTACAATCACACTTGTTCTTTCTTTCAATTTTAGTTCTTTATTTCACTCAACTTCATATCACAATCGCCAACGGGCAGTTTTCTTTCGAAAACTGCCCGGAATCTTTTTATAAGAATTATTTACATAGTCATTAATTTTTACCCGTACTATTTTTGCGCTATAGCATAAAAATAGTATAGAAAAACCCCGCATTTCTGCGGAGGTTTTTATTTTACTTTTACATCAAGGGCAAAATCAGGCGAAAGTTTGTGAAGCGGGATATCCGGATCAATGTTATGTTCCTGAATATAATCATTCAGATCTTTTAAGGTTATATTCTCCACTCCATCTTTGTAGCCAAAATTTAAGCAAAGGAATCCTCTTCCTTTATTTTTACCACTTTTTTTGATGCGAATGATATAAAATTTATCACTCTTTTTTGGTCTTGGCATTGTTTTCAGTTTTTCTATTTATATCATATATAAACTAAAAGTCAAATAGCTTCAAAATAAGCCTATTTTTAGGTATAATACTGTATTAATGATCACTGATACTACTCAATTTCATATCAAACAAGAGTCCTTTGAAGGGCCGATAGAGGTCCTCCTTGAGCTCATCGAAAAGCGCAAACTTTTCGTCAATGACATTTCTCTCGCTAGTGTTACTGATGACTTTATCTCTTATATCCAAAATCGTGGGATGCATCCAGAATATGTCGCGTCATTCTTATCTGTGGCAGCAACACTACTTCTTATCAAAGCTCGTTCACTTCTACCAAACCTCGAGCTTACAACCGAAGAGAGTGAGTCTATCACCGAACTCGAGCGTCGAGTGGCACTCTACCAAATAGTCTCTGAAGCTTCCAAGTGGCTCTCAGCAAAATACGGCAAAAAAATATGCTTCGAAGGATCTCCTAGACTCTCAGGTGTAGTTTTTGCGCCAGATGCAAAGCTTTTGGCAAGTGATTTACCAGGACTTATCTTTGATGTGGCCCTCAAGGTTCCACCACCAAAACCCAAACAAGTAGAAGCGCGGGTTTACAAAACTATTTCTATTTCTGAAGTTATCAATACTTTGCATGAGAGGATAGAGCGGGCGCTAAGTGTAAACTTTAGCGACATTGCTCTCCAAGCCGAAGGTACAGATCAAAAAGAAAAAAAGGTCTATGTCATCGTCTCTTTTCTTGGTATGCTAGAGCTAGTTCGTAGAGGATTTGTCGAGGCCGAGCAGGAGGGAAGTTTCCAAAACATTCGCCTCCAAAAACAAGAACAAAAGCCCTCAGAGAATCTTGAAAAAATAGAGGAGTCATATGAATAATAAATTATCACAACAAATAGAAAGCTTACTTTTTGCGACTGCCGAAGCTCAGAGTTACAAGAGCTTGGCAGAAAGACTAAATGTCACTTTGGAGGAGGTCAAAAGCGCACTAGAGGACTTGGAAAAGTCTTTGGAAGGGCATGCTATGGCACTTGTGCGTGATGGCGAAAGTGTATCTATGGTCACTCGCAGTGAACACAGTGCTCTTATAGAAGCTATCCAAAAAGATGCTTTGTCCAAAGAGCTTTCCAAGGCCAGTGCTGAAACTCTCTCTATCATTTCTTACCAAGCCGGCATTTCCAAAGCACAGATAGAGTTTATCCGCGGGGTCAATGTCTCTTATTCACTTAGAGCGCTCTCGATGAGAGGGCTTATCGAGGCGCGTGGTGCAGGGAGATCTGTCGGATATTACCCAACTCTCCAAATGCTTGAGCACTTTGGGGTCAGCAAGGT
>JACCDV011123649.1_pt1 | contig 27205 bp, 23 predicted proteins | sample 7446131 | NCBI WGS metagenome assembly JACCDV01 (sample SAMN15323448, study PRJNA562643) | freshwater metagenome | isolation source: river surface water | place: USA:Blue River Watershed | collected 2017-08-17 | reverse complement strand
TTCCGAGAGGTGTCTTTTGCATTAATCAAGGGTTGGTCAAGATTTTCAAGCGCGGAGACGAAGGCAAAGAACAAATCATTCATATTGCCAAAGCTGGCGAAATGGTAGGCTTTAGAGCTATGTTCACCGAAGAACCCTACAAAGTGGGTGCAGAGGCCTTAGAAGAGAGCAATATATGCTTCATCGGCAAAGAAGACTTCCTCAACCTCATGGATACCAATCCTGTGTTGCGCAACGGCATCATCAAGGAACTTTCCAAAGAACTCGCCGATCGTGCCGATTTCATTACCAATATGGCCCAAAAGAGCGTGCGTGAACGATTGGCTTTTACCATGCTCATTCTTATGGATGTCTTTGACAACGAGCCAATCAACCTCAGCAGAGAAGACCTCGCTAATTTTGTAGGTACTGCCACCGAAACACTCATTCGCTTGCTCAAAGATTTCAAAGAAGAAGAAATTATTGAGGTGCAAACCCGCAAGATATTCGTTTTAGATAAGCAGCGCTTACTGCATATTGCGGGCAAATAATTAGCCCAACACAAGATTCGCAAAATTCGCGAGCAATACGTGTCCATAATTTCCAGAAACCTCTGGATGAAACTGCACGCCATAATGTGGCATGTCGCGGTGTTTCATGGCTTCATTGATACAGGCATCGGAACAAGCCAATAAATCAAAGCCATGTGGAACAGAAATGTGTTCGCAGTGGTCTTCTTGCATCTCAAAGACATCTGGCAATCTTTCAAAGAGTATGTCATCTTTTATGACTTCAATTTCTTGAAACCCTCGATCTTCTCGCATTTTTGACACGCGTGCCCCATTGAGTAAGCCTAAAATCTGATGCCCGAAACAAATTCCTAGAAGAGGTTTGTTGTAGGTTTTGATCCAGTCTAGATGTTTTAAATAGGGCGTAGGGTCTATTTCTGTGAGCAAAATAGGTGCACCCGACAACACAATTCCGTCGAAGTTATCTATATGGTTGCTTTGGAAATCCAATAAACCAATGGTCTGAACATCGGTGTATTCTTCGAGTTGTTCGGCAATAGCTGGCGTTTTGCTGCTACCACAATTGATCAAGGCAATCATTGCTGAGCTTTGTAAAATACACAGCTCACGGCGCGGTGGTCACTGCGTGTGTGTTTTTGAATCTGAAAATGAGAAGCCTGAAGTTGGGGGCTGTAAAAGAGGTAATCGATGCGGCCTGCGGGGAGGCGCCCCACATAGGTGCTGCCTAAGCCCAAGCCACTGCCTCTAAAGGCGTCAAGCAAGCGCAATTGGAACTGATTGTAGGTATATGACATTGGGGTGTCGTTGAAGTCGCCACAAACAATAACGGGATAAGGAGAGGTTTGAAGGTGTTCTACAACTCGGCGCGCTTGGGAGGCTCGTTTTTCAAAGGCACTGCGCAATTTGCGGTACACGGCAATAGCACCTTTTTTACTGCCATAAGTTTGGACTTCTTCGCCTTCGATATGAGGGTCGGTATGCAAGCGAATAGATTGCAAATGCACGTTATAGACGCGAAAAGTATCGGTGCCTTTTACGATATCCGCAAATATGCAATAATTGAAATCCTGGACCCCTTGGGATTCAAACATGACATCACCTCTGGCAATCATGGGGTATTTAGAAAACATCGCAATACCGTAGTTTTCGCGGGTGCGTCTTTTATGAGCACTGCGCTCGTGGTAGTCTTTGGTTTGCATGATGCGGTTGAGCGAATCCATGACCTCGAAACGGGTGGGTTTGTCTTGGCGGTAAAATTCTTGCAAGCAAAGGACATCGGGTTGTTCGTTTTCAAGGAACTGAAATATTTCGTTGCGCGCTTCTAGAGCAGCATCAAAAGAAGGGTTGAATAAGTCAAAAAGTCTTACGTTGTAACTCAATATTTTAAGACCATTGGCGGTTGGTAGTTCTGAATCACTGGTCAGTAATGAAAAATTTCTAAAATGCAGTTTGCCTCCGATGAGCAGTGTTAGCAAGCAAAAAATTGCCCAACGAGATTTAAAAAAGCCCCAAACAACAATCCAAAGAATGGTCAAACCTAAAAAAATCGGATAACTGAGTCCGAAAAATGGAAGGGATGGAATTGTCGACGGATGAATATAAGGCGCAAGGTAACTGAAGAGCAAACCAATTAAAGTGAGTGCTGTGGCCAGTTTAAAGGGCACTGAAAGTAAAGTTGTACGCTTTCTAGACATCTTTGCTTTGTTGAAATAAAAAGTCTTTCTCTTCTTTGGAAAGTGCGTCGTAACCTCGTTTAGATATTTTGTCGAGAATGGCATCTAAACGCGCTTGTCTTTCTTGTTTGTTGGCGCGGTATTGTTCATCGCTCAATGGTCTGCCGCCTTTTTTGACTTTGAGGTTTGAGTTGGCTTTTTTCAATTGTATGCCCAACCAAGGCCTAGAAAGCCTCACATGCCAAAATTGTTGGATGCTCCAAATGCCAAAAAGCGCACCGCCAATATGTGCAAAATGTGCAATTTGATCAGCTGTTCCGACAGCAGTTAAATCTTTGAGGAAGAAAAAGATGGCCAACATATAAATGCGCAACGGAAAGATGCCAAATAGTTGCACTTGGAGTTGGGGTTGAGCAATTGCAAGCGCCATGAATATGGCCATGATGGCACCAGAAGCCCCAACAACTGAAATGGCGCTGCCTTGTAGGGCCGGAAACATTAGATGCGCTAGGATTTCGGTTAAATTACCGGCCAAGCCGCCAATGATATATAAATGCAAAAGGCGTTTGGCACCAAAAAAACGTTCGTAAGTTTGCCCCGCAAAGTACAGGAATAGCATGTTTCCAATGAGGTGCCAAAGGCTAAAATGAGCAAATAGTGAGGTGAAAAGTGTCCAAGGTTGCTGTGCCAAGCGGCTTAAGTCTGTGGGGAGCGCAAAAAAATACGCTTCAAGCACGATTGCACTTGAATGCAAGCGTTCAAATACGCCAATTAAGGTGAACAAAAAGAAAACCGCAAGATTGGCCAACACGAGTCTGATGGTAATGCTTCCGCTGCGGAACTCCTGCTTTATATGTGCGAATAAAGGATTCATCACCAAAAATTTGAGCGGTCCTTTTTGCGCCAAACCAATACTAGAATAGCTCCGGCCACAGCGCCGCCGACATGGGCGAGGTGAGCAACGTTGTCACCGGCTTGGTTTTGAAAGGCTAAATAAAGCTCCAATAGAAAATAGCCAGTGACTAAGAATTTAGCTTTGACAGGAATGAAAAAATAAATGCGGAATTCGGTGTTTGGAAATAGAATAGCAAAAGCGGTCATGATGCCAAAAACACCACCAGATGCACCTACCATTGGCGTGATGGATTTACCCAGATAATCTTCCAAAGCGGGGGTTATTCTGATTTGGTTTTCGTTGATATAGGTATTGATTTGTCCGACTAGATCGCTATTCACATTTACTGAATGTTTGAGGAAATAATTGAATTGTTCGAGGTCAAATTGATTGGCGAGCACAGCTTTTAAATTCATGATTTCAATGAAACCAATCATATTGTATAGGGCGAAAGACCCCATTGCGCTGATCAAATAGAAGATGAAAAAGCGTTTGGCTCCCCAAATATTTTCAAGATATGCGCCGAGCATCACAAAGAGCCACATGTTGAAGAAGATATGCAAGAAATTGTCGGTGCTGTGCATGAAAAAATGCGTCACCACTTGATATGGTTCAAAGAAAGGTGAATTGACATAATGTGCACCTAGTGACATCTCAAGGTCAATGCCTTGGCTCTTGAGTAGCAAGCTCGCCACAAAAAAGGCGATGTTCAGCAATAAAATGTTTTTGGTGACTTGCGGTAGATTCTGAAACATAGCTATAATTTTTTGGCTAATTCGTCAAAGCCTAAAGTATACATAATTGGTTTGCCATTTGGAGTTGAGGTGTGTTGCGGACTCTGAAACAAGGTGTCGATAAAATGCTCAACTTCTTGATGGTGTTGTAGGCTAAAATTTTTGGACCCGACCATAGCGAGTTTGGCCACGATAAAATGTGCGATGTCTCCGCTATCGATGTCTGAATAGGTGGCAGCGTCGGTGAGGTCGTCTAGGCATGATTCTAAATCTAAGGAAGAGAGCAGGGCCGGTACAGCAGAAATAAGTAGTTGGTCTCCTTGTATTTCAAAGGCAAAGCCTAATTGTGACCAAAGGCTTTTTTGACCTTGCCAAGTGAGTTTTGCTTCTTTAGCCAAAGTGCGTTCGAGCGGGAAAAGCAATTGTTGTGAGGCTAGGGGTTGCGACACAAAATGTTGGATGAGGTCGTCGAATAAGATTCGGTTTTTAGCGCGGCGAATATCTATGATAAGAAATCCTGATTTTGTAGGGCTGATCAGGTATTTGTCGTGCAGTAAAAATTGTTTCGCCTCTGCTTCTTCCGTGAAATTGACTTGGCTCTCGGAAGGTGTTTGTTCTTCAATCTGATAAAATTGTTGCCAATCTTCGGGGCTAGGGGGCGTGCTACCGAATCCTTCTTGTTGCAGGGCTGCGCTGTAGCTTTTGGTGTTAGATCCGCCGCCTGAAGTGGGATGCACTGTTGATTGAAATGGGTTGTAGGCAGGATTCACTACAATTTGAGGTGCAATGGGCTCTGTTTTTCTGACTTCGCTCGGCACTTCAAAGGCGCTCTCGGTTTCGAAATCGAGGGTCGGGAAAATATTGTGTTTGCCCAATGCCTGTCTAACGCTGCTCAACAAAATAGAGTAGATGAAGCGGTCTTCTTCAAATTTAATCTCGGTTTTGGTTGGGTGTATGTTGACGTCTATTTTGTGCGGGTCTACCTCTAAATAAATGCAGTAGCTGGCGTGGTGCTTTTCAGAGAGCATACCGTCATATGCTTTGGCTATTGCATGATTAAAGTAAGGGTCTTTGAAAAAGCGGTTATTCACAAACAAATATTGTTCGCCTCTGCTTTTTTTTGCGAGTTCAGGCTTGCCTACATAACCACTCACGCGCACGATATCGGTTTGCTCTTCTATGGGAACGAGTTTTTCGTTGCTTCCTTTGCCAAAAATGGAGGCAATGCGCATTCTGTAGTTGCCCGCAGGGAGCTGTAGGATATCCTGACCGTTGTGTTGGAAACTGAACTGTAGTTCGGGGTGGGCAAGCGCTACGCGTTCAAACTCAGTTTGAATATGGCTGAGCTCAATGGCGTCACTTTTTAAAAAGTTGCGTCTGGCGGGTACATTGTAAAACAAATTCTTGACTTCAAAAGAGGCCCCGTTATTGCATAGCACTTCTTGTTTGTGCTTGATTTGGTTGCCTTCAATTTCTATTTGTATACCGGTGTCTTGGCTTGCTTGTTTGGTCTTGAGGCAAACGTGTGCTATGGCTGCAATTGAGGCGAGGGCTTCACCGCGAAATCCTTTGGTTTGAAGCGCAAATAAATCGGCTGCAGACTGCAACTTACTAGTAGCATGGCGTAAAAAGCACTTTTCAGCATCCTGAGCATCCATACCTTTGCCGTTGTCTAAAACTTGAATCAGGGTTTTGCCGGCGTCTTTAACGACAAGCTGGATGTGGGTTGCCCCGGCATCTACGGCGTTTTCAAGCAATTCTTTGACTACTGAGGCGGGCCGTTGAATGACTTCTCCAGCGGCAATTTGGTTGGCGATATGATCGGGCAGTAAGTTGATGATGCTCATGCGGGCTCACGTTGTTTCGTGCTGAACAAATGTAAGCAATTCCGCTGAGTTGACAGAGGCTATATCCGAACGATTGTACCTGTGTAGGTCGATTTTTCTCCGGGGAGGGTTTCTTGTAAAACGACTTTCCAGATGTATGCTTTTTGAGCAGGAACCATTTGGCCATTGCGCTGGTCAATGCCATCCCAGGCATTTTGTGCATCTGAGCTTTTAAAAACCACCGCACCGTTGTCTGGGTCGAGAACTACTAAATCAAATCTCACATCTCTGATGGTGAGGGCATAAGGCATGAATGTAGCATTGCGTTCGTCTCTTGATTGCGGATTAAACGCATTCACTGCAAGCAAGTTGTAGTCTTCGTTGGCGGTAATGCTGATTTTTTCGGTTGTTTTGCAGCCATCTAGTTGGCCTTCAGCGGTAATGGTGTAGGTTTGCCCTTTAAAAGCCAAGAGATCAAAGCTCTTGTTCTTTCTATTGATGACTGTGCCATTTACATTCCAGTTGAGCTCGCTCACCATAGTTTCAGCACTCACGTGAATACGCGGCGTGCCGTCTTCGTAGTTGATGGCGTCGGCATCGAGAATGATTTTAGGGCCTTTACATGGCATTGAAGATATGCTTGGCAAATCAAGTGGCAGAAGGCGTTCTTGAACTTGTGGCATTTGACCGCCGTCGTCATGAAAAGATTCACTTACAATTGGCACTGATGTATGTTGTTGACGAAGTGCAAGAGGAGCGAGGTGCAAATTGGGGTCAAGAATTGCTTCTGGCGTAAACTGTGTTAAACCTTGGTTGTTAGTGTTGTTAGGAGCAAGACTTGGAATATTTTGGTTCGTATTGGTCTTCGTTGGAGTTGTGCTTTTTTGTGCTGCTAATTGGTTCGTTTTCTCCGAAGTTTGGGTTTTATTTTTTGCCACACCAGTCGCGTTGTTGGAACGTTCATTTTTGGGGCTGAAATAATACCATATAGAGATCAAGCCGATAGAAAGTATTCCAGCAATAGCGATTTTGCCCAACCAAGAAAATCCTGTGTGGGTTTTGGGCAGTTTTTTAGACAGCGCCACCCAAGCCTTTGGGTCGTAGTCGTAGGTGAATTCCTCTACAACTGACTTTATTTTTGTTTCAAATTGATCTTTCATCGTTTGTCGATCTGTATAAGTTGTTCTTTTAAAAGGCGTTGCAAATTCATTTTTGCTTTTGCCAAATTGGATTTTGATGTGCCTTCTGAAATGCCGAGTAAGGCCGCAATTTCTTTGTGGCTGAGCTCCTCCATCACATAAAGATTGAAGACGGTGCGGTAAGCCGGTGATAATTTTGCAATGGCTTCATGTGCAAGTTGAGCCTTGAGCTGGTTGTGTTCAAGGATTTCTTGTTCTTGCATGGGGTCTGCAGCCATAGATTTGAAATCGTTGTCTTGATCAGATAAAAAAGGATCTTTTTTAGCCTTCCGAATGTGATCAATTGCGGTATTGCTGACAATTCTGCGGATCCAGCCCTCGAGCGAGCCCGTAAAATCAAAATGTTCCAATTTGTCAAAGACCTTTAAAAATGAAACTTGAAGCACTTCTTGAGCGCTGTCGCGCTCACCAATGTAGCGCATGCTAACAGCCATCATTTTACCGTAAAACATAGAGAACAAGCGCTCTTGCGAGCGTCGCTCACCTTTGAGGCATCCCTCTACGATTCGTTTTAAGTTGTCTTGCTGCTCCAATTTTCAATATTAACCTAACGCAAAGCTAAGCAGAGGGTTGCCTTAGTTTGCATATCGATCTGCAATTCGCAATAAAAAAAATGATTTTTTTGCCAACTATGCGTAAATTCGTCACGCAAAGCTTTTATCCATTTAAAAACAAGACAAATGAAAGTAACTGTTGTAGGTGCAGGAAACGTAGGAGCAACCTGTGCCGATGTATTGGCTACCCGTGAGATCGCCAATGAAATTGTATTACTAGATATCAAAGAAGGATTTGCCGAAGGTAAAGCCCTAGATATCTGGCAAACAGCCCCAATTAACCTTTATGATTCTCGTACCGTTGGTTGTACCAATGATTATGCGCGTACCGCAGATTCAGATGTTGTAGTCATTACTTCAGGTTTGCCGCGCAAGCCAGGTATGTCTCGTGACGACCTTATCGCAACCAATGCTGGTATCGTTAAGACCGTGACCGAAAACGTCGTGAAGCACTCGCCAAACGCTATTATCATTGTTGTTTCCAACCCACTCGACGTCATGACCTATTGCGCATATCTAAATGCGAATATGCCTTCTTCTCGCGTTTTTGGTATGGCTGGTGTGCTTGACACCGCTCGTTACCGCGCGTTTTTAGCCGAGGAACTCAATGTTTCACCTAAAGACATCCAAGCAGTATTGATGGGCGGTCATGGCGACACCATGGTTCCGCTACCTCGCTACACAACAGTTGCTGGTATTCCTGTAACTGAACTGATCGATGAAGCACGCCTGAACGACATCATCGAGCGTACTAAATTTGGTGGTGGCGAAATCGTAAAATTACTCGGTACTTCAGCATGGTATGCGCCGGGCGCTGCTGCAGCTCAAATGGTAGAGGCAGTTGTTCGCGATCAAAAACGCATTTTCCCAGTTTGTGCTTGGTTACAAGGTGAATACGGTTTTTCTGATATTTATCTTGGTGTACCAGTGGTACTTGGTAAAAACGGTATCGAAAAAATCATCGAACTACAACTCAACGAAGCTGAGCGCGCATTGTTAGCTGATTCCGCAGAAGCAGTGAAAAGTGTAATGGATGTCTTAGATAATATGAACGCAAACGCTTAATATTAAGCGCTTTTTATTTCAGAATTTTCAAAACATATCAAACCGTGGGTTTTTACTCACGGTTTTTTTTGTCCGTTAGGGAAGTTCAAGAGCCCCGATATCAGGAGGGTTATTCCGTGCTTGTCCAAGAATATCGGTAAATACCATGGAGTTGATGCCTTTGTTGCTCAACGAAGAATTGCTGCCAAATGTGAAGTCTCTTTCGCTCGGATTGGTAAATAAAGGCGCGAGATTCCAGTACACATTAGCACCATAGAAACTATCAGTGTAGGTATTTTCAGATTTGAAAACGCAATAGTCAAAATCAAAATTGAGTACAACACCTGTCATCTGAATGGTGTCCAGAGCAAGTTCGGTGTCTAAATTACCATAGATGACACAATTTTTAAAAACACCTTCTTCAATACTTGAAACCAAAGTTTGGTCTTGCGTATAGTCGTTGTAATAATTGCTGATGCCCACCGCTGGGTTAGTGGAAGCGCCATAACCAAGTAAATCGCAGTGGTTGAAATTGAAATCACCGCCTTGCAACACAAGCAGTGCGTGGGTGCCATTTTGCGTAATGAGGCAATTTTCTGCTTTTACTTTAGCCCCTGCAAAAATAAAGATGCCGTAGCGCGCCTGATTGTAAATTTGGGTGTTTTGAATGTCGAGGGTGTAACTCGTGTTGTTGGGGTCTTCGCTGTACAAATGTACCCCTGACGTGCCGTTTTTGAGAATGGTGTAGTTTATGGAGCTTGGCAAAGCCTGATGCAAATAAATGCCATAGTATTGGCCTGAAACATCTTGGTAGTCTTGCTCTAGGCGGTCGCCCTGAAAAACAACTTCATTGCCCAACTGTCCTTCAATTTGCAGCGATCCTTTATAAACATAAAGCAATGAATTTTTGTGCAAGTGTACTTTAGTGCCGGCCGGAATGGTAAGGGTTTTTGAGGAATCTACAATTGCGGCGCCGTAAATAACGTGTGGTTTGTCGTTGGGCCAAACGCCTTCGTTGAAGTCAAAAATCTGGGACTGAAAATTGGAATAATGAAAGTAGGCGTCTTGGCCCCATGCGGCTAGCTTGACGTATTGGTCTTTGCCGTTGGTCCGAAAACGAATGGAATCTTCAATGATGAGCGGGTTTGTACTGTTGTTGACCTGCAAGGTAACCTCCACAAAAATGAATAAGGAATCTTTGGATTCAAGTAGGAGGTCTTTGTGGACATCTCCGGCGCTGCCGTCTACGTTGATGCGGTAAACAGAATTGGCACCGCCCATGAGTTCAATTTCTTCAATTTGAAGGCTACGCTGATCGGGGTTATAAATTTTAAATGATTTGGTCGTTGAGCCAACTGTTGTAAAAACGGTATCGAAAACGAGTGTGTCGGTCGAAAAGGTCAGGTTGGCTTTTGACAACAGTACATTTTTGTTGCAAGAACTTAAGGTACCCCAAAGGAGTAGGCAACAAGAAACTAAAAAGCCAAATAAAATTCGCATCTGTTCAACAACGCACAAAGCTACAGATTATTGGCCCCTCAACCCAATTTTAGATAAAAATGTTCCTTTGCTTGCCCAGGGCGAGGGCTGAGTAAACCAAAATCGAAGCAATCGGCGCTAAAATGGAATTGGGGAAGTTCGATAAGTGCTTGCCATTGGAACTTTTTTGCTGCTTGATGGGGGTCGAGTATCACAAAAATAGAATCGGGGTGTAGTAAATCTATATTGCTTGCTTCCAAAAAAGACAAAGGTAAATCAGCGCCCAGTACAAAAAGCCTGGGTTCCTTACCATTCATAATGTTTAAAGGCAGATCTTCCTTTTGCATCGAGATGAAAATCGGATAATCCGGAAGAGTATGCTGCAGTTTATTCAGGAAATTTTTGGTTTTTTTAGAGGATATTGCTGAAAAAACCTGATTGCTACATAACTGTTTTTGACGCGCAACGACATCTACCAACCAATATGCAAAAGGGGAGTGGGTTCCGTGGCGACCCTTGGCCTTCCATAGAAAAGCTGTATATTCGAGGCAGCGAAACATAGCGCAAAATAACAAAAAAGAAAGTAAATGATGCCTAATCAAGATGAGACTATCCAATTGCAGCAGCAAGCGCTTCAAAAAGGAGCTCCAATTCTTCCTGTAGTTCGATCTTGTCGGGTTGGTGATGGCATCCTCTCTTTGTCCGAGGAGGAGCAAGAACGCCTCCGTGCAGTGGCTGGTTCCTTTGAAGAGGCCATTCAATTTTTTATACCTGCATCTGGCTCTGGTTCGAGAATGTTTGCTTTTTTACATGAATACTTGACGCAGCCTAGTTTAGAATTGGCCGAAAAAGCTGAGCGTTTCTTTAGTCGTTTGCCCGAGTTTGCACTCTACCGAAAATTACCGGTGTCCATACAAAACGCGTATCAAACGGGTGCGCTAACCCTTTCAGAGCTCATTCATTTTTTATTGAATCCTAATGGCCTGAATTACGGTCAAAAGCCAAAAGCACTGATTCCTTTTCATATCCATGAACCCATTATCTTAAACGCTTTTCAAGAACATCTTTTACAAAATCAACTTTTATCCAAAGGACCAATTGCTTATCACTTCACTATACAAGATGAATTCAAAGCAGCTTTCCTAGAGGATATCTCTTCTTTGAGCGCGCTCACTTCAGGTACTTACGACGTCACGTTTTCTAGTCAAAATAAAGATACCGATGCCTATGTTTTTGATGAGCGTTTGACAATAGTTGAAGATGAAAACGGGCAGCCCTTGCGCCGTCCTGCGGGCCATGGCACCCTTTTGCAAAATTTAGCAGCTTTAAATGCAAAGTATATTCTTGTTAAAAACATCGATAACATTCAACATTATACGCAGAAGCAAGCTAGTGTAGAAAATTGGCAAGTATTACTTGGTCTTCAAATTGAGGTCAGAAGCGCTTTGTTTCGGTTTGTTGAAACCATGGATATCGAAGGATTTAAACAATGGAACCAAAGGATGGGTTTATTTGAAAGCGATTTAATTGAATCCTTAAATATCAATGAATGGGTTGAATTACTCAATAAACCACTTAGAGTTTGCGGGATGGTGCGCAACAATGGGCAACCAGGTGGCGGCCCATTTTATATGGAATACAACGGCATGCTCACCAAGCAAATTGTAGAAAAGGTGCAGCTCTCTAGTCATCCAAGAGCCAGTCAGTTATTGCTTCAGAGTGCTTATTTCAATCCTGTACTCATGGTACTGAGTCCTTGTAATCTAAAAGATGAACCTCACGACCTCAGTCTGTTTGCCGATCCATCGAGCTACCTAATTGTCGAAAAGAACCACCAAGGCAAAGCAGTGCGCTTCGTTGAACAGCCCGGCCTATGGAACGGTGCTATGGCGCATTGGAACACCTTATTTGTGGAGGTGCCTTCTGCAGCGTTTTCGCCGGTAAAAACTGCACTCGATTTATTAGATTTCGCACATCACGCAAACAAAGGCGCTTAGAATTGGTTACTTTTGTATCTCAAATTAAAAAGCATGGTACCCGTAACTGTTTATAGCGAAATGACGCCCAATCCTTCAACCATGAAGTTTGTGGCCAACAAATATCTTTTGCCGACTGGCGCTTCCGTTGAGTTCGAAAACAAAGCAGCTGCCAAAGGTTATTCTCCATTGGCTGAAGCCTTGTTCGACTTTCCATTTGTATCAAAGGTGTTTATCGCAGTTAACTTCATTACCGTTGCCAAAACAGACAACGTTCCCTGGGATTTCATCACTATGGAGCTCCGCGAATTCATCCGCGAATGGATTGCCTTTGAAAAAGAAGTCCTCATCGCCATGCCGAGTCAAATTCATCTAGAAGAACAAGATCATTCCTCAGACCCGAGTGAGCTTCAACAAGCAGCTAAACCAGTATCCTTTGCACCTTCTCCTTTTGACGATGCAATTATGGATCTACTCGACCAATACGTGCGCCCTGCAGTGGCCAATGACGGTGGCGCAATTGATTTTCTCGGTTTTGAGGACGGCAAAGTTACTGTTCTGTTGAAAGGATCGTGTTCAGGTTGCCCGTCTTCGACAGCGACACTCAAAGGCGGAATCGAGAATTTACTCAAGCAACATATGCCAGAAGTAAGAGAAGTCGTGGCATTTAACGGGTAATTTCCCTACACATAGCTGCTATGTGCGAATTTTACGTTATTTTTAGATGAACAACTTTTTAAACTTGTTGTTTCTCAACAAGACCTATGTCGCTCATTACACCTACATATCAACTCCAGGACGCCCTCAAAACTTATTTTGGTTACGATCATTTTAAAGGGGCTCAAAAAGAAATCATTGAAAACGTTCTTTCTGGCAGAAACACCTTCGTCCTGATGCCCACAGGCGGGGGTAAGTCGCTTTGCTACCAATTGCCTTCACTGATCCTTCCCGGCACTTCTATTATTGTGTCGCCGCTCATTGCCCTCATGAAAAATCAAGTCGATGCCGTCAGAGGTTTTTCGCAAACAGGTCAGGTCGCACACTTTCTGAATTCATCCTTAACCAAGGCTGAAATCGCTCAAGTGAAGTCCGATGTATTAAGTGGGCAAACCAAAATGCTTTATGTTGCACCAGAGTCACTGACCAAACAAGAAAACATCGATTTTTTGGCTGCTGTGCCCATTTCCTTTTTTGCCATTGACGAAGCGCATTGTATTTCCGAATGGGGCCACGACTTCCGTCCGGAATACCGCCGTTTGCGTGAAATCTTTGAAAAAATCTCATCGGTTCCGATCATCGCTCTTACGGCAACCGCAACACCTAAAGTGCAGCACGACATCCAGAAAAACCTCAACATGCTGGATGCCGACGTCTTCAAATCGTCTTTCAATCGCGACAACCTCTATTATGAAATTCGCCCTAAGCGCGAGGTAGAGAAGCAAATCATTCGTTACATCAAACAGCACGAAGGCCAGAGCGGTATCATCTATTGCCTGAGCCGTAAAAAAGTTGAAGAAATTGCAGAGCTTTTACAGGTCAATGGCATCAATGCACTGCCTTATCACGCTGGTTTAGACGCAACCTCAAGAGCACGTCACCAAGATGCCTTTCTCATGGAAGAAGTCGAGGTAATTGTCGCTACCATCGCATTTGGTATGGGCATCGATAAACCAGATGTGCGCTACGTTATCCATCACGACATTCCGAAGTCCATTGAAAGTTACTACCAAGAAACGGGTAGGGCAGGTCGTGACGGTGGCATTGGCGAATGCATTGCCTTTTACAGCTACAAAGATATCGAGAAACTCGAGAAATTCTTGCAAGGAAAGGCCGTCACTGAACAAGAAATTGGCCGTCAGCTTTTGCATGAAATTGTTTCCTATTCAGAAACATCGGTCTGTCGCCGCAAATTTATTTTGCACTATTTTGGCGAAGAATTCAGCCAAGAAAACTGTCACGAAAAATGCGACAACTGCAAACACCCGCAAGAGCGCATGGAAGGTGGTGAATATCTCAATTACCTCCTTCAAGCGGTAGTTGAGCTCGACCAAACACAAAAAGCCAAGCACTACTGTGCCTTTTTATCGGGGCACGTCAATGCCGATATCAAAGCCTATAAACACGATCAGCTCCCGTTGTTTGCCATTGGTAAAGACCACGATGAACACTTCTGGAATGCTGTTACGCGCCAGGCGGTTGTTGCAGGTTACCTCTATAAAGATGTCGAGACATTCGGGACCCTTAAACTGACCTCCAAAGGCACTGACTTTTTAGCCAAGCCCGGATCATTCCTATTGTACAAACAACACGATTTCTCTAATACCGATGACGACGACATCGTCTTGAATCAAAAAGGTGCCGCTTTTGACGAAATCCTGTATGCCCAATTACTTGAGCTGCGCAGAAAAGTAGCCAAACAAGCCGGTGTGCCACCTTTTGTTGTTTTTCAAGAACCATCGCTGCGCGATATGTGCCTACAATACCCGATTGACATCAACGAGCTAACCTCAATTCAAGGTGTTGGTATTGGCAAAGCCCAGCGCTACGGAGCAGCATTCATTGAACACATTGCTGCGCATGTAGCTGCCCACGAAATAGAACGTTTGCAAGACTTCGTCGTGAAGTCCTTGATCAATAAATCAGGATCCAAAGTACAACTGATTCAAAATATCGACAGAAAACTACCACTAGAAGACATCGCTAAATCACAGGGTAAGTCTTTTGAGTCACTTATAGAAGAACTCGAAACAGTAGTCAATTCTGGAACCAAGCTCAATATTGATTATTACCTGGCTGAGGTATTAGATGCCGACAACCAAGAAGAGCTAATTGCTTATTTCATGGAGGCCGACTCCGATGACCTCATTACGGCTTATCACGAGTTTGATGGTCTTTACAGCGAGGAAGAAATCAGGTTGGTACGTATCAAGTTTTTGTCTGAATACGGCAATTGATCCTTTAAAACCTATTTTTCTTGGAGTACACGCCAAACCGACGTTCTAGTGACGCTATGATAGTTGTTTTTTGCTTCATGAAAAATGCGGCGCGCTAATTTCAGTCCGTTTGGTGTACTTGCGAGCGCTTCGTATATTGGCAAGACATATTTTCTGCGACCTATTTTCACTAAAAAGCGCTTGATGTCTTTTTCAATTTGAAAAGCATAGTTTGTTTGGGCAGCCAGCACGAACCAGTCGCACAAGATTTCACTGTTGTTACTTTGGCTAAAATGCAATTGGCGGTCTAGGAGTCTTAGGCGGGCAGGTTTTGTTTGCTTAGAAAGTGCTCTAATCAAAAGTTGCCATTCCTGAATGAGGTGGTCTGCATATTGAATTTGCAGTATTTGCTTTACCTTTTTGCGCTTTCCGTTTTTGCGGATCCATTTGTACTTGACTTTCGGCTGAAAGGGATTTTTACCTGCATTGAACTCCTTGGCATATCCTGAAATTTTTGCCAAACGGGGCGCATTGATCTTGACGCAATTGCTTGGTAAGCCAGGTTTGTAAATCCAGTCGCGGTAATTGAACTCAGACCCAGACTGCTTTAAAAGTTGCTCGTTGAGGTAGTCGATGAACTGATTGGCAGAAATAGTGCGAAATGCAAAATGTTGAAAGTAACTATTCAAGAACGCATCTAGTTTGTTTCGGCCCACTTCTGCTTCTAATGACCTAAAGAAAAACGCACCTTTGACATAAGCGATATCCGACATCGCGATGTCTGGATCGCGGTCGATGAGGTCGAGATGGAGTTTGCTGTCTTGGAGCGTGCTGTCAGCGCGCATTTCGGCAAGTGTTTGTTCGAGTTCGCCGAATTCAACCTGCGCCAGGACATCGGCGATTTCTTTGCCCCTGAGCGCCTCCATGATGCGCTGTTCAAAATAGACGGTGGTGCCTTCGTTTAGCCAGAGGTCTGACCAAGAGTTGTTGGTGACCAAATTACCCGACCAAGAATGTGCGAGCTCGTGTGCCAATACCGAAACCAAGCTTTTGTCGCCGGTAATGAGTGTTGGGTTGGCAAATGTAAGCATTGGGTTTTCCATTCCGCCAAAGGGGAACGAGTAAGGCAGTACCAAAACATCGTAACGCCCCCATTGATAAGCGCCATATAGTTGTTCGGCAACGCGCATCATTTGTGGGAGGTCTTCAAATTCTTTGGAGCAGTCTGCGAGAAGTTCTTTTTCGGCGTAAACTCCACAGTTGTGCCCGAGGTCTTTGAAACCGATGTCGCCAACAGCTAGAGCAATCAGGTAGCTCGGAATGGGTTTGGTCATTTCAAAATGATATTGTCCATTCTTGTGCAAGGAGGTTGGATTTTTCGCACTCATGAGTGCGAGTAAATCTTGAGGTACTTTGAGGTCAGCGCTGTAGGTAAGGCGGTTGGAAGGGGAATCTTGGATTGGGATCCAGGTGCGGGTCAGGATGGCCTGCCCTTGGGTATACAAGAAAGGTTTGGTCTTGGAACTGGTGAGTGTGGTATCTAGCCAATCAAGTGCTGCCGATTGCTCGGTGGTTTGGTAATAAATATTGACAGCTGTTGTTTTGGTATCCACATTGACCAATAAGGCCTGTCCAAAGATGCTGTCTTTGTCCATTGGTCCAATAGTGAAATCGGTTTCTTTTTCTGCGCCTTTGTTGCCGAGGGTTACTTTTTGAATCAGGAGGCCTTTGATGTCAAAAATTGCGGTGTCTGCGCCACGGTTTTCCATTTGATGTCGGGCCACACCATATATGGTTTGGGCATTAAAATCTACTTCGAGGTCAAGGTGCAGGTGCTTGGTATTGATTTGCGTTAAGTTGGCATAACTGTGGTCATCGTGGGTGCGCTGCCCAAGCTGTTCGGTAGCAGCGGGTTTTTTACTTGGGGCGTTATTACACGACCAAATCAATAACGGAAGTAAAACTAAAAGCCAGCGCATTAAGGAGTTGTTTGAAGGTGAATGTAACCAAATTTTTCTTGCGGGCCAAGTATTCCGAAGGTGAAGATACCTTGATTATTGTAATCAAACTCAAAGGCTTTCGGAACTAATAAGATATTTTCCGTACTGCGCTCATGGCCAATTTGACGTGTCAGGTTGCCTGTTTGGAGGTCAATCTGAACCCAGGCACCTACGTTGCGTTGTTTGGATAAACTGAATTGGGCTACATCTTTGTTTGCGTTACTGAATACGCCTGTTGGGTCGTAGTTGGATCTGGAATCGTTGAAAATGAAATTAAGGCTGCGGCCATCGGTAAAGCTCGCATAAGAGCTGTAGGGGCCGTAATCGTTGATACTTACTTGAATTTTTGGAATGCGGTGTTCCCAGCGGAGTTGGCCGTTGGTGTCGATGCAAAAAGCAACAATATCGTTGTAATAGTAGTAGTTAGTCGTGATGCGCTGTCCAGTTTGGTTATTGTAGTTGGAGCTCGTGTAGACGTCATATTTTTCAATGGAGCCTACGTAGCTTCCGTCTGGAAGTGTGAAGATGTCGCGAACCTCATAGCGGGAGAGTTGTGGATCTTCGCTGCGTCTTTCCATTCTTCGTTGCAAGCGAATTTGTTCAGCGGCGCGCTGCTCACTGAGTACCAGTTCATTACTGAAAGGTAAAAAACCAACTGCCATTGCGGTATCGGTTTGTAAATTGAGTTGCACACTGAAAAATCCATCTTGCATGCCATTCCATTCGCTGTTGCTATAAATGCCAAATAAGGTAAGGCGCTCCGGATGCTGTGCATTCATGATGAAGTTAGAGATGCGCTTGCCTTCGAGGTCAAAAGTATAATCTTTGATGCCGTCGGTATTGAGTTGATAAACGTGTAAATTTTTAAAAGCCTTGCGCACACGCACTCCTTGGGTTTCAACGGCACTTAGTTCAATGACACCAATAAAGAATTCGCCGCTGTCGGTCAAAAAATAATCTTCTATGGAGCTCAAGTTGGCATCGTAAGGCAAGCTGTATTCGCCAGCGCCGATTTCCTTGAGGTCTTGATCTAGTATTTTGTATCCATAGGTATCTACACCGTTTCGTTTGCCTGGAATTTGATAAAAGGCTACAAAAAAAGCTTTGTTCGGCGACTGTAATATATTGAAATCTGGTAGCGAGTTGGGTCTTGGGTCGGTGTATTGTAGTATTTCTACAGCTTCTCCTTCATTGAATTCAGCATCAAAGGTTTTGGCAAAAAGCTTCATTTCCTTGCCGTTGCGGTCGGCAATAAAAACGAGGTGCTGTTGGTTTGCGTGCAATGTTTGGACGTAATATCCATAGCCTTCGGGGCTAACAGGTTTGATGCGCGTACTGTTTACCGGATTGAGTTGTTCAAACTGTGTAAGTTGAAAGCCTGCACTTCCGAGTTGGTTGCTGGCGTGTATGGTCGAAAATTGTTGGTTTTTGTCGGTCATGATCGAAATGAGCTGACCTTTGCTGCGTGTGAGCTCACCCCATTGCCAATTTAGGTTTTGCGCGCTCAACATAAAGGAGAAGCTACAAAATATGGCAAGGAACAGGCGCTGTATCATTAGTTTACAAGTTGTACCCCCACGTAATTTTCCGGGCTGATCAGTTTGAGCTCAGCCTTGAGTTGGTCTGTTACAGGAAGTTCGTCTATGAAGGCATGTACGCTTTGTTTGGTGACGCGCTCGTTTTTGCGGGTGAGGCCTTTGAGCGCTTCGTATGGTTTTTCGAAGCCCTCGCGACGCAAAATAGTTTGAATGGCTTCGGCCACAACAGCCCAATTGTTGTCGAGGTCTTGGGCTAAAGCGTCTTGGTTTAGTAGGAGTTTACCAAGGCCTTTGAGCGTGGCGCCAAACGCAATAACACTATGCGCAAGTGGAACTCCCACAACGCGCAAAACCGTAGAGTCGGTGAGGTCGCGTTGTAAGCGAGAAACGGGAAGTTTGGCAGCTAAATGTTCGAAAAGTGCGTTGGCCAAGCCGATATTGCCTTCGGAGTTTTCGAAATCGATGGGGTTCACTTTGTGCGGCATGGCAGAAGAGCCAATTTCTCCGGCCTTAATTTGTTGCTTGAAGTAGTCCATGGAGATGTAGGTCCACATATCGCGATCGAGGTCGAGGAGAATGTTGTTGATGCGCTTCATGCAATCAAAAACAGCAGCCAATTGATCGTAGTGTTCAATTTGGGTGGTGGTTTGTGAGCGCTCTAAGCCCAGGATGTCGTTGACGAAATGATTGCCAAAAGCAACCCAGTCGGACGCAGGGTAGGCCACAAAATGCGCATTGAAGTTACCTGTGGCACCGCCAAATTTAGCCGGTAGTTTAAGGGTTTTGAGATGCGCAATTTGCTTGGCTAAACGCTCGGCGAAAACTTGAATTTCTTTGCCAAGGCGTGTAGGTGAAGCAGGTTGGCCGTGGGTGCGGGCCAGCATCGGGATATCTTTCCAGTCTTGAGACAGCGCAACAAGTTTGTCTTGAACAGCCATCAGTTCAGGCAGGTAAACCGCTTCAATGCCATCTTTGAGCGACAATGGAATAGCTGTGTTGTTGATGTCTTGGGAGGTGAGCCCGAAGTGAATGAACTCTAAATAAGCTTCTAAACCGAGTCCTTGCATTTTTTCTTTGAGGAAGTACTCTACAGCCTTGACATCGTGGTTGGTAGTGCGCTCTGTTTCTTTGATCCAAAGGGCGTCGACTTGCGAGAAATTGGTGTAGAGCTCGCGCAGGGCGGCGTACTTATCTTTGGGGAAGTCTTGCAAATTGGATATACCGCTGTCCACAAGTGCGATCAGGTATTCGACCTCAACTAAGACGCGGTAGCGAATGAGTCCGAATTCTGAAAAGTAGGCTTGAAGGGCTGCGGTTCTGGATTGGTAGCGACCATCTATCGGGGAGATCGCGGTAAGAGCGTTGAATTCCATATTGTATCTAAAGCACAAAGATACAACAAGCGCAAAAAATAGAAAAACCGAATACCTAATTATCGTAATTTTGATGCATGCAAGTTTCTAGCCGATTTTTGAAGTTTCAATGGGTGGTTCTTATCCTCATTTTTTTGGTCGTTTTTGCCGGTAGTTTTGTGCGCATGTCGGGCAGCGGAATGGGTTGCCCAGACTGGCCAAAGTGCTTTGGAAAGTGGGTTCCGCCTACCGAACTCACCGAATTACCTGAAAACTACCGCGAAGCTTACTTGCTCAAGCGCCAAAAAAAAGTGGAGAAATTTTGCAAACTCCTCGACAAAATCGGCCTCGACGACACCGCTCAAAAAATCCTCAACGACCCCGATGTCTATAAAGAAGAAGCGTTTAATGCCCGCAAAACTTGGATCGAATACATCAATCGGCTCGCTGGTTTTTTAGCTGGAAATGCCATGCTTCTTGGTTTTGGTTGGTTGCTACTCTTTTACCGCAAACGCAAATGGCTGTTGTTAACTGGCCTCAATCTGGTCTTGATGGGCATTGAAGCTTGGTTTGGTTCTATAGTAGTAGCGACCAATTTAGTCCCCTGGACCATCACCATCCATCTTTTCTTAGCTCTTGTGATCATCGGGATACAGTTATACTTGCTTCACAACATGCACAACAAGCAACGCTCAGATTTGCCAAAAGAAAAAGCTTTTCAATGGCTGAGTTGGCTCATTTTGGGCATTACCTTCTATCAAATGTTCTTAGGCACACAAGTCCGAGAATCTATCGATGCCTTAGTCAAGAAAGGTTACTCTAGGGCCGAGTGGATAGAACAATTAGGTCTGCCGTTTTTTATCCACCGTAGCTTCAGTTGGTTGGTCTTGATTTTATTGGTTTGTATGTTCTGGAAAAACCGTCAAAAGTTGCATTATTCCCGCATCAATGTGGCTTTTTATTTACTTGCCGCTGAGTTGTGCACAGGTGTAGCACTCGCATACGCCGACATGCCAGGCCTTGTTCAGACAGCTCATTTGGTTTTTGCTACCATCTTGCTTGCGGTCTTACTTTTGATGCGCTTCGATCATGCACAATTAAAGAAAAACATATAACACCACCCCGTTTTTTGGTTCAGAAGCGTTAGCTTGCAGATTCATTATTATGAACTTCGATGCAACTGCCCTTCAACGTCTCAAAGCAAACGACCCCAAAGCCGTTGAAGCATGGTATCTCCATACTTTTCCGGCTTTACTGCAGCAAGCGGCGCGTTTTTTCAACCAACGCAACGAGCAACTCACGGCTGTTCACAACGCGCAACTCAAAGCCTTACAAAATTTAGCCCAGTTTCAACCCAATACCTCCATGGAAGCTTGGTTGGCGGTCATCCTTAGAAATGAATTAATTGACACCTACAGGCGCAAACAACGTTGGCGTATTTTGTCTTTTGAAAATCATTACGAGGCCACCTATGAACCCGATTTTGATCAACAATTAGACGCGCCGCTTGAATTGGAGCGGGCCGAGGCACTATTGGCGCATTTGCCCCAAAAAACACGCTTTGTTTTTAGTTTGTATGCATTTGAAGAATTAAAACCGAGAGAAATTGCACAAGAGCTTTCCATGCAGATCCAGACGGTCCGTTGGCATCTGAAAACAGCCAAACAAACCTTAAAAAAACACCTCGAGTCATGAAAGATACCCGACTAATGGCCGAGCAAACTTGGCCGCTTTTTGAACGTAAATGGCGCCGTAAGCTGTTTTGGAAGCGCTGGAAAAGCAAATTCTTTTTTACAGGTTCCCTCTTACTTGTGGTTGTTTTCGCTTTGTTATACCGAGCTTATTTTTTAGAGCAAAAAGGAACAGACGGTCATTTTATTCAACCCCAAAAAGAGCAAATTTCACAACCCAAAATACAAGATACGCTTCATGATGAAACTCAAATTCGATTTGGATCCTCGTATGGAACAAATGTGTTGGATTCACTCACATCTCCATTTGACCCCTTGTTTTATAAGCTGAATCCCAACTCTCAAACCTCGATTCTTACAAATTGGCAAGGGTCTATCCATAAAAATGCTGATTTGCAATTGGCTTTTGCGTACCTCAATTTTCAGCCGCAAAGTTGGTCGTTGCAAAGCGACAAACATTCGCTCAGCGCTTTACTAGACAACAAAACCCTGCTGATCATGAATTTGATGTACGGCTCCGAATCCTTACCTGCCTTTCCGTCTGACTTCGGCACGGAGTCCTGGTACCGTCCAGACTTTTTTCCTGCTAGCCAATTTATTCATATCGCATTTTATGAGGTTACTGACTGGATCCAAGATCCTTTAAGTGTGATGCTTAGCATGAATCGCTTGAGCAATCAAATCCCAATTGCGCCGTGGCGTACATCCAGTAATTTGATGAGAAATTTTGATGGCAACCAATTTGTTTTGTCGACTTTTGACCGTGAATATCCAGGTGTTTTTGTGTACCGAGGCCTTGACCCGATCAATGAGCGAAATACGCGCATGCAGTACCATAAAAACTTATTCGTCGCCGACCGACCAGCTGAATCCTTCAATCCGCTTTTATATCATCATTCCGATACCTTAATCGTAGTGAGTGCTCAGGTACAGCGCATAACAAAACTTTCGCAGCATGGCGTTCTTTACGGCTCAAAGGAAATCACTTTCAAAAGTAAAGGAGTACAAAGTATCAAACGGCGCGAACCGCTATTGGATCCGGTAGACAACACCCTTTATGTCTTGGCACCCACTAATTTCCATTTTGTATTTTTCAGAGTTGATTTAACAACTGGAGAAGCTACCCAAATTTATCAAACACCGAGCATCTGGAAAGGCGCAGAATTTGAAATTTACAATGGAATGCTCCATTACAACTATAAAGAAAGGGAAGTCCAAGTCGATCTAAAGCAAATTATAGCCGAATAGGCCTTACAATACCTTTCATTTCAATCAGGTAAACTCCAGATGGATAGCTATCCAATGCAATGATTTGCTGGGTTTGTTCAAGCGTTATTTTTTCAAGGATACGACCCTGCACATCTCTCACATGGATACTTTCTCCAAGCCAATGAGGAAGAATTCGGATCATGATTTTCGCTCCTTCGAGCAACTGGAATACTGCGAATTCATAAGTTTCCGGTACTGTTGCATTTGGCAAGAAAGGCAGGTGCCAGGTTTCATTGAGGCGCTCGTTGCCGGCTATACCCGTGCTCAAGTATAAAAAGCCGTTGCCAACAAAACTCACGCAGCCTTTTCTGGGTAAGGCACTAAACGGTGTTAACGCTGTGCTCTGTAGGGTATTGAGGTTGATTTTTTGAACTTCGGTAAGCGTGTTGTCTGTGGGGTCGACACCTCCATAAACAAATAGCAAGGAGTCGGCACTTGCCGTATTCACGTACATTCTGGTTCCAAAATCAAAAAGTGTTGTCGGGGTCCAGGTATCGGTTGGCACGTCATAGGCCCAAGTTTGGTTGTTCCAGCCCGTTTGGTTGGCGGCGTTGGTTCTGCCTGCGGCAAGAAAACCATTTGTTTGGTTGCTGAAAGCCAGGCCGCGCCAACAGCCCTCAAATGGCAAGTCTCCTAACTGCTCCCAGTTGTTGGTAGCGAAATGAAAGCACCACACCTCCTTGAGAATGCCATTTGCGTTGCGTCCACCAATTAAATAAAGGTCAGAGCCAATTATAAAATGTTGACAGCCCGCTCGCCCGGCACCTGGCAACTCTGGCATAGCCGTCCATTGGTTGGCACTCGGGTCGTATTTCCAAAAAGTATTGAAATAAAAACCGTTGCAGTTTTCGCCGCACAACACATAACCCTTTTCGTTGTAACAGAACGCACTTGCATATTGGCGCTCTTGCCAAATTGGCAAACTGGCAATTGGGCTCCAATAATTCAGATAAGAATCGAAAGCAAAGAAATCGCCGGTACACGAAAAATCAATGCTACGGCCCGTTCCGGCATAATGAATGCTGCCAATCGTAAACGAAGCACCGTCGTCTCTTGGGCTACCCGGAAAAGAGAGGTCTTGCTGCCAATTTTGGGCCGCCACATTCAGGTAGCAATTCAATAGGATGAGTAATACCAAACGCATTTCACCCTAACGTAAAATATCAATTTTTAGTATGTATTGCCCCCTATTAAAACGATGGCGTTCCGGTAAAATGAGGTCGAGAAGGGCGCTGCATCAGTTGCCATTTGTAGTTGAGTTGAAATCCCGGTCTAAATTCTTTTTGTAGGATGCTAAATTGCTGCAGATTAAATGAAATCATGACTTGCTGCCGATTTGGCAAGATTAATCCGCAACCTAAGTTAAGCTGCCGGGAAGCATAACCTAACAAAAACAATTCATTTTGTTTTTTGAATACAACGCTAGCATTCATGTAACCAAATCCTTGGTAATTTTCATAGAAAAGTGTAGCATCGATTTGACGTAGACTATCAATTTGAAATGTTTTTTTAAGGCCTATGTTCGCGTGTGGTTGCCTTTGGTACACGACAAAAATGGTATCATTAATTTGAATTGAATCTTTTGTAGTATATGCAGCGTTGAGGCCGCCAAATAATTGCCATCCTTTGTATCTTATTTGTAACCCAGTATTGATATCGTAGATTTGCTTCATATCCGTTCCGTTAGAATAGGGAAAACTGGAACTCAGTGCATTTGCCCCAAGTGCTGGACGTATACTCCAATTGCGATTGATCGCAAAATCTTTTGCCAAACTCAGTCCTACTTCTACATTCTTTTGGAATTGAATCAAATTGAAGTAGTTGGCTTGAAAACCAAATTTCCATTTGCCTATGCTTTGCTGAAAGCGCAGTGCGCCTTGGTAATTTGCAGCATAAAGGGAGTTGAACCCCAGATAGGAAAAATTTGTATTTAAGGAGCTAGACTGGTAGCCATCTCCATGGACATTCGCATCGGAATGAAAGGCCACATTATTGAATTCGAGCTGGTCTGAGGCATTACTGAATTGCGCCCAACTTGCGAAGGGAAGTATAAAAAGTAGGGCAATAATAGATTGGATTTTCATTAGTTTCGGTTTTTAAATGGAATGAATAAATCTTGCCCAATTGAAACAATTTCAATTAATGAAAAGTTACACTACACCTTTGCCTCGGTTTTTACGTTACCTTAGATTGTGTCTTTATCATGATGAGTCAAGAACCCCAAACAGAACTCCTAAAAGCCGCCGCATCTGGCGAGCGCAGAGCCCAATTGGCGCTGTATCAGTTGTGTTATCCTGTTCTTATCAGCTCGGCACGCCGCTATTACCACAACACCGACGAGCAAATGACCGTCGTTAACAACGCTTTTGTGAAGGTCATTCAATACCTCGGGAACTACGAAACCGGTAGGTTTTTGAGTTGGGTCAAGCGCATTATCTCCAACGAAATCATCGACGAATACCGCCGAAACAAACGCTATCACGAGCTGTATAAGTTCGATGCGCCCGTAGAAGAACGCGGCGGCTCAGATTTTCAGACCGATGCCATTTTTACCCACGAACAACTGCAGCAAATGTTGCTTTGTTTGTCAGAACCCGCCCGTTTGGTCTTCAATCTTTTTGCCATTGAAGGCTACAGCCATAAAGAAATCGCCAATATGTTAGGTGTCACGGAAGAAACCTCCAAGTGGCACACCAAAATGGCCCGCAAAAAATTACGTGAACTCATAGAAAAATCCCATGAAGCAGCAAGACAACAATCCGTTGGATGAACTTTTTGCGTCCTTAGCCGAGCCTAAGGCCGAAGCGCCTTCAGCAGCCTTTCTACAAGATGTAGAGGCCCGCCTAGATGCGCTTGCTCAAAAACGCCGCAAACCAATCGCCATTTGGTGGATCTGGTCCGTATTTGGCGCCATCCTCAGCATCGGGATACTCGCTTATTGGCAAAGTGCAACAGGTACTCCTATGGCCTTACAATCTCAAAAAGTGGAGCGAAAAACACAACATGTTTCCGCTGCCAACAACACTAAAGTTACCCCTGTCAATTTGACTTCCTCCAAAACAAATTCTTCCAAATCGTTTAACACCATAGATCCTACTTCCCATCATTCAAATCCTTTGCCTTCTTCTTCAAAAAATCCCCATATTTTTACGCTGTCTCCATCGGTAGTTTCTTCTATAACTGACACCTATTCCATTTCAGCTGCAGATAAAAACTTTGCTGCGCCATCGCTTTTAGCCGCTACCCAAATCATCCCAAAAACTGAAAAACAAGATATAATTGCAACGAATACCTCAATAATTGACACAATCGTCCTTGCAAATGCAATTCCGCAACAGGTAAGTGAAACCATTTCAACTTATCCTAAAGTAAGTGCTCAGCCAACAAAGAAATCCCAATCTTTAGGCCTTCAATTTGGAGTCAGCGGTATTTTTTCGAGTTTTGAGGTGCCCAGTGGTTCTTCTCTTTCTGTAGTACAGCCATTTACGCCGAAAGAACTTCGCGAATGGCGCGAACTTGGCGAGCGGCATACTTCAAGTTGGGATTTCAACCTACGCTATCAAGTGTTTTTTGGTCAGTGGGGCTTGCAAACAGGCCTGAACTATTTGGAATGGGGCGAACAATTTAAGTACGAAGTCATTTCAGTGGAAGGCACGAACCGTTACCAATATATCCAAATTCCATTGGGGCTTTCCTATCAAATTCCTTTGCGCAAAGTATTGTTGCAACCTGCAATTGGCCTTGGTGTAGGTTATGGTGTGCGCCGAGAGGGCGCTTATATTTTACCATACAATAACGGGGTAGCTGTTGTGGAATCAAAGCAATGGGCTACCAATGCTTACGCACAATTTGAGCTCGTTTATCAGATCAATGCGCAACTGCAGTTTTAACTTGCACCCATGTTTCGTTGTACGCTCGGAAGTATCGTAAGCGACGAAATCATCAAGAATCGCTATCAGTCGCTTGGTTTGCTCACAGGTTTTTCGTTTTCTTTCTAGAAATGAGGTGTTTGAGCTAAGGTAAAAAACTTAGTGTATAAATTACACTAAGTAGAAAATTCTCTTAACTTTACCTTTATAAACCTATTTCTATGAGCGCTCAAATTTTAGGTGTGGGTAGTTGCTTACCTACGCTTCGCCGGACCAACCAAGACTTCATTTCTCACCGTTTTTACAAAGGCATCGACCAACCTTTTGAAGACAGCAATGAAATCATTATAGAAAAATTCAAGGAAATTACCGGTATAGAAGAGCGCAGGTACGCTCAGAAAGAACAAACCAATTCTGACCTCGGCATCATTGCTGCTCAAAAAGCAATTGCAGCAGCAGCCATAGACCCCGAAACTTTAGATTACATCATTTTTGCCCACAACTTTGGCGATGTCCGCTTTTCCTCTAACCATTTAGATATGCTACCGGCTTTGGCCTCGCGCGTCAAGCATGCACTCGGTATCGCCAACCCAAATTGCGTGGCCTACGACATGCTTTTTGGTTGTCCGGGCTGGATAGAAGCGCTCATTCAGGCCAACTTATA